>Ga0194060_10000093_pt1 | contig 61372 bp, 59 predicted proteins | sample SepL225m_MetaG_FD_163427 | JGI IMG/M metagenome (GOLD analysis project Ga0194060, IMG submission 163427) | Anoxic zone freshwater microbial communities from boreal shield lake in IISD Experimental Lakes Area, Ontario, Canada - Sep2016-L222-5m | ecosystem: Environmental > Aquatic > Freshwater >... | reverse complement strand
ATCATGTGCATCCATGGTGTCGCGAATTTTATCAATAGCTTCCACTGCGGTGTTAACAGCTGTATCAAAACCAATGGTTGCATCGCTACCTGCTATGTCTTTGTCAATCGTTCCTGGAATGCCTATGCAAGGAATATCGTATTCATTGCTAAAACGTTGTGCACCTCTAAAACTTCCATCTCCTCCAATAATAACCAAACCATCAATACCCCTTTTTTTGAGGTTTTCGTAGGCTTTTTGCCGGCCTTCTGGCTCAAAAAACTCCATACTACGGGCAGTTTTTAAAATGGTACCACCACGTTGGATGATATTGGCAACAGATTTAGAATCCATCTGAAAGATATCGTCTTCTACCATGCCATTGTATCCGCGCATGATTCCAAACACTTCTAATCCATGAAAAATTCCGGTTCTTACTACTGCTCTTACCGCAGCATTCATTCCTGGGGCATCACCTCCTGAAGTTAATACGCCTATTTTAGTTACTTTTTTTTCAGACATGTAGATATTCAATTCTTTCTTAATAAGATAAAAAACACAAAATGGCTCCCAAAACGGACTGTGTTTGAACTACACAAGTGCCAAAAATAAGCTTTTACGGCTAATTTTCAAGTGTATTATATTGTTAACTTAATTGAATGTGCAAAAGAACTAGGGCTTTAATAGGTCTATTCCGTTTAAACTTCCAAAAGATGCAAGGGGTTTAAATCTAACAAATAGGTCTTCGCTATACCATTTTTCCTTTCTTGTTCTTGCTATTACTGCAGTATGATCGTGTAACTTATAAGCAAAATTCTTCATATCATCTTTGCTTTCCCAAATACTAAAGGTGGCTTGTTTAATAAAAGGGATTTCTCCAATTCCAACCGATTGTATAAAACCTTTTGAACTTGCCATATTCTTTGCCACGCTTTCAACGTTATTCCAGAAATGTTGTAGTTTATTTAATCGAATAGTGGCCCTTGTTAAAACGCAAATAGTACCATTATATTCATTGGATTTTGTTAATTGGCCAAAAGGTTGTTTGCCATCCCAATAGCCATGTCCTTCTATTGGTTCTAGTATAAGGGTATAAATTTCAGCGCCCATTAATTTCCACCAGCCACTTATAAACTTTCCATAAATATTAGCGGCATTTTCTTGTGCTATTGTTTGACTTAGTGAATTGTTTGAATCAACGCTTATTGGTAAATTTTCCCAAACAGTTAATATGGCCCATTGTTGTAAATCTGGGGTTATGCTAAAGCTTCCTCCTTTGCCACAGCCCATTAATTTCCAAAACGGAATGGATGAATTGCGCCATAAGGGTAGTCGAAAGATGGCCATGGAAATGAATCCTGCCCATCCCATCCACTTGGGGTATCTAACGATGCTTAGTGTTGCTATCATTGTAATTGAATAAACATTTTTTCTAAAAGCAACACATTTTGCTACTGCTTAAAAAAGTTAATTTCCTGTACCCGTTTTTTTAATGGGTGGAGGCATCACTGCTTTGCCTTTGTCTACAGGTTTTATTACTGCAGGTGGCGTTGTAGCAGGTTTGCTCTCTAAAGGTTTTGGAACCGTTTTATCTTTATTGTCAATTGGTGGTTTGACAGTTGCTTTTTTAGCGTCTTCAACATACGGATCAGACTCTGCTTTTATATCTTCTGGCTTAATGTCTTTTGGTACACTATAATCTGTAACTGTTCCGTTTCCTTGGTCTTCGCCTTCAGCGCCTAATGGTGCGGACGTTCCATTAATATAATCAATTAGAATATCATTCGGCATTGTTTCTGGCTTCACAAAAGTTTGGTTTACATCAATGCCACAATTAGGATCTGCAGCCGCTTTTGCAAAGAAATAAGCCCATATTGGCATAGCAGCACGTGCACCTTGTCCATTTAAATTTTCATTACTAAAACGAATAAATCTGTCATCTGCTCCCACCCATGTTCCTGCTAATAATTGTGGCGTATATCCCATAAACCATGCATCACTATTTTCATTGGTGGTTCCTGTTTTTCCAGCAATTTCCATTCCTGCTGGTAGGTCGTAACTCCAAATGCCACGTGCTGTTCCTACTTGTACAACACCTTGCATCATTTTAATTACAGAGTAAGCTGTTACATCACTAATTACTTCTTTGCGTTGTGGGCTAAAACTCTCTAACACATTGCCATTTCTATCTTCAATTCTTGTAATAAACATCGGTTTAGCATTGAGTCCTCTACCAGGAAACATGCTATACGCTTGCATCATTTCAAACAAAGAAATTTCGCAAGAGCCTAGTGCTATAGAAGGGTAGGGTTCAATTTTTGTTTGCAGGTTACAACGTTTTAAATATTCAACAAAACGCTTAGCACCATTGTTTCCTGTGTTGTCTAATTGTTTCATAATATAAGCCGATGCACAGTTGCGCGACTTTGCCAATGCTTCTGCCATGGGCATTGCAGCACCTGTACAAGACTTACTTGTTGCAGGAACCAATCCGTAGGCACCAAAACTTTGTTGGTTATCGTATACAGTTGTATTGGGTGTAAATCCTGCTTCTTCAATAGCCAAACTATACAAAAGCGGTTTCATGGTTGAACCTACTTGTCTTTTGGTGTTGATATTAGCGTGGTCGTATTTAAATGTTTTAAAATCAATACCACCAACCCATGCTTTTACTTCACCAGTTAAAGGATCCATCACCATAAATCCGGCTTGCAACATTTGACGGTGGTATTTAATAGAATCATAAGGCGTCATCACGGTATCTTTTCCGCGGGTATTATTCCAAGCAAATACATGCATTGGAATTTTTTGTTTGAAAGATGCCCTAATTTCTTCTTCGTCTAATCCTTCTTTTTTAAGGTTATGCCAACGATCACTTTGCTTCATGGCCGATTCTAAAATCGATTCAAAATTTTTCCAAACAGACCCAGTTTTCATGTTTTCTTGGGTGTTCAAAAGCTTTTGCATATAACTCATGTGCTTGGCAACTGCTTCTTCGGCATATTGCTGCATTCGAGGATTGATAGTGGTGTAAATACGCAATCCATCTCTAAATAAATCGTAATTATCGCCATTAGATTTTTTATGGGTCTTGCACCATTTTTTCATGTCTTCGCCCAAAATCATTCTAAAGTAGGGTCCTAGTCCAGCACTCTCGTCTAATTTTTTAAAATTTAATTCAATGGGTTTGTGCTTTAGTACTTCTGCTTCTGCAGCACCCAAATAGTTTTTAGTAACCATTCGGTTTAACACTAGGTTTCTTCTTTCTAAAGCCTGGCGTGGGTTACGGCGTGGGTTGTACAAACCTGGTCCATTAATCATACCAATTAAAACAGCTGCTTCTTCTACATTTAAACGGTCGGGTTCTTTTTGAAAAAATGTTTTTGCGCCATTGCGAATACCAAATACATTATCACCAAATGCAACCGTATTTAAATACAATGTTAGAATTTCTTCTTTGGTAAAATTGCGCTCTAATTTAATGGCAATTATCCCTTCCTTTAATTTTTGAATACTTCGAAGTAAGAAATTTTTAGTACTCCAATTTTCTGTAAATAAGTTTTTGGCAGTTTGCATGGTAATGGTGCTGGCACCACCTTGGCTTCCTAAATAAAAGAATGCCCTAGCCAAACCTTGTGCATCAATACCACTGTGTTCAAAAAAGCGTTTGTCTTCGGTGGCAACAAGTGCATTAATAGCATGCTTGCTAATGTCTTTATAGAATACATTGATACGATCTTCTATATAATATTTACCCATTAAATAGCCGTCTTGTGCATACACCTGACTGGCTTGTAAGGCGGTTGGGTTTTCAATGTCTTCAATATCTGGCATGTCGCCAATCCAACCCCAATTAATCATTAATAAAAACAGCGCCACAAAAGCCATTCCTCCAAAAAAAATGCGCCAAAATATTTTAACCGGTTTAGACATACTTATTGGTATAAAAAATTACGATAATCTTATTGTAAAACTAACTTAGAAACTAATTACACAAACTAAAATACATCCGGAAATATTTCCCGAATAAATTTTTCATAAGCCGCTATGTCTTTTGTTTCTTTTAATATGGTTAAGTTTTTATTACTAATCATTGTAAAACTATATTTTTCTGCTGATAGCCATGGAATGATTCTTGATTTGGCAAATGGTTTTGTTTTACCAATATAGTCCATTGCTACCGCAGCATTAATAAACGGCCCCATCATAATAAATTGGTATTGGGCATTTAATGCCATTGCATTCAATGCAATATTTTGACTACTACCTGTTTCTCTATTAAAACGATTAAAGGCATTCTTTCCTTCACTAGCAAAAATGGCGTCTACTTTATCTAAAACAACAACTACCCATTGAGAATCGGCCGCATTAAATACGTATCCGTTTGTTTTATTAGGGGCTAGGCCAAGTGCTTCTAATTTACCACCTACTTTCATTTCGCTTTGAACTGATTTATTAATACCAATCGGCGCTGCTGATGTTATGTTTTTTTCGGCTGAACTATTATTTAAATCAACGGCACGCGTAATAGGCTCATCGGTTTTTTCAATACTTAAATTAGTTAAATAAGTTTCTATTTCTTTTCGCTTATTTAATACTTCAATCATGGTTGTTGCCTTTGTAGCCATAATTGATTTGGGAAATAATTGAATTAATTGATGTAGGGTATTAATTGCCGTGCTATCGTTTCTCTGTTTAACGTAATAGATAGATTCAATAAATAATTGTTGTGGTGTCCAATAAGTTTTTCCAAATAATTTATCTGCTTGTTGTTTCGCTGCAAAAGCCTCATTAAAATCACCAGCTACAAATAGGTTGTAAATTTTTATATAGGTATCTGATGCAGGATCAGTTTTTTTATTAGCAGAAGCTTTGGCCAATTGTTTTGTATAAACACCGCCAACAAAGTTTTTACTCAACAATCCACGTACAGAATCTGCTTGAATGGGTTGGTCATTTCTATCGTAACAATTGGCTAAATTAAATAAAGACTTTTCTGTTTCGCTGATGTCGGGAAAACGTTGGATAATTGTTTTATAAACTTCAATGGCACTAGGATAATCGGTAATTTGGTTTTGAAAAACAGATCCGTTTGCTAATAGTGCATTTAAAATAAGCACATAGGAAGCCGACATTTTTTCGGAACTTAAAGGCAGTTTACGCTCTAAAGATTCAAAACTTAGTTCTTCTGCTACAACTGCTGTTCCTGCCGTTGCGTTTTTATCCACTAATGGCGTTGCAACTGCTATTGCAGTTGGGTTTGATTTAGCAAATGATTTTTCAATAGCGGATTGTCTGCGCCAGTTGTCAATATTAGGTCGAGTGCCCCATTTAGATTTAAATTCAATAAAGCCATTTTGTTTTAAGGAAGTATTTTGAAAATAAAATTCATTATTAGCGGTAGAAAATAAATCGGTTGTTTGAATACTATTACCCATTAAATTTCCGCCTCCAAAACTTGGGTCTTGATTTTCTTGCTCTTTTAATCCTGCTAATTTTCGAAGTTGTTTTAACTTATTTTTAATAGCTGTATTTCTTTCTTCAACTGGCATGAGTGCCAATTTCTGTAAGCTGTCTTCTCTAGTTATTACAGCCATGTTTTCTGTAATAATTTTTAAGCCAGGTTTGCGTGATTCAACTTTATTTTTATCGAGTTCTTTTAATTGTGCAATTTGTAAACTGTCGTAGAATCTGTAAGCGTCGGTATAATTTTTTTTATCGTAGTTTAAATCTGCTAATAATAAAAAACTCATTTCTCTTTGTATGGAATTGCTAGCACTTGATTGAAGACTTTTTGTTAAATAAGTTTGTGCAGCTTTAATTTTATTTTGTTGAATGGCTAATTTTGCAGCAGCATAATAAATGATGTCTTTATATCCTTCAAACAATGGGCGCTTACCCATTTTTAATAATTCATTTAGGTTTTCTTCAACTGCATTTTTTTTATGACCAGCTTCTAACGCACTAATGGCTAAGTGTGCATATACTTCTAATGTTGGATCTGTAGTATTATTAATGGCTAATTGATATGCATGAACCGCTAAGCTATCTTTTTTAGAAAGGGAGTATAATTGTCCTATCAAAAATTGCCAACGTGCTTTTTCTTGTCTATTAATAGATTGTTCTAAAGCCTTATTCAAATGCCAAGCGGCACTATCTGTAGATTGCTCTTTATAAAATGCAAAGGCAGTCATTTCATGCAAACTTGCAACTAATCTTTTTGGAAAATTAGGGTCAGCTCTTAACAGTTGAATTAAGCCTTCTGCTTCAGATAATTTATCTTGTTCTAGGTAGGTTCTTATTTGCCATAAAAAACTTTCATTCCTACTAGGAGGCTCTGTGGTTAATTTTTTCCAAACAGATTTAGATTCTTTGGTAACAATTGAAAATATGCCATTGTTATTACTTGCATTACTGCCTATAGGGATATCGTAATTTTCGTCCTTAGGTGAAAACGCATAGTTAATATATTTAAACACCTGCGTTGCAGAATCAAAATCATTTCTAAATAAAAAGGCTTGCCCCATTAGCAAATACAAATCATCTACCCAGTCAGATCGTAAATCATGTAAAACAATACCAGCGGTGCATTTGTAAATTACAGAGTCTAACTGTGTTCTATCTTCCGACAAATCTTTTATAGTATAATTATAAAATGGCAGTAGGGTAGTATAATCTTCTTTAAAACGTTCTTTCCCTTTTTCTAGGATCTCTACAATTTTTTTATTGGCATTAAAATAATAATTGTAATGGCTAACTGTATTTTGATAGAATTTCTTGGTGCGCGATATTTTGGTTAAAGGGGTATTTTCGGCAGGAAGGGTCCTGTTTTCGTATTTAGCCGGTTTGTTGAGTTCAATGGTGCTAAAAGCTTGAGCGCTTCCCTTATATTGAAACAATAATAAGGGCACACTCACCATTAAAAAACCAACTTTTTTATACTTTATCAGGCTCATTTAAACAATAGTAAAGAAAATCTTTTTAAAATTACAGTTATTTCCTATTTCAAGGTTGCTAAAAGCTTATGGAATCCTACCTTTAACTTGATTTAACAATATGGCTAAACTAGAACACAACGATACCCTCAAGCGATTACGGAACAATTACCGGTTGGTAGTAATGAATGACGATACCTACGAAGAAGTAGTTACGTTTAAATTATCGCGCTTAAGTGTATATATAGGCTTAAGTACTAGTTTGGTTTTATTAGTAGGCTTAACCATTGCCCTTATTGCTTTTACGCCTATTAAATATTATATACCTGGGTATGGTACCCGTGAAAGTAGAACTGCCCTCCAACTATTAAAAATTAGAACCGATTCATTAGAACAATCCATTAAATACAAAGACCAATACCTAGAAAGTATTAAAAAGGTTTTAAATGGTACAACCCCAACCCAAAGAGATACGGTTCTTTTAGACGTGCCCAAAAAAGCTATTTCAAACGAATAATGCCAGAAAAACAACCATCCAACAACCTTTTATTAAAATATGCAGGTCTGGCCTCGCAGTTAATGGTTACGCTATTACTTACCTTATACCTAGGAAATTGGATAGATAAAAAAATAGGAATCGGATTTTCATTATTGGTTTGGGTATTGCCATTACTAGCTTTGCTAGCTATTTTTATTAAATTAATTAAAGAAACATCTAAAAAAAAGTAATGCAACAGAAGCACAAAATATTTATTCCTATTAGCATCGTTTTTGTAATGGTTACTATAGTGTCTTTGGTATTTTCATCTCAATTAAATGCCTTTAAAATTGACCAATTGGTGGTGATAGGAGCCAATACGCTGTTGTTTGTTTTCAGCTTATATAATGTTGCGCAACATAATAAAGCCATGCAACAAACCAATCCACATGCCATGATAAGAGGAGTAATGGGTTCGGTGATATTAAAACTTTTTGTACTAGGCACTGCCGCTTTTGTGTATTTATATAATGCTGGAGAAAATAAAAATATAAATGGGTTATTTATTGGAATGGCCTTATACCTATTATATACTTGGCTAGATGTTAGAATTGGATTAACTGTGAAACCTACTACCAAAGATGTCAGTAACTGAGCATCCATTGCATCAATTATCGGGTTATTTGCCTGCTGGGAGTTTTGAGCCTGTTGTAGCGTACCTACACCAATACAAAGTTCATTTAACAGTAACCAAACAGCGCAAATCTGTTCTGGGCGATTATAGGCATGCAGGTTGGGGAGGTAATCACCGCATAAGTGTAAATGGCAATTTAAATAAGTATGAATTTTTAATCACGCTTTTGCACGAGCTAGCCCATATGCTTACATATGAAGTATATCGTAATAAAGTAGATGCACACGGTAAAGAATGGAAATCAACTTATAGTAAATTATTAATAGGATTTGTTCAGTTAAAAGTCTTTACACCAGAAATAGAAAAAGCACTTCAAAAATCAATAGCTAATCCTGCTGCTACTGCAAATGGAGAAACTGAATTGCTGCTTGTATTACGCAAATACAATGAATCTATCAAAGAAGACCATACAACGGTATCTCAATTAGAAGAAGGCAGTTTGTTTCAAACAGAAAATGGAAAAATATTTCGTCGAGGCCCTGTAAGGCGCAAGCGAATTGATTGCGAAGAAATCAGCACTAGGTTACATTATATTTTTAGTCCTATCACCGTTGTAAAAGTGCTTCCAGAAGGGTTTTTGCAGAATAAATAATCAGGTTGATACACGGTTACTATTTGGGTGATAATCGGTTTTAGCAATAGTTTGTGTAAACTAGTATTGTGGTATTAAAAACAACTACTATGCGCTATCACGAAAGAAAAACAGAAAGACTTCATTTAGGAAAAAACATTAAATCTTTGCGGGGATTAAAAGGCTTGCCTTTAAAATACGTTGCTACAGAATTAGGCATGAGTATTTCTAATTTAAGCAATATTGAAAATGGTATTACAGGTATTGAAGTAAATACATTGCAAAAAATAGGAGAGATACTAGGCGTTGATCACCAGAAAATTCCAGGGTTTAATCCTGATAATTTTTTGCAGAATAGTTTTCAATAAATAACTTTTATCAAAAAAAAAGATCTCGCAATTGCGAGATCTTTTTTGTAAAATATTATTGAAGTATTAAGCGATAGCTTGTTTTACTAAAGCAGCTGCTTCACTTAATTGAATAGCAGATTGAACTTTCAATCCACTTTCATCAATTAGTTTTTTAGCTTCAACGGCATTGGTTCCTTGTAAGCGAACAATAATAGGAATTGAAATATTTCCTAATTTATTGAAAGCCTCAATTACACCTGCAGCAACACGGTCGCAACGTACAATTCCACCAAAAATATTAATCAAAATTGCTTTAACATTAGGGTCCTTCATAATAATACGGAATCCTGCTTCAACTGTTTGCGCATTAGCGGTACCGCCTACGTCTAAGAAGTTAGCAGGGTCTCCGCCACTCAACTTAATCATATCCATGGTAGCCATTGCCAAACCAGCTCCGTTTACCATACAACCTACGTTTCCGTCGAGTTTTACAAAGTTCAAATTGTATTCACCAGCTTCTACTTCTGTAGGATCTTCTTCTGTTACATCACGTAAAGCTGCAATATCTGGATGACGCATTAAAGCGTTGTCATCTAGGTTTAATTTACAATCTACTGCAATGATTTTTTCGTCTGAAGTTTTAAATAATGGATTGATTTCTAGCATGCTAGCATCAATGCTAACATAAGCATTGTATAAATTTGTTACAAATTTCACGCAGTTTTTAAATGCTTCGCCACTTAAACCAAAGTTGAAAGCAATTTTTCTAGCCTGAAATCCTTGTAAACCGCCGCCTGGGTGAACCCATTCTTTGAATATTTTTTCTGGGGTGTTATGGGCAACTTCCTCAATGTCCATACCACCTTCGGTACTATACATGATTACGTTTTGGCCTTTTGCACGGTCTAACAAAATAGAAAGGTAAAACTCCTTTGTTTCGTTAGGTCCAGGATAGTATACGTCTTGTGCAATTAAAATTTTATTAACTTTTTTACCAGCTTCACCGGTTTGGATAGTTACTAGCGTATGTCCAAGAAGGTTTTTTGCAATGTTACTTACCTCTTCAAGGCTTTTTCCTACTGCTACACCACGTTGTTCGCCACCTATCACTTTACCTTTACCCCTGCCACCAGCATGGATTTGAGCCTTAACAACAGCAAAATTGTTATTAGTTTGTGCTTTAATTTGGCGATACGCTTCTTCAGCAGCCATTACGGTATCTACGGCGATACCTTCCTGTACCGGGACATTGAATTTTTTAAGCAATTCCTTCGACTGGTATTCATGCAGGTTCATACGATACTAAATTTTTGCGAAGATAAGAGAAACCGCCTTATTATAGGTGCAGATAATTAATTAGTGTTGTAACATTAATTATTTTATTTTTGTTTTGCACATTTTGTGTCATTTTAAGTAAAAAATCAAAGATTATTAATATGAAACATGCAATTTTAGCTGTTACCAGTTTTGCCCTTATTATTGGGCTTTCTTCTTTTGTAGCAAAAGATGTGAAAAAAGACGTAGTTAACTATAGTGTTAATTCAGAAAAAAGTAGAATCGACTGGATTGGTTCTAAAAAAGGTGATTTTCATACAGGGTCTTTCTCTGTGAAGTCTGGTTCAGTAGCTGTAAATGCAGGAAAATTACAAGGTGGAAAATTTGTAATTGACTTAGCAAATTTAAAAGTAACTGATGCTGGTGGTGGTGAAAAATTAACCGGTCACTTAAAAAGCCCAGACTTTTTTGATGTTGCAAAATTTGGCGAAGCAACCTATGAAATTAAAACAGTAAACTATACAAGTGATAATTCTGCAGAAGTAACTGGAAGCTTAACCGTTAAAGGAATTACAATACCTGTAAAATTCACTGCTAATATTCGTAGTGCAGATGATAAAGGTTTTTTTGCTCAAGCTTTCTTTAGCATTGACAGAACTTTAATAGGCCTTAATTATGGTATTGGTATGGTTTCTAAAGATGTTCAAGTGGCTGTTCACTTGTTTGGGACTAAATAAAATTTTATCCCCCGGTATTTGAAAATCCCGTTTCATTCATTTGATGCGGGATTTTCTTTTTAGCTAATGGAACTATTTAAAGGGATAACAAAATCAAACCAGTAACAATTATTTCTTTGTATTGCTGGTTTATTTAGACTTTTTTGTAGGCAGTGATTTTCCTGCTTCTTTTGTACTAATTGGTTTGGTTAAATCAGCAGCGGAAATGGCATAATACGCATTTACAATACCACCTGTTTTGCTCAAACTACTAAAGGCAACAGGTTCTGGATTTTGACCTGGCTTTATGTTAATAGCAGTGGTGTCGGGTATCCATACAGATGTTTCAATAATGTTTTTTACTTGTACAGCAGAGAGCGCAGGATAGTATGAACGAATTAATGCAGCAAGTCCTGTAACAATTGGCGTAGACATACTGGTGCCATTTAAATTGCCGTATTGGGTGCCTCCTGGTAGGGTAGAATAAATTTTTACACCAGGTGCAAATACGTCGACATTTATTTTTCCATAATTGCTAAAATCTGCAGCCACTGATTTGGATATTTTAGGATCACCACTTGCACCAATGTTTATGAAATTTTCGGCTTTATAATTCCATAGGGAATATATTGGACTCGGATAATTTTCCTTTACATCATTATCAGCACCATCATTTCCTGCTGCATGTAATATTAATACATCTTTTGAAGCAGCGTATTTAATGGCGCTGTCTACCCAAGCTTTTTGTGGAGAAAACGATTTTCCAAAACTCATATTAATAATCTTCGCTCCATTATCAACCGCATAGCGAATACCTAGTGCAACATCTTTATCGTATTCATCGCCATCAGGTACAACCCTTACTGTCATCACTTGTACATTGTCTGAAACACCATCTATACCTATGCCGTTATTTCTTTTTGCACCAATGATACCAGTTACATGGGTGCCATGCATTGAACCAGTACCCATTACATCATTGTTGCCATAATACCGGTCAGTAAAATCTAAATAATTATCTTTTACTATATCTGCCCTATAGTCGAATGGAGGAATTTCTTTGGATTCAAATGCAGATTTTTTTCCTGATATATATTCATCTAGCTGTTCAATGGTATTAGTATTTTTTTCATCACTATCAATGCCAATCATTTTCATGCATTTTAAGTAACCTAGTTTAGCTTCTTGTGCCGATCGATTCGTTGGGGTAAATTTTTCAAGTATTTCCATAGTATACTCTTCGAGTCCCATTTCTTTTCGGAGTATATTATCGTGTTTTTTAATGGCTTTTGCTGTGATTTCAACGTATAACAATTCTGTTTGTTCTTCTTGACTGAAATTCAATTGTGCAGCAGCTTTTAGCCAGGTTTTGTAGTTGTATTTTTCAAGCGTTGAAAGGGTAGTGGTATCAATTATTTTACCTAAAAATTGTGCTTTAAATAAGTGATAAATTCTAGATCTTTCATCCGAACATTTTTTAACATTTCGTCCGTCTTTACCGCCTAAAAAATTCCATCCATATACATCGTCTATATACCCATTGCCATCATCATCAATACCATTATTTGGAATTTCTTTTGGGTTTCTCCAAAGAATTTGTTTGAGGTCTTCGTGCGCAGTATCTACTCCTGAATCGAGCACTGCTACAATAATTGGCGTGCTTTGTTTGTGGTGTTCTTTTATAAATTGATACGCCTTGTTTAAACTAATGCCAAGGTATTGGTCTTGGATAGGGTCTAATAAATACCATCCCTTGGGGGTTTCTTGTGCAACACTAAACGCAACAAAAACTGGAATAGCAACAAGGGATAAAAGAATCCGGCAATACTTCATTTGATACAAATTCGTTGTACACAAATTTGCATAAAGCAATCCATATTTGAGCAGATATTGTGTTTTTTAGGAAAATGTTAAGGATAAAGAACTTTAAAAAAGTGTTTGAACGCCATGCGCCACTTTAAACTCTTGTTGTAGTAGCCATTTTTTTCTAGCCATTCCGCCAGAATAGCCAGTGAGTGAACGGTCTGAACCAATTACACGATGGCAGGGTACAATAATCATGATACTATTTTTTCCATTAGTACTCGCTGCTGCTCTTATTACTTTTGGATCTCCTAATTTTTTTGCCAAATCCATATAACTAATGGTTTTGCCATAAGGAATGGCTAATAGTTCATTCCAAACACGAATTTGAAATTCTGTGCCTTCTTGGTGTACAGGAACTGTAAATACTTTTCGTGTTCCATGAAAATATTCAATTAATTCTTCGGTACACTGGTGAATAATATCGGGAATGCCAGGTGCTCCATGAACCATTTGTGCTTCATCGTCTACAAAACATAGTTCGCCAATATAATGATCGGTCCCTCCAATTTTTAGTAATCCAATTGGGCTTTCGTAGTAGGTGTAATAAAACTCATCCATTTGCTGCTGTGTTATTCGTCTAACAGACTGGATAGATACACCAGCTCTTTTTGTTTGTATTCATTAATGGGAAGTGCAAAACATTTAGCAGTTTCCTGGAGTAATTGTTGAATGATTTTTTTATGGGAACAGGGTTTGAAAAAGGCAGCTTTTGGTTCTTGCCCAATTTTTTTAAAATAGCCTTCAATGTCTTTGTGTGAGAAAGCCTGGCCATTCGTACTATCAATATAGAAATGAATAAATTCTTGTGGATGTCCTATTTGAGTAGCAGGGTCATAGTCTGAATGGTAGAATGCAATAATACTAAGCTTAGGTATATTAATAATTTTGGCATTAATATCTAATAATTCACACAAAACTTGATAAACAATGGCATTGCTTCGCTCATTTCCTTTTTTTGCTGCCAATACTTTTTGAATAGAAAAATCATCTGCATTATCGTAACTCAATTCAACACCTTTTAAATGGTAGTAGTGATATAAGATGCTCGACAATACATTGGCTTGTTCTAGTGGGGTTAAAAAATTATTTAATTCTAACCACACATTTTTGCGAATTTTTTCAAACTCTTGTAAAACAGGGGTACTGTTTACTTCTGGGTCTAAAAATTTTGAAACGATTAATGCACCCAATAATAAATCTTGGTAAGCACTATCACGCCATTCAATTAGTTCATTTGTTTGGTCGGTGAAATGCAAGCGATGAATGATCATTTCAATTCGCTCTTGAATACTATCGTTCAGTGTGGTTTCCCAAAGATGCTCTAGATTTGGAATGATAGAATTTCCATAGGCAACAATTTTTTCCGATACGGTTGTATAAACCTCTTCGTCAGGATCATCTATTAAAGTAAATAAAGCCGTAATTTCTCTGTTTGCTTGCATAAGCTTGTTTGAAAATTTAGCGATCAATTTTGTTCGGTTCCCTTAAATTTTCCTTCCTCAACATAACTCGATTTTTTGCATTCTATCACTATTTAGTTATCCCATACTTGTGGAAATTACCTTAAATTACTGCATAATAATTTCAATATTTGTACGTTCAACCATAAATTGAAGGCTAAATCTTAAAATTAACAAGGCTAAACTTACTTTAAAGAGTATTTTTGAAATAACCCATTATTCATTTGCTATGTCAAGTTTTACCATTCCTAAGTTTCCCGTTACCAAAGGTTCTTTACACGCCGAATTAAAAAAGCGGGTACAAGCCTATTTTGATGATCGTGGCATCGTTTCAACTGGTACGTCTACTTTATTTACAAAAGCCATTAGCATGGTGGTTGCGTTGATTGCTATATACATTCATTTATTAGTATTTACACCTGTTTGGTATTTTGCCATTATAGAGTGTATTGTTTTAGGAGGATTAATAGCAGGTATTGGATTTAATGTAATGCACGATGGCAGCCATGGTAGCTTTAGTACTAAAAAATATATTAATAGAATTGCGGCATCGTCGATCAGTTTATTGGGTGCAAACCATTTTATGTGGAACATGAAACACAATATGATCCACCATAGTTTTACCAATATCGCAGGCGTAGACGACGATATTGAAATTGGGGTATTGATGCGCATGGCGCCAGAACAGAAGCGTTTAAAAATGCATAAATTTCAACATTTTTATTTTTGGTTTTTGTATATGTTATTGTATGTTTTTTGGATCTTTTTTACCGATTACAAAAAATACTTTTCTAATAAAATTGGCAATGTTACCCTAAAGAAAATGAGCATTGCCGATCATTTAGAATTTTGGAGTGTTAAAGTATACCATGCAGCTGCATTTATTGTAATACCAGTGTTAGCAGTTGGTTGGGTATCTTGGTTGGTTGGTTTTATAGTAATGAGTATGGTTGCAGGTTTTGTGTTGAGTATAGTATTTCAATTAGCACATACTGTTGAGCAAACGGAGTTTCCTGTAGCAGACTTTGAAACACACCAATTGCCCGATGAATTTGCGGCGCACCAAATAAAAACAACGGCCAATTTTGCTACACGTAATAAATTAATAAGTTGGTTAGTGGGTGGGTTGAATTTTCAAATTGAACACCATTTGTTTCCAAAAATCTCTCACGTACATTATCCTGCTATTAGTAAAATAGTTCGTGCTGTATGCGAAGAATACCAATTACATTATATTGAATATCCTACCATGAGAAGGGCAGTAGTAGCGCATGTAAGATTCTTGCGTACCATGGGTTCTGTAGATTAATAATAAACTATTTTAAATAAAAAGCGGATGTATCAAAATCGATATATCCGCTTTTTATTTAACGGATTGAAGTTCTTTGTTTGTTAGATTATTTCTTTTTTACTACTTTTTTCTTCGCAGATTTAGTAGCAGTTTTTTTAGCTGTTGTAGTACCTGCTTTTTTAGTGCCAGTTGCTTTTGCTTTTTTTGTAAATGCGCCAGGTACTTGTGCTTCAATCATTTTTTTAATAGCATCTAAATCAATGGTAGTTAATTCTGCCGCTTCATATTTAGTGCCATCGGCTTTCTTACCCATCTTTAGCATTTTCTTTTGGAAGCGAATAAAAGCACCCCATCTGCCATTTTCAATAGATATTTTTTCGGCTGGCCATTGTTGAATAAATCGATTGGCTTCTTTGTCCATTTTCTTTTCAATCAACTCATTAATATCTTGTTGGCTTAGTTCATCAAAATTATAAGCCCTTGGAATATTAATGTACATATCGTTCCATTTAATGAATGGTCCGAAACGTCCCTTGCCTTTGGTTACTGGTAATTCTTGGAAAAAAGCAATAGGGGCATCTGCTAATTGTTTTTCACTCATTAGTTGAATGGCCCTGTCTAATTCCATGGTATACAAATCTTCTCCTTTGGGGATAGAAATGAATTGTTCTCCTAATTTTATATACGGACCGAACCTACCAATATTAATAGATAATTCTTGCCCTTCAAATTCGCCTAAAGTTCTTGGTAGGTCAAACAATTGCATCGCTTCTGCCATGCTAATGGTTTCAATACTTTGGTTTTGTTTGAGTTTGGCAAAGCGTGGTTTTTCTTCTTCATTGGCAGAATCACCAATTTGTACCATTGGTCCATAACGGCCCATACGTGCAATTACTTTTTTTCCGCTTACTTCATCAATACCTAAATCTCTTTCGCCTTTTGCGCGCTCTGCATTTTCTAGTGTGTGTTCAATTGTTGTATGGAATGGCTTGTAAAAACCATCAATCATACTGCTCCATATAATTTTACCTTCTGCAATTTCATCGAACTCTTGTTCAATTTTAGCAGTGAATCCAAAATCCATTACTTTGGTAAAATGTTGCTTTAAAAAATCAGTTACAACCATACCCAAATCGGTAGGGAATAATTTTGATTTTTCTGCACCTGTATTTTCAGATAAAATTTCTTTTTGAATTTCGTTGTTTGGGGTAAGCCTGTATAAGGTTACTTGGCGCTTAGTTCCTTCCTTGTCTCTTTTTTCTACATAATTGCGCTTCATAATTGTGGTAATGGTTGGCGCATATGTAGAAGGACGTCCAATGCCAAGTTCTTCTAATTTTTTTACAAGCGATGCTTCTGTATACCTAGCACCTGCACGACTGAACTTTTCAGTGGCAGTCATTTCTTTTAAATCTAAGTTTTGTTTTACGGCTAATGGAGGTAGGATGCCTTCGTTGTCTTCGTCTTCGTCTTCATCTTTTCCTTCAAAATATACTTTTAAGAATCCATCGAACTTCATTACTTCTCCCGAAGCCGATAAATGTTCTTTATTGGTACTTACTTCAATTTTAGCAGTAGTTTTTTCAAATGCAGCATCCGACATTTGGCTGGCGATGGTTCTTTTCCAGATAAGCTCGTACAGCCTTCTTGTTTCATCATCGGGCACCGTATGGTTATTCATATAGGTAGGACGAATGGCTTCGTGCGCTTCCTGTGCAGATTCGTTTTTGTTCTTGAACTTTCGAGGTTGGTGGTATTGGCTACCATAAGCAGTAGTCACTTCATTTTGAATATCAGCTAGTGCCGTATCACTTAAATTAATACTATCCGTACGCATATAAGTAATCTTTCCACTCTCATATAATTTTTGCGCCAACAACATGGTTTTGCTAACACTATAACCCATTTTTCGAGAAGCTTCTTGTTGTAGGGTAGAAGTGGTAAAAGGTGCTGCTGGTGTGCGTTTGGTTGGTTTTACCTGAATATCAGTTACGGTATAACCTGCGCCTTTACAAGTATCTAAAAACTTTCTTGCTGCTTCTTGTTCTGAATATTTAGAAGGGCCTTCTGCTTTAAAGGAAACCAATTTGTCATTGATATCTTTTGCTGTAAAATTGGCTTCTATTTTATAACTACTTTCAGAAACAAAATGGTTAATTTCTCTTTCTCTTTCTACTACTAATCTTACGGCAACACTTTGAACCCTACCTGCACTTAAACTTCTTTGCATACCAATCTTGCGCCATAAAACTGGGCTCAATTCAAATCCTACCAATCTGTCTAATACCCTACGCGCTTGTTGGGCATTCACTAAATTCATATTAATTAATCGGGGATTGGCAACTGCTTTTTTAATAGCTGGCGCAGTAATTTCATGGAAAACAATTCTTTTGGTAGAAGCCGGATCTAGTCCTAAAACTTCTGCCAAATGCCAACTAATACTTTCTCCTTCACGGTCCTCATCGGAAGCTAACCAAACTTCTGTGGCTTTTTTGGCCATTTGTTTTAGTTCGCGAACCACTTTTTCTTTCTCGTCTGGCACTTTATATCGGGGCAAATAATTGTTGTTTACATCGATACCCATGTCGTCTTTTTCAAGATCACGGATATGTCCAAAACAACTTCTAACCTCAAAATCAGATCCTAAGATCTTTTCTATGGTCTTTGCTTTTGCAGGTGACTCAACAATTAATAAATTTTTTGCCATAGTGCTCAAAACCGCCAAGGGCGTGGGTTTCGTGAATTTTATGCTGATGCCAATTTACTAGCCAAGCTGCTTTTTTTAATGGCAGACGGCAAACCAGATCGAGTGCAATATTAGACCAAACCATCAAATTCCAAAAAAAATCAATTTATACCCTCTTTAAAAAACTGAACAATTTCATTAGACACCTGCGCTTCTTTGTAAACGAAACTGTGTCCTAAACCTTGGGTAATATGAAAAGTAATATTGGGTATTTTTTTATCAATCATTGTTTGAACGTCTTCGAAAACACAAATTTTATCTTGCTTGTCGTGCACCCAAAATATGGGAGATTGAATATATTTTACAGCATCACTCACCGAAATACTATCAATAGGTTCATGGGTTAATTCTGTAAGCAAATCTAAAAAAGCTTGCTTTAATTTTTCGTCTGCAGAAAAAAGGCCTAAGAAATGGTCTATGCTGCGCCAAGTTTCTGTGGCGGGTGCAATGATTACTAGTCTTCGCGCTAGTTGGTTGTTTAGCTGTTTAAAGGCTAGTGTGGCAGATAATCCACCCAAGGAATGCCCCATCATTCCATAAAATGGCCCAAATGCTTGTTCAATGGCTAAAATAGCATCTCTATATAGTAAGGAGTTTATGCGTTTTCCGCCACTTAGTCCATGAGCAGGCGCGTCGAAAGCAACCACCTCGAAGCCTTGCTTTTTTAAGAGGGTTACATATTTTTCGAATTTGTAGCTATAACTACTAAACCCATGTACAATCAATATTTTATGTCCATTTGATTGAGCCGGAATCCATCTAAACCCTTGTAAAATAATCCCATTGAAGTTTAATGGTAGCTTTTCTGCCTTATGAAAAACAGGGGGTTCTTTAGGAGTAGCGCTAGGATTTCTAGGGGTTGAAAAAATTTTATAAGCCAATTCTGCGGCTTTTCTAGGAGAAACCATCCCAAGGGTTCTAAGCCTGGTTTTATAATAAGTCATTACCAGCTTCTGCGCTAATTTCATCTTCATAGTTGGCACAAAGGTAATTAGGAACTTTTGTTAGCATTGGTAAAAAAACGATAAGTTTTTCGCATTTCGCAGTTAGAATGAATGCGCTATCCGATACTTTTGCATCCCAAACAAGCAATTATGTATACGGTTAACATACAATTCGAGCAAAAAAATCTATCACCAATAGTACTAAACTCGGTAAACGAAGGCGAAAGTTTACTTGAAGTTTGTTTAGACAATGGTATTGAGTTACACCATAATTGTGGTGCAGTTTGTGCTTGTAGTACTTGTCATTTATATATAGACAAAGGATCTGAGCATATTCAAGAACTTACAGATAAAGAAGAAGATTTTATTGACAGAGCGGTCAATCCACGCATCAACTCTCGTTTAGGATGTCAGTGTGTACTTGAAAAAGGCAGTGGAGAGATTTTTATTACAGTACCAGATCAAACACAATTTTTAGGAGAATAAATCAACTCCTTTAACCTTATTAGATAGATATTATGAGTCAATTTGAACCACCTATTTTCTGGAATGACCACGAAGATATTGCCATGAAATTGTACGAACGTTTTGGTGATGATTTTACAGAATCAAAAATTTACCGCATTCGTTTTACCGATTTGTTGGAATGGATTTTAGAGATTCCAAAATTCGAAGGTACCCGTGAGCAAAGTACAGAAGGTCATTTAGAAATGATTCAGAGTACCTGGGTGTATGAGTGGAGAGACAACCAAAAAAAATAGTTAGATTCGTTGTAATAAGTTGTTTTGCAACATTAATTCAACAAGTTTTTTCCATTGAATATGAATTTACTCCAACGCTTGAAACAGATAAGCTGTTTTGTATTTGATGTTGACGGTGTATTAACCGATGGCAGTTTGTTGGTTATGCCTGATGGATTAATGGTGCGTAAAATGAATATTAAAGATGGCTATGCATTGCAGTTGGCCATTAAAATGGGGTACCGCGTATTAATTATCTCTGGCGGGAATTCTATAGAAGTAACTGATCGATTATTAAAATTAGGGGTTACTGAAGTATGGATGCAAGTAACCGATAAGCGCGCTTTGTTATCGGACTATTTAACCGAAAATGCAATTGACCCAAATACGGTTGCATATATGGGAGACGATATTCCTGATTTTCAAGTGATGCAGTTGGTGGGTATGCCTTGTTGCCCTGCAGATGCCGCTACTGATATTATTGCCATTTCGCATTTTATTGCTTCAAAAAAAGGTGGAGCGGGATGTGCCCGTGAGTTAATTGAGAAAGTAATGAAACTCAATGGCAATTGGCAAGAAGACACTACTATTAGGTCGCAGTAAAATAGTTCTGCTTCCATTACTTATTCGTTTATTAACTTGCACTTCAAAATACATTCTTGAAATTACTGTTTGCATTTTTACGATTAATTAGATGGCCCAACCTGGTGTTCATTGCACTCACGCAATTTTTGTTTGAGTATTGCATTTATGAAAGAGTATTTCCAAGTAACGAATTAGTAAGAGCTTCATTTTATTTATTAATGATTGCCTCTGTATTAATTGCAGCTGCTGGCTATATCATTAATGACTACTTTGATTTAAATATTGACCAAATTAATCGACCGGGTAAAGTTGTGGTGAGTGAAGTGATTAATAGGCGCTGGGTTATTTTTTGGCATATGTCTTTAAGTTTGTTAGGTATTTATTTTACCATTTTTGCATTACCCTTTCACCATTATTGGCATTTGGTTTTAGCCAATATGCTGAGTGTGATTTTTTTATGGATTTATTCCACTTCCTTAAAAAAACAATTGCTTGTTGGCAATGTGCTTATTTCATTTTTAACTGCATGGGTAATAGGGATACTATATTTTTCAAAGTATCCCCTCAATCAAATAGATCAAATGTATACCACTAGTATGCAGAACGTTCGCTTCTTTCGTTTAGCCATATTATATGCAGGTTTTGCATTTGTTATTTCTTTAATACGCGAAGTGGTTAAAGATATGGAAGACATGGATGGCGATAGAAAATATGGCTGTAAAACAATGCCCATTGTTTGGGGTGTAAATCCTAGTAAGGTATTTGTTGCTGTATGGTTAATTGTAATCATAGCAGCCCTATTAATATTACAAGTATATACTTTTCAATTAGGATGGTGGGCTAGTGTTGTATATTGTTTGTTACTGATTGTACTTCCTTTAGTGTACATATTAGTAAAGCTTTACACTGCCACTCAATCGGCTCATTACAACCACCTGAGTACACTTATAAAATTGGTTATGTTTACGGGTATTCTATCCATGGTTTTCTTTAGAATCTATCATTAATAACTACTACTGCATTAAACGCTTTATAATTAATTATGCAAGATTTTATTTTAGCTTCTCAATCGCCTCGACGAAAACTTTTATTAGAATGGGCCGAATTGCCGTTTGAAATTATTGTCCGTTCTACCGATGAAACGTATCCATCGGAGATGCCAATTGCGGAGGTTCCAATTTATATTGCCAAACAAAAAGCGCTAGCCATTCAGGCACATTTACAAACTGCTTATCACAAAGAATATATTGGTAAAACCATACTAGCGGCCGATACTATTGTTGTGTTGGATGGAGTTGTGATTGGCAAACCCAAAGACCGATTAGAAGCGATTAGTATTTTAACAGCACTATCCGGTAAAATGCACCGAGTAATAACAGGGGTAGTTATTTTGCATACCAAAGGGGAAATTGCATTTTCAGATATTACCGAAGTGCAGTTCCATCCGTTAACGCAAGACCAAATTGTTTTTTATGTAGACCAATACGCTCCTTACGACAAAGCGGGGGCTTATGCCATTCAAGAATGGATTGGCGTAGTTGGTATAGCGTCTATTAAGGGCGACTTTTATAATGTAATGGGCCTACCTGTTAGCAGGGTTATTCAGGCACTCAATCAGTTGAGTTAATTACCAATTAAAAGCCATATCTAACTGAATATCAGGATGTAAACTTCTTTCAACAGGACAGGTTCTTGCTGTTCTTTCTAGAATTTCCTTTGTTTTATCGTCGAGGTTTAAATGAGTAGGAAAGAATAAATGGGCAACCAGCTTGCCAATTCTACGTGGGTCACTCACCATAATTTTGGTTACTTCAACGCGTGCTCCATCTAAGTCAATATTAAGGGTATTGGCTTTAATGGCCATTGTTGTAATCATACAAGTACCCAAAGCGGTAGCCATTAAATCGGTTGGAGAAAAGCGTTCTCCTTTGCCTTGGTTATCAGAAGGCGCATCGGTTTCTATGCTTGTTCCACTTTGTAAATGGGTGGCACTGGTTCTTAGTCCAGATTTATAAATAATTTGTGAAGTCATTGCATCAATTTTGCCCTAAATTTACAGGTATCAAATCAAACTGAAGTGAAGCAACTCTTTTTAATTTTATCCATCCTTTGTTCAATAGCAGTTTTTGCACAACAAAAAACGGCTGCAGTACTCATGCAAGAGAAGCTGCAAAAAAAAGCCGAAAAACGCGAACGCATTAATCAATTAATCAAACAAGAAGAAGAAGGTGCCCTTATTTTTCAAAAACAGTCAACCACTGGCATTAAATTAAATACCGATGGTTGGGGACTTTTTTTAGAAAAAGGGAAATATAAAACCATTGCAAAAACTAGTCTTTATTGGTTGGAGTTTGGTGAAAGGAATCATCCTAAAGAAGAAAAAGTTCCTACATTAAGTTCCTCTCAAGGCATGGTTGTTTTTTCTAGTTATGTGTATGGCAAACAAAATAATTTCTTTTATTTAAAGATGGGTATTGGTCAGCAAAAATTAATTGGTGGAAAAGGAAATAAAAATGGCGTAGCAGTGTCGGCCATATACGGTGGTGGAATTTCTGTTGGATTATTAAAACCTTATTACCTAGATGTTCAAAAGCCTAATGGAAGAGGGGTTACAGAACAAATTAAGTATAACAACAACGACAGTATATTTTTAAATCCGAACTTAATTATTGGCCATTCTAGTTTTTTTAAAGGCATTAGTGAAATGCAATTTGTTCCAGGCGGCTATGCTAGAACTGCATTGCGTTTTGATTATGGTCGTTACAATGAAGCCATTTCAGCTATTGAAGTTGGTGTGAATGCAGAATACTATTCTAAAAAAATGCCCATTCTATTATTGAATGATCCTAAGAGTTTCTTTTTTAACGCCTACATTTCTATAGTGTTTGGTAAAAGAAAGTGATTTATTTTTGTTGCTTAGAACATTCAGAAACGTTTAATTTTCAACCAGAACCAGGCGCCGAGGCATGCAAGAATTACCAGTTGTACCCAAAATAGATAATACTGTATCCAAAATACAAAAGCCAAATTGGCTCCGTGTTAAATTGCCTATTGGCGAAAGTTATAAGCACGTTCGTGGCTTAGTTGATACACATAAATTAAACACCATTTGTGAAAGTGGCAATTGCCCAAATATGGGTGAGTGCTGGGGCGAAGGCACTGCTACTTTTATGATTTTAGGTAATATTTGTACCCGTAGTTGTGGATTTTGTGCGGTAGCAACGGGTCGACCAGAGCCCGTTGATTGGGATGAACCACAACGCGTATCTGAAGCCATTCATTTGATGAAAGTGAAACATGCAGTGATTACCAGTGTAGACAGAGACGAATTAAAAGATGGCGGTTCCATTATTTGGTACAACACCATCAAGGCGGTGAAAGTATTAAATCCAACCACTACATTAGAAACTTTAATACCAGATTTTAGAGGGATTAACGACCAAATTCAACGAATCATAGATGCTGCGCCAGAAGTGGTAAGTCATAATATGGAAACAGTTGAACGCATGACCAGACAGGTTCGAATTCAAGCCAAATATCGCAGAAGCCTAGATGTATTAAAAACATTGAAACTAGGAGGGATGCGTACCAAAACAGGCTTGATGTTAGGCTTAGGAGAAACCAAAGACGAAGTAATACAAACCATGAAAGATTTGGTGGCAGTTGGAACCGATGTTCTAACACTTGGGCAGTATTTACAACCTACTAAAAAGCATTTGCCAGTAGAGCGTTTTGTGCATCCAGATGAGTTTGCAGAATTAAGAGAAATTGGATATAATATTGGTTTTGATTATTTAGAAAGCGGTCCATTGGTTCGCTCATCTTACCATAGTGAAAAACATGTAATTGCTGGATATGGAAAAAATAAATGGCAGGAAGAAAAAAAAGCTGCCGCCAATTAAATTGACAATATGAAACAATTATTTGTATTAATTTTTCTAGTTCCATTATTTGGTAGTGCACAATTGCACTGGAAAAATGTAGACGATCAGTTTCAGCCATTACCCGCTTCTGTTCATGTGTATTATACAAATGATAGTATTTTAAAAAGACCCAATCATGCGTATTATGTATCTGTCGATTTAAAAGATAAGTCATTAGATATTTCGTCGAAAGCAACAGATGGTAAACGTTCTACACCTACCCAGTTTTTTAATACTGAATCGGCTCCTTTGTTGGTAATGAATAGTACATTTTTTGAATTCGTACACAACACCAATGTGAGTTTAGTAATTCAAGAAGGGAAACAAGTTGCTTATTCCGTTCAATCCATTACTCGTAAAGGCAAAGACACACTTACTTATAATCATGGTATCTCTGGCGCAATAGGAATTGATAAAAAGAATAGGGCAGATGTGGCTTGGGTAATGAGCGATTCTACTGCAAAATATGCTTGGGCTAGTGAAAAAGTAGTGCCTAATTTAATTGATTCTTTTAAGCAATTACAAATTCCTGCAATGCTTGCTAGGGCTGAATTTAAACCTTGGAAAGTGAGAACAGCCGTAGGAGGTGGTCCTATATTAGTACAAGCTGGTGAAATAGCTATTAGTAATAACCAAGAATTGAAATTTACAGGCAAAGCAATTAATGATTTGCATCCACGAACAGCCATGGGTTATACAGCAGATAATCATTTAATTTTTATGGTTATTGAAGGCCGTTTTCCTGGAAAGTCAGAAGGTGTTAGTTTGGTGGATGAAGCCAAATTATTAAAAGATATTGGCTGCGTTGAAGCCTTAAATTTAGACGGTGGTGGTAGTAGTTGTTTGCTAATAAACGGCAAAGAAACCATTCAACCCAGCGACAAAGAAGGACAACGTCCTGTGCCAGCAGTAATGCTTATTAAAGTAAAGAAATAAGTTTATTGGTCTCCCCAGCGATAAGTTTGCTGTTGAATGCCTGCAAGGTCTAATGCACGGTCTACAACAGTAGCAGCAAGGCTTTCAAAACTTTTAGGTAAACTGTAAAACGATGGTGTACATGGGCAAATAATACCTCCAGCGAGGGTTACGGTTTCCATGTTTCGAATATGTATTAAATTATAGGGTGTTTCGCGCACCATTAAAATTAATTTTCTTCTTTCTTTTAATACTACATCAGCAGCACGCGTAATTAAATCATCACTAACGCCAGCAGCTATTCTGCCCAATGTGCCCATGCTACAAGGCGCAACAATCATGGTATTGTAGTTAGCAGAACCAGATGCAAATGGCGCGCTAAAATTGTATTTTTCAAAAAAATGAAAAGGATAATCTTGGTAAGAAGTATTGCCAATTTCTGTTTGCCATACTTCCTTTGCATTTGCGCTCATAACAATACCTACCGATGCTATTTGTTCGTTTAATTGAACTAATTTATCTAATAATACCTTGGCATAAATAGAGCCACTTGCTCCGGTAATGGCTACGACTATTTTGTGTTGCATCTTTGTTTTATTGTTACAACAAAGATAGGCCGCAATAGTTTAAGATTGGTACATCAACTCGTAGTACTCTTTAGCCATGCGGTTACTATCAAACTGCCAACGTACATCCATCATACCATTTTTGGTAATCTGCCTCCAAGTATCTTGTTGGTCGTAGTATAAGGGTAATATTTGTTGTTCTAAAATTTCAAACATTTTATTTAAATCATAATCGTCTTGTTCTTGTGTACTCATATTGGCATAGTCTGCTTTTGGAACTACAAATCCATTGTTGCCATGGTTAATAAACTCTGGTATCCAACCATCATCGGTAGAGAAATTAACTGATCCATTCATTGCTGCTGTCATGCCACTTGTACCAGATGCTTCGCGCGGCACGCGTGGATTGTTTAACCAAATATCCGAAGCTTGTTTTAATCTTTTGCTGAGGCCTAATTCGTATCCAATTAATACCGCAACGTTTTTATATTTCTTACTAATATGAACCAAATTATTAAACTGCGATATGGCAGGGTAGTCTAGGGGATAAGGTTTTCCGGCCCAAATAAATTGTACGGGGTATTTGGTATTGCTCAATAGTTTTTCGAATCTTTCAATATCCCAAGAAAACATATCGGCTCTTTTATATCCTGCAAATCTGCGTGCCCAAACTATCGTTAACACATTTGGGTTAAATAGTTTTCCGGTTTGATCTGCAACAATTTCAAATGCTCTTTTCTTTAAGAATTTTTTTCTGTCGTCGAAGATGAAATCATTTTTGTCTTCTAATGCTTTATACATTTGTTTGTCGGCCCAATATTGCCAGTTCTGAGCATTGGTAATATTTATGATGGGGCAAATACCTTCGTAATGCGACCACATTTCTCTACTCACATCGCCGTGCAAAGCAGATACAGCATTGGCTTTGCGCGCAAATCGGAGTGCTACCAATGAATGATTAAATTGGTCGTCTTTTAAGCCAGTGATTCTGCGTACCTCGTCTAAACTCAACCCACAGAAATAACTCATTTTATAACACAAATAAATATCATGTTTTTCGTTTCCAGCTTCTTCTGGCGTATGGGTTGTGAATACAAGTTGCTCTTTTACTTTAGCCAAATTTTTATACTTATTCAACAAATAAAAGGCTGCAGAAATACCGTGTGCTTCATTTAAATGGTACACATCGGGGTTGAAATTTAATTCATCAATCAACTTAGCGCCTGCTACACCCAATAAAATAAATTGGGCCACTTTTGTAGCAACATTGGCATCGTATAATCGGTGGGTAATTGTTTGAGAAACATAATCGTTTTCAGGTAAATCAGTACTCAACAAAAATAGGGGAGCACTCTTAAAAGTTTCTGGGTTTAAATAATATGCTTTCACCCAAACTGGATGGTCATGAATTAATATTTGAAATTTAATGTCGGTTTCTTCTAAAAAATGGTAGTTTTTTTCCATAAAACTCACCTGCAAAGTTTGGTCTTGGTTACGTGCTTGATCGTAATAGCCATACTTCCATAAAATACCAATACCTACCATATTTTGACGCAATTCATAAGCGCTACGCATATGAGATCCTGCTAGAAACCCTAAACCACCACTATAAATTTTTATAGGCTGATGAATGGCAAATTCCATTGAAAAATAAGCAGCTTTTTTGGCATACTGTTCGTCAACGGAATAGGGGACTTTAAAATTTCTAAAACTAGTCATAGGGTGGCTCTTTAATTAAATCGGCTGCAATATATGGTTTTTATCTAAAATGTAAAAAATACACATTAGATTCAATCTATTCGTATAATTGATTGTGCTATTTGATTACCTATTAATTATTTTTTTTGGTTCTGGGAGCTTTTTTTCTAAGATAAGTATCGTCGAAGAAGCATTTAATACCACGATGATTACCGCAGGTGCCTTGTTCTTTTATTTTAATTTCAGCATCTTCAAATGTAAAATCTATCACACAAGGATCTCCGTTAAAATGGTATTGCCCATGTGTTGGATCTTTCATTTTCAGTTCGCCTTTTAATTCGCCAATACATCCACCTTCATTTTTTTCAAAATGAATAAAGAAATTATACGTGTTGGTATTTTTCCCATCTCGAATTGAAATATAGTTTTTTGCATCTTCGGCATAATCTGCACTTAACTTATTTTTTCTAGGTAGGGTATCAATAGGGTTGATAACATTGGTTTTGCTAGCACCTTCATTAGAGTCGTTTACTACAATCATAAAAGATGTTTCTGCAGTAAATACCCAACCAGTTCTTGAAAACTGCATCGTATTATCTTTTCCCGCTTTTTCTTTACTAATTAAAAATGTAGGTTCTTTATTAACGGTAACACTACGCACATAATCGTCTTGCTGATTTGTTTCTAATAATAATTTTGATGCCAAATATTTATTGTCTTTAGCATTCATCACCAGTACCAATAAGCTGATTTTATTGTGTTGTTTGATATTTATGAGTAAGTAAATATCCTTTTCTTTAATAATCCTACCAACCGGATAAAACAGCGGTTTTTTTTCTTTTCCAGTATATTTTGTAATGGCGGTATCAGGTACAAATTGTGTGATGGCTTTTAGGCCCATTGTAACGGTGTCGGCTATTTTTGTGAAATTGCTATCAGCCGCATAAAAATTGCCTGGGATAATTTTAAATGCAGCAATAAAGTCTTTTGTTTTAATAGGTGTTTCTCCAGAAAAGTCAATATGCTTCTGTCCACAAGAAACCATTACCACTAAAATGAAACAAAGCAATAGGTTGCGCATGTTTTAAAATATTTCTATAAAATTAAGTGTTTAACGCTTAGTAGGTGAATATCTAAAAGATTAATGGGTGAAATAATTTAGATTTGTAAGACTATCAATTATGGTAATATGATTTCTAATCGGTTAGAAGGTACAGAATCACTGAGTGAAGTACACGAATCGGTAGATACCACAAAATCAGCCAAAGGGTGGAAGCGTATACTTGCATATTTGGGCCCTGCCTATTTGGTAAGTGTAGGATATATGGATCCGGGTAATTGGGCTACAGATTTACAAGGCGGCGCTCAATTTGGTTATAGTTTGATTTGGGTATTATTGATGAGTAACTTAATGGCTTTGTTATTGCAAAGCTTGAGTGCTCGTTTGGGTATTGTAAGACGCAGAGACCTAGCCCAAGCCAATAGAGAAGTATACCCGCCACTTGTTAATTTTTGTTTATATGTTTTTGCTGAAATAGCCATTGCTGCCTGCGATTTAGCCGAGGTATTAGGAATGGCACTAGGTATTTATTTATTGACTGGCTTGCCAATTATTTGGGGTGTTTGTATTACCGTTTTAGACACACTTTTACTCATGTGGTTACAACGTTATGGGATAAGAAAACTAGAAGCCTTCATTGTAAGTTTGGTAGCAATTATTGGACTTTCCTTTTTAATAGAATTATTTTTAGCGAAGCCAGACATACATGCTGTTGCAGCTGGTTTTATGCCATCTTTTTTATCAAATAACGCATTATATATTGCGGTAGGAATTATTGGAGCAACAGTGATGCCGCATAATTTATACCTACATTCTGCGCTCGTTCAAACTAGAAAAATAAAATCAGATCATGCAGGAATTAAACGTGCGCTCAAATACAATTTGATTGATAGTACCGTTGCACTGAATTTGGCTTTTTTTGTGAATGCAGCAATATTGGTTTTAGCAGCTTCCGTTTTTTTTAGTTCGGGTAATACACAGGTAGCAAAAATTGAAGAGGCACATAAATTATTAGCCCCTTTATTGGGTAGTAAATTGGCGCCAATTTTATTTGCTATTGCATTAATAGCCGCTGGTCAGAGTAGTACCATTACAGGTACGCTTGCTGGTCAAATTGTAATGGAAGGCTATTTACAAATTCGGATCAATCCTTTGTTAAGGCGTTTAATTACAAGGGTTATTGCCATTGCGCCTGCAGTGATTACCATTATGTATTTTGGAAACGAAAAGATTGATGCGTTATTAGTATTAAGCCAAGTAATATTAAGTGTTCAGCTTGGTTTTGCTGTCATTCCATTAATACATTTTGTAAGTGATAAAGCCACAATGGGCGATTTTGCCATTAAAACCTCCACCAAAATTGCTGCTTGGTTAGTAGCCTCGGTTTTAGTGTATTTAAATGTAACAATGGTGATTCAACAAACGGTTCCTTTATTTACCAATGAAGGAAATTGGGGTTGGAAAATTTTGATTGTGATTGTTGCCTTGATTTTTATTTGGCTGTTTTTAATGATGACATTCTTGCCATTTGTACAAAAAAGAAAACTCAGAGATATTGCTCGAATGCACAACGACGCACCAATCTTACAAAACTTAATAGTTAAAGAAGCGCGTCGTATTGCGGTTTCCCTCGATTTTAGCGAAGCCGACGAAAAAATAATTGCCCATGCAGTTTCGCAAGGGAAACAAGATGTTACTTATATTTTATTGCATATCGTTGAAAGTGCTTCTGCTACTTATTTTGGTGAATCGAGTGATGATTATGAAACTAGAAAAGACCGGGAAAGACTCGATGCATTTGCTAGTCAACTAACCCAAGTTGGATATAAAGTTGAAACGGTATTGGGGTATAAAAATCGGGTGAGAGAAATTGTAAGAATCGTTCAAACTACCCAGGCAGACTTATTAGTTATGGGTGCCCATAGGCATAGAGGGTTAAAAGACTATGTATTTGGCGAAACCATTGAAAGTGTCCGCCACGAGCTATCAATTCCTGTTTTAATTGTAAATGTTACGGATTAATCCCAAAAAAACGCCATTTATCCTTTGTTTATCGTTGCGTTAAAACCGATTAAATACTACCTTTGTGCCCTTAAAATAAATAGAGACTGATATGGCGCAAAAAATTAAAGTGCTTAATCCAGTAGTAGAACTGGATGGAGACGAAATGACAAGAATCATTTGGAAGTTCATTAAAGATAAATTGATTCTTCCTTATTTGGATGTAGACATTCGCTATTATGACTTAGGAATGGAATACCGCGATGAAACCAATGACCAAGTAACTATTGATGCAGCACATGCTATCTTAGAACATGGAGTAGGCATCAAATGTGCTACCATTACACCAGATGAAGCGCGTGTAGTAGAGTTCAAATTAAAACAAATGTGGAAGAGCCCTAATGGCACTATCCGTAATATATTAGATGGTACTGTATTTCGTGAGCCAATTGTTTGCGCAAACGTGCCTCGCTTGGTTCCTAACTGGACCGCCCCAATTTGTATTGGACGTCATGCATTTGGAGACCAATACCGTGCAACTGATTTTGTAACCAAGGGCAAGGGTAAACTTACTATTAAGTTCGAAGGCGAAGACGGAACAAATCAAGAATTTGAAGTGTACAATTTTAAAGGGGATGGCGTTGCAATGGCCATGTACAATACCGACGAAAGTATTTTTGGTTTTGCACGTGCTTGTTTTAATCAGGCATTAATTAAAAAATGGCCTTTATACTTGTCTACTAAAAATACCATTCTTAAAAAATACGACGGACGTTTTAAAGACATTTTTGAAGAAGTATATCAAAATGAATTTAAAGCAGCATACGAAACTGCAGGTATTACTTACGAGCACCGTTTAATTGACGATATGGTTGCTAGTGCCTTAAAATGGAATGGTAATTTTGTATGGGCTTGTAAAAATTACGATGGCGATGTTCAAAGTGATACAGTTGCACAAGGATTTGGTTCTTTAGGACTAATGACTTCAACACTTGTAACACCAAACGGTTTGGTAATGGAAGCAGAAGCAGCACATGGTACCGTTACACGTCACTTTCGTGAGCACCAAAAAGGAAAACCAACATCAACTAATCCTATCGCTTCTATTTTTGCTTGGACTCGTGGTTTAGAATTCCGCGGAAAATTAGACAATAACCAAGCATTAATTAATTTCTGCCAAGCTTTAGAAGAAGTATGTGTAGAAACAGTTGAGAGTGGTAAAATGACCAAAGATTTAGCAGTTTGTATTTATGGTAACAAAGTAAATCATGGAGAACACTATTTGTATACAGAAGAGTTCTTAGATGCACTTGACCAAAATTTACAATTGAAATTGCAAAACTAATTGCAGTAGAAATTCAGTAGAAGTATCAAAATAAAATTGGTACTAATTACATAAAAAGGAATAGGCTATATCAGTTTTGATATAGCCTATTCCTTTTTTAAGTTGAGATGAAATATGATCTATTATTTTATCACTTCTTCTAATACTTTTCCAACAGAGCCACTAGGCATTTGAATATGTAATAAGGCGGCAATGGTTGGCGCAATATCAGTCATATAAGTTTCTTTATTGGTATGCCCTTTATTAATGCCCCATCCATAAAATAATAAAGGGATATGCGCATCGTAAGGTGCCCAGATACCATGTGTTGTACCTGTGCCATTACCTTCCATATAGCCCGACTTTAAAACAATTTGAATATCGCCACTTCTGTTTGGAAAATAGCCATTGGCAAAGATTTCACGCTGTGTTTTTGGTAAGCTTGTAATTAATACTTTACTTGTTTCAAATGCATTTGCAATAGCTTCTTTTTTTAATAAAAATTGAATTAGTGTTTGTTTAATTGCATCAGCATTTTGTTTACTACTATCTAGTTTGGGATGGTTTAATGATACTTGGTAATTAGATAAACTTTCTACCAAATTGCTAATACCAAATTTTTCTTTTACTAGATTGTTTAGTTCTTTTTTTAATCCATTTTCGTTAAATGTGCCAGCGGGTAATTTATGTTCTTTCATAAAGCCTGCAACATGTGCTACGGCATGGTCTGCAGTTAAAAAAACAGTGTATTGATTTTTACCAACTGTTGCATCTAAGAATTGAAAAAATTTACCTAATTCAACGTCTAGTCGTACATAGTCGTCCACCATCTCCCAAGAATTAGGACCAAATGCATGACCAATATAATCTGGCGAAGAAAAACTAATGGCTAATAAATCAGTGGCAGACCCTTTACCCATTTTTTCATTTATTACAGCTGCTTTTGCCATTTCAATCGTTAATGAATTGCCATAAGGTGTGGTAGATATTTTACTATAATCTATTCCTTTGTAGTTAGAAAGCGTATAAGGGAAACCTAGTGCTGTTGCACCAAATGGTTTTGTTTCATACGATTTTTCGTCGTCGGTTGCATATTCAGGGTATACGGATTTGTTTAAAAATGTATTCCATCCTATGGTATAAAATGAGTCAACCATTTTTCTGTTGTTGATTTCTTTTACCCATAATGGCAAATCGTTCATATAATAACTACTGGTTATAAAATTGCCAGATTTTCCATCATACCAATATGCGGCATTTGCAGCATGGCCAGCAGGTAAAATTGATCCCCTGTCTTTAATGGCAATGCCAATTACCTTGCTTTTGAAATTTGTTGCCAATTTTAGTTCATCACCAATGGTTGTAGTAAGCATATTCCTAGGACTCATTAAACCAGAATCTGAATTTGATCCAACTGTTTTTACTGATTTATCTTCAACACAATACACGTTGCGCAGTAATTGATTGTCAAACCAATTATTTCCAGTTATACCATGAATAGCAGGAACGCTACCTGTATAAACACAAGTGTGTCCACAAGCGGTTACTGTTGGGGCATAAGGTATCATTGTGTTGTTAAAGGAATATCCTTCAGCCATCATTCTATTGAAACCGCCATTTGCAGCATATAAGGCTTTAAACCTAGTTAAGTAATCCCAGCGCATTTGGTCAATGACTATACCAACCACCAATTTTGGTTTTAAACTTGCATTAAGGGTTTTTTTGATTTGAGCTTGTGATAATAGGCTACATAAGCCAATCAATAAAAACAATGTAAAGCGCTTCATATTCGGTATTTAAGGACGCAAAAATAAGGGATGATTATTTGTTTGTTGGTTAAGAAATTAAAACCAATTGCTGCTCAAATATTTGGCTTTGCTCTTCGGTGCGAAAAGTTTAATTTTGCAATCATCCGATTATTAAATACAATTTGTTTCTATGGCAGATATTTTTGAAAAATTAGTGAAGAATTACGGTCCTTTAGGTCAACACCGCGAAAGAGCGCATGGTTATTTTGCTTTTCCTAAATTAGAAGGAGCCATTGGTAGTAGGATGAAATTTCGTGGTAAAGAGATGATTGTATGGAGTTTGAATAACTATTTAGGGCTAGCAAATCATCCAGAAGTGCGTGCAACTGATGCAGCAGCTTCTGCTGAATTTGGACTCGCTTTGCCAATGGGGGCTAGAATGATGAGTGGAAATAGTAATTACCACGAACAATTAGAAGCAGAATTGGCTGCGTTTGAACACAAAGAAGACGCCATTTTAATGAATTTTGGTTACCAAGGAATTATGAGTGCCATTGATGCAATCTGTGGCCGTCATGATGTGATTGTATATGATGCAGAAGCACATGCTTGTATTTTAGATGGTATGCGTTTACATACCGGACACCGTTATGTATTCAAACACAATGATATTGAAGATTTTGACAAACAAATGGCTCGCGCAACAGCGCTTTTAGAAAAACAACAAGCTGGTGGTATTTTAGTTATTACAGAAGGTGTGTTTGGAATGGCTGGCGATCAGGGTAAATTAAAAGAGATTGCTGCGCTAAAATCTAAATATGAGTTTAGGTTATTAGTAGATGATGCACATGGTTTTGGCACACTAGGCCAAACAGGTGCTGGTGCAGGTGAAGCACAAGATTGTCAAGATGCAATTGATTTGTATTTTTCAACTTTTGCAAAATCAATGGCATCCATTGGTGCATTCATGGCGGGCGATAAAGCAATCATTGATTTTATTCGTTACAATATTCGTTCACAAATTTTTGCTAAGAGTTTACCCATGCCAATCGTGCTTGGAAATTTAAAAAGGTTAGAACTCTTAAAAACGCAACCAGCATTAAAAGAACGTTTATGGAGTAATGCAAAGAAGTTGCAAACAGGATTAAAAGAAAGGGGTTTTGATATTGGCAATACTGATACACCAGTAACACCAGTGTATATGAAAGGTGGGGTAGAAGAAGCTACTGCTATGGTAATGGATTTGCGAGAAAACTATCGCATTTTTTGTTCGATAGTAGTGTATCCTGTTATTCCAAAAGGACATATTATTTATCGATTAATTCCAACAGCAGATCATACCGATAAAGACATTGAAGAAACATTGGTTGCGTTTACTGAAACCAAGGCCAAGCTTGATGCTGGTGCTTATAAAGTTGAATTTATTCCTGATATGGCGGGATAAAAAAGCACAATAAATTACAATAAAAAAAGGCTGTTTCGTTAATTCGAAACAGCCTTTTTTTATTAGGTAAAACAACAACTAATTACAACTTGTTAATAAGGTCTGTTGCTTGTTTAACATAGTCATCGTTTTTTGCAATAGTGGCCAATTCAATACATTTTTGTGCACTGATTTTTGCAGCCATTTTATCGCCAGCTTCTTTTTCTATTTTTGCTTGTAATAAATACAAATAAAATGCTTTAGGATTTGCAGCGGTTGCTTTTTTTGCATTTGCCAATGCTTTGACTAAATCTTTATCCCACTCTAAATAAAAGTTAGCAGCAGATTGATAAACAGCAGGTTTTACGTTATCGGCACTCAAATCTTTTTCTATTTGTGCGCGTAAGCGGGTTCTAATATTAGTGCTAATAGGAACGATTACTGCAGTGGTTCCCCATAAAATAGTTAGGTTGCAAGATTCTGGTAGAATATCACCAAATATCATGGTTAAGGTTTCAACAGAGATATTTATTTTTTGTGGTTTTACTTTAATATGAACCACGTCTTCGCTTTCTTTATAGCCATCAGTTCCCCAATTGGTTAGACCTTTGTTTAAGATAATATCCCAATACTCTTTTCCAGGTATTGCATAAATAACATAAGAACCCGTGTCTAGCAATTTTCCACCCATGGTAACATTGTCTGTGAACTTTATTCTAGTAGCAGCATTCGCACCTAAACGCCATAATTTATCTAAAGGAGCTAAATCAGAATTTACCTTTAATAAGGATCTTTCTTTGATATTAGGACGAGAATAAGTTAGTTCGATTTTTCCTGAACCGAAATCTTGAGAGATAGTTTGGGTGGAACTTGGCGCAGGCATTTTTACAACTTGTGCTTGCGAAAAAGCTGTAAAAGCTATTCCTGCTAATAATAAGATTTTTTTCATATTTGTTATTTGTTTAGTACAACAAACCTAATGCATGCAGTTCTTATTCCCAATGATTTTCAAGAATTTCATTAAAATTTGTGATACGCGCAATTATTTGAATGCAGGATGGAAGCGTTGTAGGGTGTCTCTTAAAAAATCCCTGTCTAAATGGGTATATATTTCTGTGGTGGTAATGCTTTCATGACCTAGCATCTCTTGAACAGCCCTTAGGTCTGCGCCACCTTCTACCAAATGCGTGGCAAATGAATGTCTAAAAGTATGTGGAGATACTGTTTTATGAATATCCGCTTTTAATACTAAGTCTTTAATAATATAAAAAATCATTACCCTGCTAAGGCCTTTACCCCGTCTATTTAAGAAAATAATATCTTCAAAACCTTTTTGAATGCCTTGGTGTACCCGAACATTTTCTTTATAAAGCTTAATAAATTTAATAGCATCAGTACCTATGGGTACTAGTCTTTCTTTATTGCCCTTTCCGGTAATCCTTATAAATCCAAGGTCTGGATAAAAACTAGAGAGTTTCAATTGTATCAGTTCAGTTACCCGCAAGCCACAACTATACATGGTTTCTACAATAGCTTTGTTTCTAACGCCTTCTGCGGTGGATTGGTCTACCGCTGCAATTAGTTTTTCAATTTCATTAAAGCTAAGTGTATCGGGTAATTTCCTTTTTGTTTTAGGTGCTTCTAACAATAACGAAGGATCTGAAACACAGATATGCTCAATCAAACAATACTTGTAAAAACTTCTTATACCAGAAATAATTCTTGATTGTGATGTTTCTGTCATGCCCAGTTCTCCAATCCATTTTACAAATTGTTGAAGTGTCTTCAAATCTAATTCAGACGGGGATTTCAACAGATTTTCGTGTAATAAAAATTCGGTTAGTTTTTCTACATCGTGCAAGTAAGCTTCTACCGAATGGTCGCTCAATGAGCGCTCCAATTGCAGGTAAGCTTTGTATCCTTTCTTATACGATTCCCACATATGATTTAATTAAACAACCAATTAAATGGTATTGCCAGTGATCTTTAAAATTAATAATAAAGGGGAACTTAGTTAATTCTAATTTTTAGTTCTGTTTTTTTTAGAATTGAATCCTTACATTCGCAATTCCTTTTATAAAAAAGTATGGTATGATGCAGGTGAATATGCGGTCCTTCAAGCAGAAAGTTCGACACAACCAAAAGTCGTTTAAATCATATTTAGGAAAAATAAAAAAAAATCCACCTCTACAACTAGATGCAATAGCAGCAAAAATTTCTAATGAAGTATGGCAAGAAGTAGACTGTTTAAGTTGCGCCAATTGCTGCAAATCAATGACACCAACCTTTACAACTGCAGATATTAAACGAATTGCTACGCACTTAGAAATGAGTATTCCTGAGTTTAAAGACAAATGGTTAGACTTTGATTCAAAAGACTGGGTGAATAAAAAACAGCCATGTCAGTTTTTGAATATGAGTTCAAACATGTGCAGTATTTATGAGTATAGGCCTGCTGATTGTGGTGGTTTTCCTTATTTAAAGAAAAAGAAAATGGTGGAATACATGCATGTTCACCAACAAAATATTAATCATTGCCCAGCTACTTATAAGATGGTTGAAAAAATGATGGAACAAGGTGTTAAGGCGGTTAAGTCTAAATAAGCAGCTTAAAAGTAAACGTCTTCAATTAAAAAGATTTCTGTTTCAATATCACTAATTAGTGTAATGGCTATCACATCGAATTGTAGGTATAACCATTGTTTGTGTTGGTATTGGTAAGCTTCCGCCGCATTTTTAAGGAATTTCATTTTGTTTTTTGTGATACTTTCTTCTGGATGGCCATACCTGATTGAGTTTCTTGTTTTAACTTCAATAATATGCAAACGCCCATTTTTAGAAGCAATAATATCCACTTCTAAGTGGTGGTGACGCCAGTTTTTTTCTTGAATTTCGAATCCATTGTCTATTAAAAAACTTGCGGCAAGCTGTTCGCCTTTCTTTCCGGTTGCTTGATTAAGCGAACTATTTTTGTGTGGAAATAATTTATCACCCATTTAGCACAAGATTTTGTCAACAACTACGTTATCTATCAATATAAATGTTTTCGAATGTCAACATCCAACAAAATATTCAAACTTAATGGCGTTATTCAGCACTATGCCTGGGGTGGAAACACCTTTATTCCAGACTTATTAGGGGTTGAAAACACGAGTGGAATACCTTTTGCAGAATATTGGATGGGGGCACATCCCTCGGCTAGTGCCATTTTAGAAACAAGTGATGGGCCCACTTCATTGGTAGACATCATTAATAAAGATCCCGAAACGGTATTAACTAAAGTTGTTTATGATCGATTTGGCGAATTGCCTTACTTATTAAAAGTATTAGATGTAAAGCAAATGCTGTCAATACAGGTGCATCCAACAAAAGAGGAAGCCGAAAAGGGGTTTGACAGAGAGGAATCGGCTGGTATACCAATTAATGCACCTAATAGAAATTACAAAGACCGCAATCACAAACCAGAAGTAATGGTTGCGCTGAGTGATTTTTGGTTATTACATGGATTCAAAGAAAAAACTTTGTTAGAAAAAACACTTGCCGATGTGCAAGAGTTTAATATTTTATTGCCATTGTTTAAAATGGATGGCTACCAGGGACTGTATCAATTTGTAATGGAATTAGCGCAGCAAGAGGTAAATAGTTTTTTAATGAGCGTTGTGAGACGTGTTATTCGTCAAAAAAAAGATGGGGAGTTAGCCAAATCTGATCCAGGATGGTGGGTGGCCCAATTGTTTGAAGGGGTAGACCAAATTGTTGATATTGACCGTGGTGTGTTTTCTATTTACTTTTTTAATATAGTTAATGTACAACCTGGCGAAGGGGTATTTCAAGGTGCAGGATTGCCGCATGCATATTTAGAAGGTCAGAACATTGAACTGATGGCCAATAGTGATAATGTACTCCGTGGTGGATTAACACCCAAGCATATTGATGTACCAGAATTATTAAAGCACACACTTTTTGAAGGGATTGTTCCAAATATTTTAAAGGGAAATGAAATTAGAATTGGCGAAAAGTCTTATGCTTGCCCGGTGCCTGATTTTGCTATTAGCAAAATAGAGTTAGTGGCCAAAAGGCCTTATACCAATACAGCTGAAGGATTAGAGTTGATTATTGTAACGGCAGGAGGGGCTATTTTAAATAATAGTATTGTTTTAAAAAGGGGAGAAGCCATTTGTTTATTGCCAGAAGCTGCTTATTGCCTAGAATCGTCTGGAAATTGTACTTTGTTTAAGGCTTTCGTATAGCTTGTACCCCCTTTCTTCACATACTGAGAAAATTGATTTAGAAAAAGTTTTTTCGCCTATTTTTGTTTTGAAATTTATAAATAATGAAAATTAATAGAAACCTTTTAATCTCTCTTGGCCTTTTTGTAGCAGTTGCATCTATCTATAGAGTTTTACCAAATCGTCCTCCAGGGTTTGCTCCTCAAATTGCAATGGCTTTGTTTGGAGGTGCATTTTTTATGAAGAATAAAAAATGGGCTTTTATTTTACCATTGTTATCTATGTTTATATCTGATGTTTTATACCAAGTGCTATATACTTATGGATATACCCAAATTGCTGGATTTTATAGCGGGCAATTAATGAATTATATTTTAATTGGTTCTATTACGTTAATAGGCTTTTTAATAAGCGATGGCAAAATTGCAAAAGTGTTATTAGCTAGTGTTAGTGCACCAACTGCTTTTTTCTTTGTGTCAAATACACTTGTTTGGTTTGGCAATGGTGGATACCAACGTCCTAGAACATTTACAGGCTTGGTACAATGTTTAGCAGATGGTTTGCCTTTTTATCAAAACAGCTTAATCAGTACGGTAGTGTTTGGTGCTTTACTTTTTGGAGGGTATGCTATGCTTACAAAAACAAATACGAGCCCAATAGCCTAATTCAAATACGCAGTCATTAATACTTAACTAAGCTCATTTTCATAGCCTGTGTCTGTTAAAAGATGCTTGCCATCAGCTGCAGTTGTGGCTAGTTCATCGCATCGGTTATTCATGGCATTATTGGCGTGCCCTTTTACCCATACAAAACGAATCTTGAATTTTTTCGACAAGCGGTGGTAGTGTAGCCAAAGGTCTTTGTTTTTTTTACCACCCTTGAAATCTGTACGAATCCAATTGTCTAACCATTTTTTCTCAACAGAGTTTACAATATATTGGCTATCAGTGTAAATGGTTAGTGAAATGTCTTCTTTTGTGAGCGACTCTAAAGCCATAATTACCCCCATTAATTCCATACGATTATTGGTGGTTAAACGATATCCTCCAGACAATTCTTTTTTAATATCTCCCCAAATTAATAGGGCGCCATAACCTCCAGGTCCGGGATTTCCCCTCGACGATCCGTCTGTATATATGTGTAATTGATGCCCTTTTTGCATGTACGAGTTGCTGGTTTTGCTGCAATATCCTAAACTAAAACGATTAAACTGCCCCGAAATTGGATAGAAACGGGTATAATTTCAAAATAATTACAACTCTTTTATTTATTGTGTTTGAATTACACATTGTTTTATTTATTTTTACGTTATTAAAACGAGGACCTTGGATACGGAACACATGACGATTGTACGAAAACAGCCTGAAGTCAATTCAAAAATACTGATTCCAAATACTTCCATTCAAGTTGTTCGGTTTCAATTACGCTTTCATACTGTTTATGGTCAAGAACTGTTTATTTCAGGAAACCATCCATTGTTGGGTGATGGCAATCCTGATAAGGCGGTAGCCATGCAATACGATAATGACAGCTTTTGGTCGGTTGCAATTGATTTTTCTGCAGAAGATTTAATTGAACCAATTCATTACCAATATATTTTACTAAATGCCAATGGGGTGTGGAGTTTTGAGTCTGGCGATAACAAAGTATTAGATCCATCTTTTTTTAGTTCCCCAAATATTACTACAGTTGACGCTTGGAATTATGCAGGTTTTTATGAAAATGCTTTTTATACAGAGCCATTCGTACAAGTATTATTAAAGGCAAATCATACAGCAGTTGAAGTATCAACGCCCAATAAAACAACCCATTTTTTTAAGGTTAAAACACCTTTGCTACCAAAAGATCAAACGGTTTGTTTGATAGGAAGCTGTAAAACACTTTCAAAATGGAAAACAGATAGTCCTGTACTAATGAGTAGAAATGAGGGAGAAGATTATTATACAGTTCCGTTAGATTTAACTACTGATTTATTTCCTATCGCTTATAAGTATGGCATATATGATACCATACAAAAAACCTTTATTCAATTTGAGCAAGGGAATAACAGAATTTTATACGAGCCTGCCCAAAAACTACAACAAACAATTTTGCACGATGGATTTATGGTGCTGCCAAATTTAAGTTGGAAAGGTGCTGGTGTAGCAATTCCTGTATTTAGTTTGCGCAGCGAAAACAGTTTTGGTGTAGGTGAATTTAATGATTTGAAATTATTGGTTGATTGGTCGAAAAAAGTAGGATTGAAGTTGATTCAAATCCTTCCTGTTAATGATACAACCGCTACAAATACTTGGACGGATTCATATCCTTATGCTGCTATCTCTGCATTTGCGCTGCATCCTATGTATTTAAATTTAGACTTACTAGTAGATGCGGCATTAGAAAAAGAGTTAGTTAAATTAAAATTTAATTTCAATCAATTGAATGAATTAGAGGTGGTAGACTATGAGATCGTTACCAAAGAAAAAATTCAATTTATTCGCAAGGTTTTCGACAAAAAGAAAAAAGCATTTTTAACAGATACCAATTTTCACCAATATTTTTTACAGAACAAACACTGGTTAGAACCATATGCTGTTTTTTGCTATTTGCGTGATTTATATGGAACTGCCGATTTTAACCAATGGCCAAAATTTCAACAGTACAAAATAGCAGAGATTAATGAATTAACCGCTATGGGATCTGTTGCTTATGATACCATTGTTTTTCATTATTATGTTCAATACCAGTTGCACTTACAACTAAAAGCAGCAACGCAATATGCCCATGAAAATGGTATTATATTAAAAGGAGATATTCCAATTGGTATTTATAGATATGGTGCAGATGCTTGGCAACATTCAAGCTTGTATCATATGGAATTGCAGGCAGGTGCTCCTCCAGATAGTTTTGCAGTGAAAGGTCAGAATTGGGGATTCCCAACTTATAACTGGCAAAAAATGAAGGAGAATGGTTTTGCTTGGTGGAAGCAACGTTTTGCTCAAATGAGTGACTATTTTGATGCTTTTAGAATTGACCATATTCTTGGATTTTTTAGAATTTGGAGTATTCCTGTAGATGCGGTAGAAGGTATTATGGGTTATTTTGTTCCATCAATTCCAGTACATATTAATGAATTTAATAGCCAAGCAATTTGGTTTGATTTTCATCGATACACCAAACCTTATATTTCAGAAAATGTTTTATGGAGTGTTTTTGGATACGATAATGAAACGATTAAATTAGACTATTTAGAAGTGGATGGTATTAATGGGTATCAATTGAAACCTGCATTTGCTACACAACGATTGGTTGAAAAGCATTTTCAATCAGTAGAAAATTCTTTACAAAATCAGAAATTAAAACAAGGTTTATACGACTTGCTTTCTAATGTTATTTTATTTGAAGTGCCAGGCTCGCTAGCGCAGGAATTTTACTTTAGATTTAATATGGAGAGTACTAGTTCTTTTAGAGACTTAGACGAAAATACGCAAGGGCAATTAAAGGATTTATATGTGAATTATTTCTTTGGTCGTCAAGATGATTTTTGGATGCAAGAAGCATTACAAAAATTACCGGCACTAAAGCGTGTAACTAATATGTTGGTATGCGGCGAAGACCTTGGAATGGTTCCTACTTGTGTGCCAGATGTGATGCGTCAATTGGGCTTATTAAGCTTGGAAATTCAACGGATGCCTAAAAATCCACACAAACAATTTTTTCACCCAAATGATGCGCCTTATTTAAGTGTGGTAACACCTTCTACACATGATATGAGTACTATTCGTGGTTGGTGGGAAGAAGATAGCAACAATACGCAACAGTTTTATAACGATGAACTTGGTCAGTTGGGTGAAGCGCCAATCTATTGCGATGCATGGATTAACAAAGCTATTGTATTGCAACATTTGCATTCGCCAGCCATGTGGAGTGTGTTTCAGATTCAAGATATATTAGGGATTGACAATAATTTGCGCAGAGAAAATCCTACTGATGAAAGAATTAATATTCCAGCCAATCCACAGCATTATTGGCAATATAGAATGCATATTAGTTTAGAAGCATTAATTGCATCAACTGCATTTAATGAAACATTTGCCGATGCCATCAAATCAAGTGGCAGATAAAAAATCGCTTTTTTTCTGCTGATGGTTGTACTTTTAAAAATTAGAGACTAAATAGTACAGCAATGAAGTTGAATTATTGGCAAAAAGAATTGCCGTTTAAATATCCATTTACTATATCAAATGGCAGAACAAAAACACACCAACCTTCTTTAGTTGTTTCTTTATCAATTGGAGATTTTGTTGGTTATGGCGAAGCACCTGCCATTGTTTATTACGATATTACCGTTGAAAAAATGGTAGCAGATTTGCTATCAAAAAAAGACTTAGTTGAAAAGTTCGCACTCATAGATCCTGAAAGATACTGGCATTATCTACACCATTTATTTCCTCAAAATCCATTTTTGGTATGTGCATTGGATATGGCTGCCTGGGATTTATTTGGTAAAATGAAGGGTAAAAAACTCTATGAATTATGGAATACACCATGGAATGAAACACCAGTTTCTGATTATACCATAGGGATTGATTCTATTGAAAAGATGGTAGCAAAAATGCAAGAAATGCCATGGCCCGTGTATAAAATAAAATTAGGAACTGATCAAGATATTGCCATTGTAAAAGCATTGCGGGCTCAAACAACTGTGCCACTAAGGGTTGATGCCAATGCTAGTTGGACACTTGAAGAAGCACTAGAAAAAATTCCACAATTAGCAGCATTAGGTATTGAAATGATTGAACAACCTTTAGCAAAAGACAATTGGGAGGGAATGAAAATATTGTACGCTCAATCATCGATTCCATTATATGCCGATGAAAGCTGTGTATTTGAACAAGATGTGCTTCGTTGTAAAGATCATTTTCACGGAATCAATATCAAACTAACCAAATGTAGCGGTTTAACGCCAGCTAGGCGCATGATTACAGAAGCTAGGTCATTGGGCTTGAAAGTGATGATGGGCAGCATGAATGAGTCTTCTATTGGCTCAGCAGCAGTGGCTAATTTTTTACCGCAACTAGATTTGGTTGATATGGATGGTCCATTGCTATTATCTGAAGACCTAGCAACAGGTATTGCATTTGACTTTGGTAAAGTTCAAATTTTGGGCCGTGCTGGTTTGGGTATTCAAATTAATCAAGCGGCTTTATAGTGATTCGATTCATGACAATTAAATAGCGCTTATATATTTTGTCACTTGCTTCGGTCTATTTGTAAATCTTTGAGAATACATCTTATAGCACCCATAAATAGAAAATAAGATTTGATTCAAAACAAATGCCTGAAATAGTATCAGTGCAAAACTGTTAAAGAACCGCCATCTAACCAATACAGGATGCATGATTGGAAAGTATTTCCAGTCTCTATTAATAGGTTGGGTATAGGTATAGATCATTAATATTCCAATCATCATAGCCACAGAACTAAGTATGTGTAACCAAGAAATAAATATATTTCTGGTTTCATTTTCCCTAAAATATTTGTGGAATAAATAGGGGATAGCCATTAAAACAAGGAATAAAAAAGTAATCGCAATAAAACTAATTAGATGGTATTTATTGTCTGTATAAAAAACAACCATTTGCAATGGGGCAGTATAAGAAGCAAGCCATGTATATAACATTGGGCTTAGCCATAGAATATGCTCGCCACGAGCATTATGTGATGTAAACATGTATGTAACTTTAGTGTTACGTTGGATAAGGGTACTTGAAAGTAGTAATTTTATGGGATATTTGATTGAATAATATAATGATATGACACCCGAAAGGCAATTGAAGTTCAACGCAGTTTTAGAAAATAGGCAAGCAAATTTGGCTGTAGTAATGGAAAATGTGCACGATTTACACAATATTTCTGCCGTAATGCGTACCTGCGATGCAGTAGGGATTCAAGACATTTATATTATAAACACCATCATTGCCAAGCATCCCCGTTTTGGCCCTAAAAGTAGCAGTAGTGCAGAGAAATGGTTAACTGTACACCAATTTGATTCTGTAGCAGATTGTGTGAAAGTCTTGCGTGAACGCTATCAAAAAATATATACCACGCATTTATCTGCAGATGCAGTTGATTTATATGATATTGATTTTGCAACAAGTTCTGTTGCCTTGGTTTTTGGAAATGAACATGATGGCTTAAGCGAAGAAATTAGAAATGTAGCCGATGGAAATTTTATTATTCCTCAGGTGGGAATGATTCAAAGTTTGAATATTTCGGTCGCTTGTGCCATTAGTATTTATGAAGCGTTTCGTCAAAAAAAATTATCTGGTCATTATCTTAAAGCTTCACTATCAACAGAAAGAATGGAACAGTTAACCCATACTTGGAGTGAGCCAAAAGCTAAATTTACTTTTAAGGATAGGAGGGCTACTAAATACTAGCGTTCTTGTCAATTTTCTCTTTTGCTTTTCTATCTTCTACCTGCTTTTGTAAATAGGTAATACTTACATTCAATTCAAATCCTATTAATAAAATCAGCGAATTTAAATTGATTAAAAGCATAATAACTAATACGGTTCCAATGGAGCCATATACTTTGTTGTAGCTTCCAAAATTGTTAACCCAATAAGAAAATCCCATGGTGGTTGCAAGGGTTAAAAAAGTAGCTAACAATGAGCCAGGCGAAATGAGATTCCATCTTTTTTCTACCGATGGTGCATATTTGTAAATAAAAGAAATACCCAAGAAAATCAATAAAATAATTAATAGCCATCTAGTGTTTTCCCACCAATATAATGATGTGCTTTTAGATAAATGAAAATAGTGTTTTAGGATTTTTTCAAGTGCGTCATGTCCTATTAATAATAACACGCAACTGATTACTAATAATATTAAAATAAAAGTAAGTTTAATAGCTCTCCAACGTTTGTGTAGAAAATAAGTTTTTGCACCTGATATTGATTTCTCGAAGGTTCTAATAATACCCATCATGGCATTTGAGGCGTAAAAAATTACTAATAAAAAACCGAATGAAAGTAGCCCGCCCCTTGACTTTCGAAAGAAATCATTTAAAAAAGATTCTACCAATTTATAGGTATTTTGGTTGGGTGTAAGGTCTTTGGTTAAAGCTAATAATTCTGCTTTAAATTGATTGGAAACTGGTAAATAAGGTACAACTGAAAATAAAAAAATACAGGCAGCAGGAATGGCCATAATAACATTAAATGAAATAGAAGCCGCTCTTTCATTTAATCCAATTTTCTTTACTTGTAAAAAGAAAAATTCTACCACATCATATAAAGGTATTCCGCTAAATCCAGGAATGATTAATTGTTTGCTTTTTCGAATAAGAAAGGCAATGGGTTTAGCTGTTATAATTAAACGTTCTAATTTATTCAATTTCCTTTCTTTTGTTTTTCTGCCATATAAATATCCAATGCTTTTTGGTATTCTTTAGCATATGTATTGTGTTCTGAAAAATTACTACTGAAATGGTGATAGCCACTAAAATCACTTTTTGCTACAAAAAATAAATAATTGGTTTTAGGTGCGTCTAATACTATATCAATTGTTTTTGGCATTGGTGTGCAGATTGGTCCTGGCGGCAAGCCTTTGTGTTTATAAGTATTATATGGCGAAGGATTCGTTAAGTATTTTTCGTAGATTCTTGTTAGCGTAAAATTCTTCATAGCATACTTGATGGTAGGACAAGCTTGCAATGGCATTTGCTTTTGAAGGCGATTGATATATACACTTGCAATTTTATATTTATCACTCTCGTAGTTTGTTTCTTCGTCTACAATAGAGGCTAAAATATACACCTGTTGCTCTGTTAGGTGCAAGGCTGCTGCCTTTGCTAATCGATCATTTTTATTCCAAAAACTAGTATTTGATTCAGCTAATTTTTCAAAAATTTTATTTAAAGAAACATTCCAATAAAAACTATAAGTATCTGGAATGATGATTGTAAAAACATTACTAGTATCAACCTTAAACTGTTTTAATGAATCGCTTGAATTTAAAAAGTTCATTACTTCAACAGAGTCAGGCGAAAAGTTTTTACTGATTAGTTTAGCTAAGTCTTCTTTTGTTCTAATATGGTTAATCACCAACTTAATTTCAGCTATTCGCCCGTTAGCAATTGTTCGAGCTATTCGCCAAATGGATTGACCTTTTTTTATTTCGTATTTACCTGGCTTTAAATGATCCCACGCACCTGTTAAATTGGTATAGAGTTCTAATATCAATGGATATTTTACTAATCTTTTTTGTTTGATATCAGCCAAAACCAGGTGCTTATTGCTACTACTATCAGTAATAAAAAAATAACTAGATTTTTCATTAAACCTTGTGCCATCTGTAAACAATAGCCATATAAATACTAAGGCTATTGTGGTAGATCCAATAAATATCAAACGGAAAAATGATTTCATTTGAAAAATTTAAGAATAGAGTAGAACCATTTACAAGTTCAAATTAATTAAAAAACCCCGTCTGTTTACAAAGACGGGGTTTAAATAATGTAAACAGTCAACTTATTTTTTTCCAGCATCGCTTTTAAGCGGTACGGCATTACTTGGTGTTGCTGCAGGTGCCGCTGGTGCACTTGAAGTAGTATTGATTTTTTGTAAAAGATTGGTATCTACAGCTGTAGAAGCACCACCTTTTAAGAATAAACTAGAGAAGATTGCTAATAGAGCAATAATACCAGCAAATAGCCAAGTACCTTTTTCTAGTACATCAGTGGTTTGTTTAACACCCATCAAATTATTGCTTAGTCCACCAACATTCGCTGACAAACCGCCTCCTTTGGGGTTTTGAACCAAAACAATAAAACCTAAAGCCGCGCAGGCTATTACAATTAAGATCAAAAACAAAATTATCATTATATACCTTTTAGATGTTGAATTTTCGCAGCAAAATAAGCGGATTTTTCAGGATTTATGAAACTTAATTTAATATAGAGCTGAATTGCCTTGTCAACCTGCCCTTGTTTTTGGAATATTTCAGCCATTGTTTCTGTAACAATTTCCTTTTGTTCGTTAGAAGTTTTGGCTATTAAAACCACCGCTTCCTCTAAATCCTGCCTTGTTTCTAGGTCAACATCGGTTGGATTGTCTGTTTTCATGTATTTAAGCCAGTCTGTGAACCTTCGGAGCTGTGTGGTTAACTTATCTTGTGGAATTTGAGAAAGGTCTATTTTAATGCCCTGAGAGGCAAAATAATCGGTGGTATGCAATGGTTCTCTAGTAATCTCTAATTTGGCCTCTTCCGAAATAGGCTTTTTAAAATCTGCTAATTGCTCTGAAAGGAGGTTGGCTATTTTGGTATTACTTTCTGCAGTTGCAGCGGCTTCTTCGTAAGGATGGTTAATACGCTTTAATAAGTCAACCACCGATTCAACCGTAGGGATTTGAATGTCATTAGCCGTTTCAAAACTAGGAGTTTCAATTACTGCAACTGATTCATTGGTATCGATGGCTAAATCTGTTGCTGATGCAATTTCTAAATTACTAATCGGTGGATTAGCTGAAATCTCTGCATCAATTTGGGCTTCTACCTTATTTTGACTACTAAAATCAGATAATAAGTAGTGCACCCAATATGGGTTGCTAAAGTAAAAATTGGTTTTTTGCGCTTGCGTATTAAATGTAATTGCGTTCGTTTCTTTCAATTTGGCAGATAACAACAACTGTATGGGCGCGAAATAAGGATACTCGTTGGCTAATTCCAACAAACTATCTTCTTTTATGCTACCAAGGTTGGCGGTTCCGGTTAAATGAACCAAAGCTTTCTCCTGAATTGAACTCATATGAATAAATGTACGAATAGATGTATTACCAGTTCGAAAATATATGGTTAAAAATTTCGTCGGTTAGGTTTCTAACCAATTCGTCTAATAATTGTCCTTCTGCTTGTTGTAAAGATAAATTGGCAGAGAAGTCGGCACTTCTGCTAACATCAAATTCCTCTGTTTTATTTTCTAATGTTTTCTTAAGCACCACATGCACCCCAACAGTTAAACGATTGGTAGTTGCTTGTTGAGCACTTACACCAACTGTTTGTGAGCCACTATAACTTGTAACAGTAGCCAATATTTGATAATGGGCATCGTCGCTATTGGTTTTGGTTAACTTGGTAGAATTGGTCACTTTTTGTTGCAGCTTATCATACAACTTAGGGCTCAATTGCGGGTTCACATAACTGGCTTTGTTTTCAATGAAGAAAACTTTAATGGTTTTAATTTTTGTATAATCAATTGACACATCATTCAGGGTATAAATACCACAACTAGACAATCCTAATAAAATTATTAGTAAGAGTGAAAAATGTGTTTTTGAGAATAGTTTTATTTTTTGCAGCATAGCTGTTGGTGCTTTTGTTTTTGAAATTACTATTAAACAATTAATCATTCATCAATATCGTATTCTTTTAGCTTTCTATACAATGTTCTTTCACTGATACCTAAATCTAAAGAAGCGTCTCTGCGTTTGCCTTTGTGTTTTTTTAATGCTTTTACAATTAGCTCCTTTTCTTTATCCATGATATTTAAAGATTCTTCAATTTCTTCATGGTGTTGAATACGCTCTTCACTCAAAATCATTGGTTGAGAATGGTGTTGCTGAGGACTGATAAAATTAGGCTGATGATTTGATTGATTAATAGCCGGTGGGTTGTTTGCCATATTATTGGTCAATTCGCCAGATGGTTGAAAATCATCCATTAAAGAGTCTCTAGTAAATTTGGCTGCAGTATTTGCTAGAGCAGGGTTTTGTAAGATTTCAAAAAACATTTTCTTTAATTCTGTTACATCTTTTTTCATATCAAAAAAAAGTTTGTACAAAATTTCTCTTTCATTACTAAACTCATTAGAACTAGCCGCATTGGCTAAAACAGGTAATCTGTTTTTATTTTTTTCAGGCAAGAATTTTAATAACTCTATAGCATTAATTTGAGGATTGGTACTTAATACAGAAATCTGTTCTGCAATATTTTTTAACTCTCTCACATTGCCTTGCCATCCATAATTAACTAAAAGTTGTTTGGCTTCATCGTCTAATTGTACTGGAACCGTTTTATATCGTTCAGAAAAATCTACTACAAATTTTCTGAATAATAATTGAATATCTTCTTTACGATCTCTTAGCGATGGCACTCTAATAGGCACAGTACTTAAACGATAATATAAGTCTTCTCTAAAGCGTCCTTTTTGTGTAAATTCTAATAATTCACGATTGGTTGCAGCAATAACACGAACATCGGTTTTTTGTACTTTTGAGGAACCCACTCTAATGAACTCTCCGGTTTCTAAAACCCTCAGTAGTCTTGCTTGTGTGCCCAATGGCATTTCACCTATTTCATCTAAAAAAATAGTGCCACCACTTACTGTTTCAAAATACCCTTTTCTACTATCAATCGCACCGGTAAAAGATCCTTTTTCATGACCAAATAATTCAGAATCGATGGTGCCTTCTGGAATGGCACCACAGTTTACAGCAATAAAAGGATTGTGTTTTCTGCTAGATATTGCATGTATTATTTGCGAAAAAACTTCTTTACCAACGCCGCTTTCTCCAACAATTAATACGGTTAAATCGGTAGCAGCTACTTGCACTGCTGTATTAAGTGCATAGTTAAGTGCAGGTGCATTTCCAATGATGCCAAATCTGTTCTTGATTGATTGAAGATCCATTCGTCTATTTTTAATATTGCGTATTGCTACACAAGAATAATATTGTTAGTCTTTTACATACTCACCTAAAAGCGTTCCCTTGGTACAAGCGTTTATTTTGACTTGTACATAATCGCCTTTTTTAATTGGAAAATTTTCTTTTGCAAAAACGGCTACTTTGTTTTGGTCGTTGCGGCCTTTCCAAAAATTGATATCTTTTTTACTTTCGCCATCCACTAAAATTGTAAAGGTTTTACCTACATCATTTTTATTGCTTTGTAAGGATAGTTGGTATTGTACTTCAACAATTTCTGCAAGTCGGCGTTTTTTAACTTCTTCAGGTATATCATCTTCATACCTTCTGGCAGCAAGGGTTCCGGGTCTTTCACTATAAAAATACATGTACCCGTAATCGTATTTACTGTACTGCATGATATCAATTGTTTCTTGGTGTTCTTCTTCTGTTTCGGTACAAAATCCTGCAATAATATCGGCACTGATTCCACAGTCTGGTATGAGTTCTCTTATCCTATCAATCTTTGCCATATACCATTCTCTGGTATATGTTCTATTCATTAATTGTAAGATCCTATTGTTGCCACTTTGAACTGGCAAATGAATATAGTTACAGATGTTCTCGTATTTAGCAATGGTATGCAATACTTCATCGGTAATATCTTTTGGATGTGAGGTGCTAAACCGTACACGCAAACTTGGGCTTATTAAAGCAATTTTTTCTAATAACAATGCAAAAGTGATGGTGCTATTATTTACTTCATCTATCCAATAATAACTATCTACATTTTGACCCAATAGCGTAATTTCTTTGTATCCCTTATTAAACAAGTCTTGCGCTTCTGCTACAATGGAATGGGCGTCTCTACTTCTTTCTCTGCCCCTTGTAAATGGTACTACACAAAAACTACACATATTATTGCATCCGCGCATAATAGAAACAAATGCAGATACCCCATTGCTATCTAATCGAATAGGAGAGATGTCGGCATAAGTTTCGTCTCTGCTTAGCAATACATTTACTGCTTTCTGTCCTGTTTCTGATTCTAAAATTAAAGCGGGAAGGCTTCTATACGCATCGGGTCCTACTACTAAATCAACCAATTTTTCTTCTTCTAATAATTGTGATTTAAGTCTTTCAGCCATACAACCTAATACACCCACTAAGCGGCCAGATTTACTTTCTTTGGCTTTTCTAAATTCAGTAAGTCTTTTGCGAATGGTGAGTTCGGCTTTTTCTCTGATAGAGCAAGTATTTACTAAAATTAAATCGGCTTCTTCAAAATGTTTTGTAGCGCCATAGCCGCTTTCTTGTAAAATAGACGCCACCACTTCGCTGTCGGCAAAATTCATTGCACAACCATAGCTCTCGATATAGAATTTTTTATTTGTAACACGATTGGGTGTAAAAGATGGATTTTCAAACACATCTCCATTGTGCTCGTAAGGATTTTTTGTGCTTCCTAATGTTTCAATTGCTGTTGCTTTATCGTCTATCATTGTCTTTATATCACTTCGCTTTTATAGGTAATTGACTAGTCACTGGTTGTTTTTTGTAATGAAACAAGCAAACTAGCTAGCCTTTTATGAATGCAAATTTAGTTGTTTTAAATCAATTTTAGTGTCATTTTGTCACATTTCAGACTGATTTAACACTCAAAATGAAAAAAAACTAATACCCATTTATACTAGGTATGTTAATGGGGCTATTTTAATTAATTGCTTTTGCACATTTTTAATAATGGTATAATAACCTACTATTTTTGCGGAGTTAATAATTAGTTGGCATGAAGCAAATAGTTTTTATTTTCTTACTTTTTATTGGAGTTGAACTTAATGCCCAAGATTTGCTGGTAAATAAAATACGAGCCGAAACGGCCAGGACAATAAAGAAAGAAGTAGATACTAGTCACTGGCAATGGAAAAGTGGTGGATTATTTAGTTTCACATTGTCGCAGGGGTCATTGAGCAATTGGGCTTCTGGGGGAGATAATTTTTCATTAGCAGCCAATAGTTATTTAAATTATTTTTTCTTTTACAAACATGGTCGCCAAAATTGGGACAATAATGTTGATTTGAATTTGGGTTATGTCAATACAACTAGTTCTGGTGGAAGAAAAAATGACGATAGAATGGACTATTTGAGTAAATGGGGTTACAAGATTGATTTTACTGGTAGAACCTATTTAACGGGTTTGTTTAATTTCCGTTCGCAGTTTTTTGATGGATATAATTATGGAGTTAAGCCTGCAGATTTATCTTCTTCATTTTTGTCTCCTGCTTATATAGTTACTTCAATAGGGCTTGATTTTAAGCATAGTGATCGCTTCTCTTTATTCTTGAGTCCTATTACTTCTAGATGGACCTTAATTGCTAACAATGCATTGTCACAAAAAGGATTGTATGGTTTGCCAAAAGGCAGCCACTCTTTAAATGAATTTGGTGCTTTTGCAACTATTAATTTTTTTACAAAAATTGGGCAAAATATAGGGTATAAAGGAAGGCTCGATTTGTTCTCGAATTATGCGTTAGATCCACAAAATATTGATGTATTTATGACTAATCAATTTAGTTTTAAAATCAATAAAAACTTCTCTGCAACTTATAGTTTAGATTTTATTTATGACGACAATGTGCGTCTATTTGGAGATGACCATAATGCGCCAGGCTTACAATTAAAAAGTTTAATTGGAATAGGATTTTTAAAGCCACTTAATTTGCGCAAAAGAATGTAGAATGCTATTCTGCATTGACTTCTAGTAAATGTTTGATTTTATTTGCTTGGTGAATAAGGTCTTGGTAGTCTGAACTAATAATGGTTACATGCCCCATTTTTCTACCTGGTTTGGTTTGTGTTTTTCCATAGAGGTGTACAAAAACATGATCCATACTTAATACTTCTTCTAAACCTTTATAAATAGCTTTTCCATTTTGGTTTGGGGCGCCTAGTAAATTCACTATAGCAGATGGCATAATAGGATCTGTATTACCCAATGGATAATTTAGTATAATTCGCCACAACATATCATATTGGCTACAGTAATTTGCTTCAATGGTATGGTGTCCACTATTGTGTACCCTTGGTGCGGTTTCGTTTACCCATACATTTCCTTGGGCATCTACAAATAACTCTACTGCAAATAAACCAGGGCTATTTAATGATTTAGCTACTTTTAGCGCAATGGCTTCTGCTTTCCACAAAATATTTTCGGGTAAACGTGCAGGAGAAAGCTGGTAATCTAGTAGGTTCAATTGTTGGTTCACTAGCATTTCTGCTGCTGGATAAATAGCCGTTTCTCCTTTATTGTTAACCGCAATAATTAAAGCAATCTCTTTTTGAATATCTACCATTTTTTCAAGTACCGAAGGTGCATCGAAACCTTTGGGTATATCTGCTGCTTCAATCAGAACCTGAACGCCTTTTCCATCGTAACCACCTTCGCCAATTTTATGCACAGCGGGTAAAAAGTCTTTTTGTGCAGTTAATTCTTCTAAAGAATTGGTTATTAAAAAGTTAGGAGATGGTATTTCGTTATTTTTATAAAATTCTTTTTGGGTGATTTTGTTTTTGATAATGCGTATTGCAGCTGGATTGGGGTAAATTTTAACTCCTTCTGAAGCTAGTTTCTCAAGGGCTTCAATATTTACAGCTTCTATTTCAATGGTTAATGCATCTAAATTTTTACCAAATTCATAGACGGTATTAAAATCTTTAATATCCCCCTTACTAAAATGGTGGCATAGATGTGCTGCTGGACAATTTGGGTCGTTTTCTAGTACAAAAGTCTCTACTGTGTAGTTGGCTGCGGCCTGCAATAGCATTCTTCCTAGTTGACCTCCTCCTAAAATACCTACTTTCATGTAACAATTTGAGCCGCTAAGATAACTATCCTATTTAAATATTTAATGAATCGCTACTTTTGATTATATGAATCGATTGGTATTTTTTTTATTGGGTTTAATTATTGCAGCAGTTACGTTTGCTCAAAAGCCTTTTATTGAAAATCAAAAAAGTTTTCCTAGGGTGCAAACTGCCTTGTCTAGCAAAAATGAAATATTAAAAAAAGAATATGAGGATAAGCATTTACAATGGCCTCCCAAACAAATTTATTTAAGAAGTTTTAAATACGATAGTAAACTAGAAGTTTGGGCCAGAAATACTATAGCGGATACTTTTAGCTTATTTAAAACATATAAAGTTTGTGCATTGTCGGGAAGTATTGGGCCTAAGCGTGTTGTTGGAGACTATCAGGTACCAGAAGGGTTTTATTTTGTGAATGAATTTAATCCTAAAAGTAATTACCACTTGTCTTTGGGTTTAAACTATCCAAATGTTTCAGATCAAAAGCTAAGTGATCCAACAATGCCAGGGAATAATATTTTTATACATGGAAGTTGTGTAACCCAAGGTTGTATTCCATTACAAGACGAACAAATTGAAGAACTATACTTGATAGCTGCCTATGCAAAATCTGCTGGACAAGATTTTATACCTGTACATATTTTTCCCATAAATTATAGTATAGAAAAAAGCAAAGATTATTTAATAAAAAATTCAACTACCAATCTGGTTTATCAGCAGTTTTCTAACAAACTAAAAATGGTGTTTGATTTTTTTGAGCAGTATAAAAAACTACCTGTTATAGCCATCAATAAAGAAGGCGGCTATGAGTTATACTAATTAGAATTAAAAACAGTATTGAAAATAAGGGTAGCATCTGTTGCAGCAGCTCTTCCAAAAATGGTACTCTCGTTATCGTCAGTGGCGCCGATATTGCTCTGCGTAACAATCATGCTAGTACTTAGTCGGTTTGAAATTAGTGTTCGAATTTTTTCGGTTGTTATCGCCCAGTTTATTTGTGCATTGGTGAATTGATTATCAGTTCTAATAAGGTCTCTTGCATCTACCCAAACATTTTGAACACCTGCTTCGTTTAAATAATAACTAATAATACAACTACTTAATAATTCTCCTAAACATAAAATTTGATCGGAGTAGTAGTTAAATTTTCTTACAGGATTGTCGTGTAATAGCCATTCAATTTCAGTAAAAAAATCTGCTAAATGTTGTATACAATTTTCATTTTCTTTATTCATTAACTGATTGCAAAGCGTGTAATGGTGGTCTTTTACTTGTTGAAATAATACAAGGGCTGCTTCTTTTTTTTGTTCAAAAAATAGTTCGCTGATCTGTTCTAATTGTTGGTTGGTCTTTTCTGTAGCACTTACCACTAATACTAATTCGGTTGATTGACCTGCCAATAAATTAGCAGGTATTTTTTTTATTTCCGCTAAACTATTTATTTGGTTTGATGCTAAGGCCAATGATTGCATGTGCTGAAATATTGATATGATTTGAAATTCAATTGCAAATATAAGTCAGTTAACTAAAGGATAATTCTAATAAATAGTAGTTGATATACTTGCGGGTATTATCTTTATATAAATAGATAAAGTACATGATAATCAATCGGAATATATTAACCTTAGATGAATTTACGATTCAGCAGCTGCGCCAAATTCCAAACGCTACAGGTGAACTGAGTTCCTTGTTGCGTGATATTGGCTTAGCAGCAAAACGCATCAATGTAGAGGTAAATAAAGCCGGTTTGGTAGATATTTTGGGCGATGCGGGCAGTGTGAATGTTCAAGGAGAAGACGTAAAGAAATTAGATTTATTTGCCAATACCCAAATGGTAGGTGTTTTAAAACATGGAATTAGTTGTGCGGGTGTTGGTAGTGAAGAGTTAGATGATTTTGTTGTTTTTGACGACGAGATTAGTAATAATAGTAAGTATGTAGTGTTAATGGATCCTTTAGACGGAAGTGGCAATATTGATGTGAATGTATCGATAGGCACTATTTTTAGTGTATACAGAAGGGTAAGTGAAAAAGGCACACCATGCACCGAAGCTGATTTTTTGCAAGCTGGTGTGCGTCAAGTAGCGGCCGGATATATCATTTATGGGTCTAGTACCATGATGGTGTATGCAACTCGAAGGGGAGTGAATGGTTTTACACTCGATCCTTCAATTGGCGAATTTTCTTTAAGCCATCCCAATATACAATGTCCGCCATCAGGAAAATTTTATTCAGTAAACCATGGTAATTTCTTTCAGTTTTCTGATAATGTTCGCAAATACATTAATGTTTGTCAACAAAAAACAGTAGAAACTGGTGGCCCATATTCACAGCGCTATATTGGTAGCATGGTGGCTGATTTACATAGGAACTTAATTAAGGGAGGCATTTTTATGTATCCTACCACCAAAGAAAAGCCCGAAGGGAAACTGCGATTATTATACGAAGCCAATCCATTTGCTTTTATTGTTGAAGTGGCTGGAGGTAAGGCAACCAATGGTAAACAACGGATTTTAGACATTGTGCCTACCGAAATACACCAAAGGACATCACTTTTTATTGGTAGTAAAAATATGATGGAAGAATTAGAGTCATACTTAGATGAAGATCTTTAATTTTGTACTGTTAAAGATTAGACTGAATTTTATATAAGATTGAAGCTGCCATAAAAATGTATTTCAGACACGCAATTAGCAAAATTTTTATTGTATTATTTTTTTTACTAATTGGGCAATTGCTATTTGCACAACCTACTACGCTTGAGTCTCAGCAATATTATGAAGGACCTAATGGAATTTCTTATGTTCCTGTATTAACAAAGCCTGCACTAATTTATAAAGGAAAATTATACACTGGTAAAAAGCAATTAGATTATTTCATAGATCAATTAAAAGATCCTAGAAGTACCATTCTGTATAGTCAATATCGAGAGAATAGAACATGGGCAACTATATTAACGGTATTAGGTTCAGCCACTTCAATTGTTGGCTTATTAGGAACCAATGGTGAATATAAAATTAATTGGTATCTATTAGGTGGTGGCTTATTGCTAAATGGAACAGCTGGTGCTTTAAATAATATTGCTGCACAACAATTAAAAGCAATTGCTGTACAATCCAATAAAATGAACAATAGTTTAGGAATGATTCAGTCGCCAAATAATTTACTGATTCGCTTGCCTTTAAAAAATTAGTTATGCGTCAAACTATTATAACAGTTAAAGATCTTAAAAAAAATTACGGCGATTTTGAAGCTGTAAAAGGCATTAGCTTCAACGTATTAGAAGGAGAAATTTTTGGGTTGCTTGGGCCTAATGGTGCTGGAAAATCTACTACCTTAGAAGTCATTGAAACACTCCGAAGTAAAACAAGTGGTGAAGTAACTGTTGCAGGATTTGATTTAGATGCATCACCCAATGAAATAAAAAAAATCATTGGGGTGCAATTGCAAACTTCTGGTTTTTATCCAAGTTTAAATTTAACGGAACTCATTGAACTATTTGCTGGATTATATAACGAAACGATTGACCCACTTACTTTATTAGATACGGTTAATTTAAGAGACAAAGCAAAATCTAAATTCAAGGAATTGAGTGGCGGACAAAAGCAACGCTTTTCAATAGCCAGTTCTTTAATTAATAAACCTAGAATTATTTTTTTAGATGAACCCACAACGGGCTTAGATCCGCATGCCAGAAGGAACTTATGGGAATTGATAAAAAATATTCGCGCCCAAGGAACTACTGTAATAATTACCACACACTATATGGATGAAGCAGAAGTGCTTTGTGACAGGGTAGCTATTATTGATAGTGGAAAAATCATTGCACTTAACTCTCCCGATAAATTAATTGACGAATTGGTAGCAACCGGTTTTGAAAGACCAAAGGAAGTGAAGCAAGCAAATTTAGAAGACGTATTTATTCATTTAACGGGTCATGTTTTAAAAGCAGAATAATAATCATTTCATACAATTAAATAATTTAACTATGAGTACAGATTTAAAATATCCAATTGGTAGATTTACACCACAACCTTATTCTGCAGAACAAAAAAAAGCATGGATTTTAGACTTTCAATTTTTAGCAACTTCATTAGAAAGAGCAATCATTAATTTAGATGAAGCGCAGTTAAACACGCCATACAGAGAAGGTGGCTGGAATATAAAACAAGTGGTACATCATTTGGCAGATAGTCATATGAATGCTTATTGTAGAATAAAATTAGCTATTACAGAAGACAAGCCTACTATTAAAGTATATGATGAAAATGCATGGGCTGTGCTACCAGATAATGATATTGTGCCAATTAATGTGTCCATTACTTTATTGCATGCTTTGCATATTCGTTTTGTGGCTACTTTAAAAGAATTAACAGAAGAACAATTTCAAAGACTAGTTTTTCATCCAGGAAAAAATAGTGATATGAGCATTTGGACTTTAATGGGAATATATGCTTGGCACGGTAATCACCATGTGGCACATATTGCAAATTTGCGCGAAAGAAACAATTGGTAGATTAAAATTTATGGACTGGAAAGTATTAGAATCTAATTATGTATTTAAAGACCGTTGGTTTCAAGCGAGGGCCGATAAATGTATGATGCCCGACGGCAGAATCATGACACCTTATTATGTGTTGGAAATGCCAAGTTGGACCAATATGGTCATTATCACTAAAGAAGAAAAAATTGTATTGGTTCGCCAATATCGACACGGAAAAGGATCAACCACTTTGGAATTGCCAGGAGGTGTTTTAGAAATTGGTGAGTCGCCGCAAGACTCAGCCATTCGTGAAATGCAAGAAGAAACTGGATATGTATCTACTGAAATAGAATTCTTATACCAAGTGTCTCCAAACCCAGCACTGCACAATAATACAGCGTATTTTTTTCTAGCTAGAAATGCCGAGCCATTAGCTATTACACATTATGATGCTTTTGAAGATATAGTCATTGAAACCTATACGCAAGTTGAATTGAAGCAATTATTAATGGAAGGAAAACTACAGCATGGGGTTCAACTAGGTGCTATTTATCAAGCGATGATTCGATTGAATTGGATGAGTTGGTAAAATACTATAATTGTACTTCGCCAATTACAAATACACTGCCGCAAACTAAAATTAAATCATTGTTTTTTGCATGGTCTTTTGCAGATTGAATAGCCAAATTAACATCCGCATAACTCGTTCCGTGTAAATCGTATGCTGCTGCTTTTTCTAGCAATACATTTTGATCAAGTGCCCTAGGAATTTGTGCCTTGGTAAAATAGTATCGTGCATTTTTAGGAAGCAGCTTTAGCACTTTGTCAATTTCCTTGTCTTTTACCATGCCTATGATAATATGAACTTGTTCTTTTGTAACGAGTGCTAATTGTTCCACAATTTCTTTTATGCCATCTTCATTGTGGCCAACGTCTAACACCAGTAGTGGATGCTCTTGCACAATTTCCCAACGGCCGTGTAAGCCATTTATTTTTTTGGAATCTGCCAATGCTTTTTGAACAATGGGGTAGTCGATTTTCCAACCAAGTTCTTGTAATACCGCAACAGCGCTTAAAACTGTTAGTAGATTTTTTGTTTGATAATGCCCAGACAAATCTAATTGGTATTGCTGCCGTTGGTCGGTTGAATTTTCTGCGATAGTTACCTGTAACAAATGTCCATTGTTTTCAAAATCACTAACCCATCTTTGTGCAGATGCCCAGTGGATGGGTGCATTTAATTCCAATGCTTTGGCTTCAAAAATCGGTTTGCTTTCTGGAATGGTTTCGCCAATAACTACAGGTATATTTTGTTTAATAATTCCCGCTTTCTCTGCTGCAATTAATTCTAAACTATTGCCTAATAAATTCATATGATCCCAACCAATATTGGTAATGATACTTAATTCAGGAACAATAATATTGGTACTGTCTAGTCTACCACCTAATCCTACTTCAATGATGGCAATATCTACTGAATGTTTGGCAAAATAATCAAATGCCATTGCCACCGTTATTTCAAAAAATGATGGCTCAATTGTTTTAATCAAGGGTTGAATTCTACTAGTGAAGTCCACCACAAAATCTTCTTCACAAACTTGTCCGTTTATTTTAATACGCTCTCTAAAATCTTTTAAATGTGGCGAAGTATATAAACCAGTTTTATAACCAGCAGTTTGTAATATGGCAGCTAGCATATGGCTTGTAGAGCCTTTGCCATTGGTTCCTGCAACATGAATGGTTTTAAATTTTTGTTGGGGATTGCCAATGGCATCACACAAAAGAATAGTATTAGTAAGGTCTTTTTTATAGGCAGATTCCCCTAATTTGCTAAACATGG
>Ga0194060_10000092_pt1 | contig 61451 bp, 59 predicted proteins | sample SepL225m_MetaG_FD_163427 | JGI IMG/M metagenome (GOLD analysis project Ga0194060, IMG submission 163427) | Anoxic zone freshwater microbial communities from boreal shield lake in IISD Experimental Lakes Area, Ontario, Canada - Sep2016-L222-5m | ecosystem: Environmental > Aquatic > Freshwater >... | reverse complement strand
GCGATCGAGCCGGTCGCCGTGAACTTGAGGGCATTGCCCACCAGATTGGTCAGGATCTGTCGCAGGCGACCCGGATCGCCCCGCAGGGACGTGGGCACGACGGGGTCGAGGCTGTGGACCCACGCCAGGCCCTTCGCCTGCGCCTGCATCGCCAGGTCGGCGGCCAGGTTGTCGATCAGGCTCGGCAGCTCGAAGTCCAGCAATTCGAGATCCAGTTTGCCGGCCTCGATCTTCGAGTAGTCGAGGATGTCGTTGAGCAGGCGGAGCATGGCGTCGCCGCTGGCGCGCACCGTCTCGGCGTAGCGTCGCTGCTCCGGGTCGAGGGCGCTGTCGAGCAGCAGGCCGGTCATTCCGATGATTCCGTACATCGGGGTCCGGATCTCGTGACTCATGTTGGCCAGAAACTCGCTCTTGGCGGCAGACGCGGTCTCGGCGCGGACGGCCAGCGCGGTGACTCGGTCCGTGGTCTGCTGGAGCCTCGAATTGGTTTCCGTGAACAGGTGTTCGAGCTGTTTTCTCTCCGTGATGTCCCAGTGCGAAATCGTGACCCATCGCGGTCGGCTCGCGATGGGCCGAACCCGCGCGGAAAACCAGCACGCCTGATAGGGTGCATCGCATGGGTAATCGATTTCCTCGAACGAGTCGTTGCCGTCGGTGGTCGCCCTGATGGCTCGGCCAATCGCGGCGGCGGTAGGGGCCCCGGCGGCGTCCGCCGCGTCGCACAACGCCAGATAGTTTATCCCCAGCGACTCCCCGTTCCCGCCGTTGTCGCGCCCAAAGCGACGCCAGGCGTCGTTGACCGCGACGATCACGCCCCGCTCGTCGAGCACGGCGACGTGAAGCGGCAGCGCGTCGAGCACGTCTCTGGTGAAGGCCTCGCTTTGCCGCACGGAGTCTTCGGCCCGCCTGCGCTCGGAGATATCGCTCAGCGTGATGCGGCTCATCGGCGCGCCGGCCGCGTCGGGTGAGACGGCCGAGGTGAGGTGCGCCCAGAAGATGCTGCCGCTCCGTTTCGCCATCCGCAGGTCGAATGCGTGCGGCTGTCCGAAATCGAACATCTGTCTGAGGTGAAGGTAATAGGGGGTTTGGTCCTCGTCGGCGACGAACCGGGATAGCCGCTGCTGCACCAGTTCGGTCGGTGTCGTGCCGAACAGCGTGGCGACCGTGAGATTGGCTTCGAGGATCAGTCCATTCGGGCCGAGCGTGAGATAGCCCACCGGCGCACGGTCATAGAGATCGAAATAGCGGGCGCGGCTGGCGTCCAGTTCCGCCTGCACGCGGCGCAGTTCCTCGTTCTGGAGTTCCAGTTCCACCTGGTGGGTGCGCAAGTCTTGCAGCGTACGCCGCATGTCTTCGGGCGACGGCGAAGCCGCGTCGTCAGCAGGCGGTACGGTGACGGCGGTGGTCATCGTTTCAGCCTTGCGGCGCTACTCGAGAAAAACGGGGGGGACGCGTCGCTCATTGAGACAACTCCTGGGCGACGGCTGGCCGTCTCAGCAGCTCCCGGTCAGTCGGGAACACCGCTCGCGCGCACCTGAGCCAAATGAACAACGATCGAGTCGGTGGCCACTGGTGAGAACGACGCCAGTCGCGGTCAGCGTACCGGAACGCCGTGAGGAGCGCAAGGTCATCGAGGTAGGCTACACTCCTGATGAGTCACCGGGAGGCCGTCGTCAGGGGCCTTGGGTCGGCGTTGGCGGCCTGAGGCATGCTGGCCGACATCATGATGGAGGCGACGCCATGAGTACGATCATGCGGGCGAGTGGTCTGGCGGCCGTGCTGCTCGTGGGAGCCATGACAGTGCGAATGGGCGGTCAAGCGCCGCCGGGAATCCCCAATTGGCCGTCATTCCGTGGAACTGGGGCGGCCGGAGTGGCTGACGGGTATCCACTCGCCACGGAGTGGGACGCACCAACCTCAAAGAACATCCTCTGGAAAACGCCGATCCCGGGGCTCGGCCATTCGAGCCCCATCATCTGGGCTGGCCGGCTCTATGTCTCCACCGCCATCAGTGGCGAGGCCAGGCCGGAACTCAAGGTGGGTTTGTACGGAGACATCGAGTCGGTCCAGGACGCCACGTAGCGACGTGCCGACGTGGGGAACGCCAACGGTATCGACCGAGGGCCCGCGGGCCCAGGTGATCGTCAACGGCGACAAACACGTCGGCGGCTACGATGTGCAGACGGGCAAAGAGATCTGGCGCCTGAAGGGCGGCGGCGACATTCCGGTGCCGACCCCTGTCCTCGGGCACGGCTTGGTCTTCATCACGAATGCGCACGGCCCGCTGGCATCCCTCATGGCCGTTCGTCTCGACGCCACTGGGGACATTTCCCTCGGTCCGAACGAGACGGCGAACCAGTTTGTCGCGTGGAGCTATCCGCGCGACGGGGCGTACATGATCACCCCGGTGTTGTACGGCGACAACCTCTACAACGCGAAGAATAATGGCGTGATGGGCTGCTACGACGCACGGTCGGGCACCAAGCGCTACCAGGAGCGGCTTGGGAGTGGAACCAGCGGGTTTACCGCCTCTCCGGTCGCGGGTGATGGAAAGGTATATTTCGCCAGCGAAGATGGAGACGTGTATGTCGTGAAGGCTGGGCCGACATTCCAGTTGCTGGCCAAAAATACGATGGGGGACGTGTGCATGGCCAGCCCGGCGATTGCGGGCGGCGTGATCTATTTCCGGACGCAGTCGTACGTGATGGCGATTGGCGCAGCGCGGACCACGTCGGCCTCGGGCGCACGCATCACGAGCGGCGCACGAACCAAATAATGTCTCCGGGATAGGCGGCCGGCCCCGGTAGAATCGGCATATGGCGACCCGATCCACTGCCCTCGATCCTGGCTGGCGCTACCGGGCTGGTTTCCAAGCCACCAAGGTGCTGGCGGTGACAGCGTTGGCGGCGCTGTGCGCGGTCGGCGCGGGATGGTGGGGCCTCGACATCGCCCGCACGTGGGGACTGGCCGAGGCGGATGGCGGCGTCTTGAAGCCGCTCTGGCAGCGCGTCGCCTTCGGCAGCGGCGTCGGACTGCTCGGCCTGGCGTTCTTCGCCGGCATGCTCGTCTACTGGCGCTTCTACATCGTCAGCATCGACGTCGAGCCGGATGGCACGACGGTTCGCCTGGGCCGGCTGTTCCCGGTGCCGGCCGTGGTCGTCAAGGCCGCCGACCTCAGAGTCGGTAGCAAGATACACACCGGCGACAGCGGCCTGATCGGGGTCCTGGCGCCCTGGCGGATCGGCGTCGACGCGCCGTGGCGATCGGTCTACATCCGCGGTTGGCGATGGCCGTTGTTGCTCGACATGCGCGGACGCCGCGAATCGACGCCGACGCCCGCGACGTGATCGTCAGCGCGAGCGCTCTCTGGCGCTTGAATGATCCCCGCAGCGATCCTGGCGCACCGGCGCATGGTCGTTCAGGCTAGAATGAGCCCAATGGCACACCATTCCCCCAGTCTGCTTCGCGCAGCCGCAGGCCTGCTCGTCCGGGCCGCGGCGATCATCGCGGCCGTCGCCCTGCCCGTCGCCGCGCAGGAGACGACGATGAGATCGCTCGTCAACGAGCCCGGCACGTGGCATCCGTGGACGTGCGGCACCATCTCGGCGAACGAGCTCAAGCTCCTTGGCTTTACCACAGCCGACGCTAACGCATTCAAGACGCGGCTCAAGCAGATCGCCGACGTCTTTCGAGCCTCGCCCGTCTGGACTCCTCCGTTGGGGGTCAACCCCGCGCTCACAGCATCGTTGTTCGGGCCATCCACCAACTATCCGTATCCGAAAGGGCTGAAGGGTCAACCCCTCGCCGGCATGATCCTGATGGGCAGCTTCGAGCACTTCGAGATGATCCGGACGGTTGATGGCAAGCAACAGCGGGAGCGGGCCGTTGGCGACGAAACGGTGCACATCATCATCGACGTCAACTCGCTGCCCAGGGGCGGCGGCGTCAACATGCTCAAAGACGAGGAAGGGGAGTTCTCGCTGGACCCGGTGCGCACGGCCGACGTCGGGGGCTTTCCGACGTATGGCGACCTGCTGGTCATCACGACCAACGGGAGGCCCATCTGGACGCCCGTGTCGCGCGAGCGTTACCTCAAGGCCCTGATCGCCGCGCGCAGACCCACTGCCGCCAGCGCCGAGGTGTACATCGCCGCTCAGCAGAAGCAGTACGACGCATTTCTGACGCCAGAGGCGACTGCAGCCCGCCAGGCTAAGTACAGAGGCGCTATCGACAAGGTTGCGTCCAAGGGCGCGGCGGCCGTCGAACACGAACGCCGGTACTGGGAGCGCGACGAAGCCGATCAGCTTGCCGCCTTGAAGCGCGGCGCGTCTCGCGACCCGAAGATCTCTCCACTCGCCGGCGTCGCCGCCGGAGTCAAGAGCGCCGAGGATGAGCTCGCCACGATGTCGCCCGCCGATCGCGGAGGGCCGGCCTGCCTGCTCGACGACCGGAACGATCCGACCAGGAGTGGCCTGGTGGCCATGGGGACGCCCAAGTGCGTGCCGCTTGTCGGCAAGAACCCGAACTTCTTCGATCCGCTGCTGCCCCGCAGCGTGCCCCAGATCGTCATCGTCCACAACTTCCTGGGACTCGCGAAGCGGTGGAAGGAAGGGCGGCCCACTGGGGACAAGATGGGCAGCCTCGACACCTGGACCACCTACGAGGTGTTCAACAAGACCGACTGGCAGAAGGTGGCGACTCAAATCGGCAAGTGAGGGCTCCTTTCGATCCCATCGTCTCGCCAGCACCCGATGCCCGGGCCGCCTGGTCGAAACCGTGGCGGACTTCGGCAAGCTGCCCGACAAGGTTGGGGCAGCGCAGGCGTAGCCCTTGCCGTCGAACGTGAAAGCTTGGTGCTATTGCTTGATCGCCGTCGCGGACCACGAAGAGTTGTGGATCGGGTCCTTGCCCTCCGCGCTGAGCGTCTTGCCGTCGGCCGACACCGTGGCTCGCATGGTCCCGACGATGGTCCCGTTGCGCTTGTCGGTCTCCTCGAAGGTGCGCTCGTCGATCTTCTTGAGCGATACGTGCGTCACGCCGGGGTCGCCCTTGCTCGGGTAGTCCTTCCCGTCGAATTTCGCATCCCAGGCATTCCCCATGGGGTCGGTCATCGACAGTCCGTTGGGCGTCGATGTGAACGTCACGAGCGACGAATTCTCGCTCGCGCTGACGAGTTTTCTGACTTCCCATGTTCCGGAGATCTTGTGGGCGCCCGATGGGCCGGGTGCCACCAGAACCGCTTCGGCCTTATTGGTGCCTTCCTGACCACTCGCTGACACGAACGTCGTCTCGAATGTCACGCTCTTTCCGTCGGCCGCCACGGTGACGCGCTCGCTGTCGACCAACTTGCCGCTCTTCTTGGTCACGATGACGACGGCCGAGTCGCTCAGGATCGTCACGTTCTTGGCATCGATAAACACCGAGCCGGCCACCGGATGGTCCTTGCCGTCCGCCTTGACGCCTTCCTTCACGTCGCAGGAGTTGCACGCATAGACCCCGTCCTTCAGAGTCATCGTCGACTTCTCCGACAGCTTCGTGCTCTCCACGCTGAATTTCCATGTCCCATCGAACGGACTCTGCGCCGTGACGACCGACGCCGTCGAGATGACCGCCAGACACATTGCCGCGCACGTGAGTGGTCTCATAGAGATCTCTCCTTCACCGCAGGGAACGAGTTGGACACTTGCGAACAGGGATGCGAGAAGTATACCGAAGTCGTACGATAGAGGGAATCGGATCGACGCCCGCGCCGCCTGACGCGCCTACCGCCGTCAGTGGTTGCCGGCGACGTGTTCGCAACAGGAGTTCGACCTATGCCTAGCCATGACGACACTACACGCGGCCCCAGACGGTCCCGCACGTTCACTCGGCGGAGTCTCTTGAAGACAGGTCTGACTGGTGGCGCGGCGTTCGCCGCCATGCCCGGGTTGATGGCGGCCGAGCTGGCGCCCGTGGCTGCGCCTCTGTCTGCCGATCCGCCCGCCTTTGCATTCGGTGAGGTCACGATTGCCGAACTCCAGGAGGCGATGCGATCCGGGCGACACACCGCTCGTTCCATCACGCAGGCGTTTCTGGATCGGATCGGGGCGGTGGACAAGAAGGGGCCGGCGCTCAACAGCGTGATCGAGCTCAACCCGGACGCATTGACGATCGCCGATGCGCTCGACCGGGAGCGAAAGGCCCAGGGCGTGCGGGGGCCGCTTCACGGCATTCCGCTGCTGATCAAAGACAACATCGACACGGCCGACCGGATGGCGACGACGGCCGGCTCGCTGGCGCTGGTGGGCTCGAAGCCGCCGGCCGATTCGTTTCTGGTGCAGCGGCTGCGGGCCGCCGGCGCCATCATCCTCGGAAAGACCAACCTCAGCGAATGGGCGAACATTCGGGCCAGCCGATCGACGAGCGGGTGGAGTGGGCGCGGTGGCCTCACGAAAAACCCGTACGCGCTGGATCGCAACTGTTCGGGATCCAGTTCCGGAACGGCGTGCGCCGTCGCCGCCAGTCTGTGCGCGGTTGGTGTGGGCACGGAAACCGACGGGTCGGTGGTCAGTCCGGCGTCGATTTGTGGCCTGGTCGGGCTGAAGCCGACGGTCGGCCTCATCAGCCGGACTGGCGTGATCCCGATCTCGCATACGCAGGACACCGCCGGGCCGATGGCACGAACGGTCCGCGATGCCGCCATTCTGCTCGGGGCCCTCGTCGGCATCGATGCCGACGACAGCGCGACCGCAGAGTCCAAGGGAAAGTCGTCGTCGGATTACACCACGTTTCTCGATGGCGCCGGCATGCAGGGTGCGCGCGTCGGGATCGTGCGTCGGTACTTCGGCTTTCACGACGCGGTCGATGCGGTGATGAATCAGGCGCTGGAGGTGTTGAAGAAGAACGGCGCCGTGATTGTTGATCCTGCCGATAACGAGGCGCTCGGGCAGCTGGGCGACGCGGAAGGAATCGTGTTTCAGTACGAACTGAAGGCGGATCTCAACGCCTACCTCGCGCGGCTTGGCTCTGGAGCTCCGGTTCATTCATTGACGGAGATCATCGAGTTCAACCAACGCCACGCGGCGTCTGAGCTTGCGTACTTCGGCCAGGACATGTTGATCAAGGCGAACGCGCGAGGGCCCTTGACGGACAAGGAGTATCTGGATGCCCGCGACAAAATTCTGCGGCTGTCCCGGAAGGAGGGCATCGACGCCATCATGGACACATTCAAGCTGGACGCGCTGATCGCACCGACAGAAAGCCCTGCGTGGGTCACCGATCTGGTCACCGGCGATCACTTTATCGGTGGCAGTTCGACGGCCGCGGCGGTCGCCGGATACCCGCACATCACCGTGCCGGCGGGATTCGTCTTCGGTCTGCCGGTGGGCATTTCTTTCTTCGGTCGCGCCTGGAGCGAATCGGTACTCCTCCGGATCGCCTATGCCTTTGAACAGGCCACGAAACACCGGACGCCGCCACGCTTCCTTCCAACCGCAGACCTGCGTACGTAGGGCAACGAACGCGTCGCAGCGTCGCGTCTTGGAGTGGTGCTTCTTGCGCGGGACGACCAGTCCGCGTTGTATAATTTGGCTGACACTATGGAGATCTGGGTCCGCAAGTGCTCGTCGTTCGCAGAGGAACATGCCGCCGATCGCGAGTTCTGGGCGGCCATGTCACCTGACGCCCGAGTCAACGTGGTGGAGGAACTTCGCCAGGAATGGGCTCACATCAGTGGACAAGCCATCGAGCGACTTCGAAGAACTGTTTCGGTGCTTGAACGCCCGGAACGTTAACGCCATCATCGTCGGCGGCCACGCCCTCGCGTTTCACGGAAGGCCGCGCTTCACCAAAGGCCTCGACGTCTTTGTCGAGCCAACAGACGACAATGCTGCGCGTCTCATCCGGGCGCTCGACGACTTCGGGTTTGGCACCGTGGGGCTGCGGGTTGAGGACTTCTCTCAGCCGGGACGGATCGTCCAGCTCGGCGTGGCCCCGAATCGGATTGACCTATTGACGGTCATCGACGGGGTGACCTTTCTAGACGCGTGGCAGCATCGCGTCGCGGGACACTTCGGCGGCGAACCGGTCTTCTACTTCGGCCGCGACGAATTCATCCGAAACAAGCGGGCCGTCGGACGTCCCCAGGATCTGGCGGACATCGACGCGCTGATCTAGTTGACGCGAGACGTTGACCCGACGCCGTACGTCAGGCTGCCGGAGTCGATCCAGTTGCCCCAGCGTAGGCGGAATCGGGCTTGTGACCGATGCGGCGACCAGGACCGGGCGCCGCGCGACAGATGGGAGGACGGACATGAGACTGGCAGCTCGGACTCTTCTCGGATTCGTGATGTTGTCTGCGGTGCTGTACGCGCAGGACCGTCGACTGGGGCCGACCGACGTCGGCACGATCCAGCCGTTTCACCTCGTCGCCGCCCCGTTCAACGTCCGCGACTGGAAGGCGAGCGCCGCCGACTTGAAGGCCATCGAGGCGGCCGCCAGAAAGGTTGCGGCGATTGTGGCCGAGGTGCCTTCCCTCAATCCGCCGCGCGGCTTTCACGCGCTCCTGGACGCCGCGTTGATGGGGCGCGACAGCACGCAGGCGCGGGTGCGTCTCGTGGCGCCGTTCGACGTCGCGCTCTATTTCACCGCGCCGCAGAAGCTCGATGACGAGACGTTGGCATTGTTTTTCTGGATCAACGACCTGCGCCCCGTCGTGCTCGACCACCTCGGCCTCCGCAAGTGGGAGGACGATCGCGGCGACATCTATCTGGAGCCCGCCAAGACCGAGGAGGTGGGGGGATTTCCGATGTACAACGACCTCCTCGTTATTGCCAGACCCGGCGATTCGATCTGGGCGCCGGTCCCGGTCGAACGCTTTGCCAAAGTCTGGGGGGCGGAGTTGAAGAGCGCCGCCGCCGACGCCGAGAAGGGGCGTGCCCGTGCGAAGAGCGACCTCGAGATCTTCCTTTCGGCGCCAGAGCAACAGAAGCGGCGCGCGGAGATCGACGCGGCACGCCAGGGATCGGACGCCGCCAAGGAGGTGCATCGTCTCGAGTTCTTCTTCGCCGAAGACGAGGCCGCCATCCGTCGGAAGGTGAACCCCGACCCGTCGCAGCCGAAGGACGTACAGCGGTACTTTGGGCCCATCAACGCCTACCGGGATTTAACGACGACGCTCGCCGGACTCGATGCCGCCGGCCGCAGCGCCCCGGCGTGCGTGACCGGTGCCGACGAGCCCGAGCGCTGGCGGATGAAGCTCGTGCCCCCGACGACGCCGGGATGCCGCCGGGTCGTGGAGGCCAACCTCGGCCTCTTCAAGCCGCAACTGCCGCGCAGCGCGATCCAGCTCATCACGGTCGAGAACATCAACTACTGCCGTCGCGATGTGGCCGCCCAGAAGCAGAAGACAGTCCATGGTTGCGTCGCGATTCTCGAGGCCGTCCGCCAGCTGGATTGGGCGCGCGTGGGTGCGCTGCTCGAACGGTAGCGGCCGGCACGCGAGATGCAAACGTCAGCAACTCTGACCGAAATACGTGGAGCTGATGGACGTGCCGTTCTGATGAGTGTGGCGCCGTCCGGCTGGCGAGTCGGACAACGCCGGAGTGGAAAGGATTCACTCAATCGGGATCCGGTGGATTCTCACCGAGTTCGTGGTGACAGTCACCATCGCGCCATGGTGAAGGTCGTCCGCCGTCCGGTCCACGGTTCGACGGATCAGGTCCGCCACGTCGGATCCTCGAAGTCCCTCGATGCGAAACCGGATGACCGAGGGCTGCGCCGCTCGTGACGCACACAGCCGCGCGTGGAAATCGGCATCGAGCGTGATGCACACCCGCTGTTCAAGCCGCGCTCGTTCAAGAATCCGAGCATCATCGGCTGTCGCCAGTCCCAGTTCGCTGACATGAACGGCATCCCAGCCCTCACGCCTGAGAATAGCCGCGGCGCTGATCGGGAGCCCCTGATCGAGCAAGACCGGGATCATGCGACGTCGACGCGATCATCAAGATAGGCGGCGGCGAACGCGAGGGCTTGTTGCAGATCCGCTTCCTGTAAGTCCGGATACTCCGCGAGCAGTTCGCCACGGTCCGGATAGGTCGCCATCGCTTCCAAGACTCTGCGTACCGTCAGCCGCATTCCGCGAATGCACGGCTGCCCGTTCATCTGTTGAGGATTCACGGTGATCCGGTCAAACTTGGGATTCATCGGGTCATTTTGGCATGAAAACCGTTTCTCTGCTGCGTCCTGTCCGCCAGCGTGACCAAGACCGCCGAGTCCCTGGACAGCCACCGTGTCGCCCCCGCTGAGCCGACTCGCCGCGCACGAGCCTGCTGTTGAAACCCGTTTGTGTGCCCTTCACCGTGTCTCCAGTATGCGTGGATCCGCGTCGACGGTCAGCGGTCCGGCGCCACAACGGACGCGCATGTCCGTCACTCTTCTGGAGTCTGATGGCGGCGAATGACGGTCCCGGGTGTGGACGGGTGAAGGGGATGGGTGAGTGCTGAGCCCATTCTCACATGGCAGACGGTCACTGAATCGGGCCGGGTGTGTTGGCGCCAGTGGTATCGTCAGTGCCGGCGGGAAAGCGCAGATGATGAGGGAGGCGACCGAACCGACCGGCCACGCTTCCGCGGTGACCTCACTCGGTCGCGCCAGCGGTGCCCATCGCTGGACGGCGCGTGCCACCAGATGTATACTCAATGTATATCCACGGGGGTGTCCATGCAGACGAAGATTCAACGGTGGGGCAACAGTCTGGGGCTCAGGATTCCACGATCCTTCGCGGAAGAGGCGGGGGTTGAAGCCGGCTCCGAAGTCGATCTGTCGCTCCGGGACGGCGACCTGGTCATCAAGCCGACACGGCGCCCGAAATACCGGCTGACGGAATTGGTCCGGAAGATGACCGCCAAGAACCTCCACGGCGAAGTGGACACGGGCGCCCCGGTCGGCAGGGAGATCTGGTAATGGGCGCGGCACGAGTTCCCGAGCGCGGCGATGTGGTGTGGCTTGAGTTCAATCCCCAGGCGGGGATCGAGCAGGCCGGCCATCGTCCCGCGCTGGTGATTTCGCCGAAGTCGTACAATCGACGAGTGGGGCTCGCGCTGGTGTGCCCGATTACGTCGCGTGTGAAGGGCTATCCGTTCGAAGTGGAACTGCCTCGAGGCCTGGAAACGGAAGGCGCGATCCTGTGTGATCAGATCAAGAGCCTCGACTGGCGGGGCAGACACGCCACGCCCATGGGGTCCGTTCCTGACTCCGTCATGCAGGAAGTCACGGCTCGAATCCTGACATTGGTTGACCCGGAGGAATGAGATGCGCCCACAACGGCCTGCCGCGGACGGCGCTGTGCGCCGCCGGCCTCAGATCGGCCGGGTGCGGGTCGCCCGCGTGCCTTGGTGACACGGGGTTGTCCAACGAGGAACGGATTCACAATCTCGACCCCTTCGAAGCGCCGGCCGTGCTGAAGGTCTTCGCTCTGAGGTGCGGCTAAAATAACAGCAGGAGTTTGGATGGCCGGGAGGGGAATCTGATGAGCCGGAAGCCTTGGACACTTTCAATGCGGCGTCTCGCGCTTGTTGTCGGAGTTGCAATTGTCCTCGTCGCCGGCTTGATGGGCACTCGAACCATCATTGTCAGTGCGGCGACCGTCCAGGGAGCGACCGCCCAAGCCGACGCAGCAGCACAGGCCGCGAAGGACTTCGAAGAGACCGTCAAGAATGGTGACGCGCTGGCGGCGAGCGGCAAGTTCTTCGACGCCGTGCTCGCCTTCGAGCGTGCCTCTCGCGTCGCGTACAACAACAAGCTCAAGATCGACACCGCTGCGCTGCAGGCGAAGTTGGCCGCGGCGCGCGCCGGGCGCGATGCCGCCAAGGCTGCGTCCCTGCCGCCCGCGTCCGCTCCAGCCACATCTGCGTCGCCGCCGGCTGCGACTGTCGAGGCGACGGCCCCAGGCTTGGCCCAGAAGGAATACGACGACGCGGTTCGCCATGGTGACGCATTCGCGACGGCCGGCGACCACGTTGAGGCGATCAAAGAGTACGAGCGCGCCGCGCGGGTCGCCTACAACAACCAGCTGAAGACCGACTCGGCCGCACTGGAAAGCAAACGCGCGAAGGCGCAGGCGGCCCAGCGAGTGGCCGCCGCGGCGCCCCGCGAACTGTTGCCGCCTCCGCCACCGTCGGTGCCCGGTGAGGCATCTGGCCCGAAGCGGCTGCCGGAAACGCCTGGCAAGATCAGGCCCTGGAGATTCCCGGCATCGTCGGTGTTTGCCGACGTCAACCCGAAGTTTCGACCGTCGCTGGCTGACGTCAAGGCCTTCGAGGCCAACGTCCTGCGCGTCGTTGATGTCATCAAGAGCGAGCCGACGCTCAATCCGCCGATGGGATTCGAACTCGACCTCCACGGGTGGCTCTACAGCCCCGAGGATGACGGGCCGCTGACCGGTTACGTGAGCTTCGGTGCGTTCGGGTACTTCGAGGAACGGGTGCGTGTAAGGGCCACAGGGGAGATCAAGAGCCGGCCCGTCACCGGGGACGAAACCACCGGTGTGGATATCCAGATCAACAGACTTGACGTCAACAACCTTGGGGCCAAGACGTGGGACGACGGTCAGGGCCGGATGTTCTTCGAGCCGTTCACACTCGGCGAGATCGCGGGACACCCCGTGTACGGCGTAGGTCGTTTGTCCGTGGGCAATCTGTTCATTCTGCGTCCCGGCGATGAGCTCTTCGTCCCCGTCCGGATGGATCGCTTCGTGAAACAGTGGGTGGTCGACCGCAAGAAGTGGGCCGACGTCGCCGAGTCCGTGCTGGCCGGCAAGCGGAAAGCCGCCGAGGTGGTCCTGAGCCCGGAGAAGCGGGAAAGCCGGCGGCGGGAGATCGACGCTGAACGGGCAAGAGGAGGAACCGGCGTGGAGCAGAACGTGCGCCGGCTGGAGGTCATTGCCAAGCGTGTGGAAGACGATGCGCGCAAGGTCCTCGACTCAGGGGATCAGGATCCGAAGTATCGCAAACCTCTGCAAGCCTATCGAGACGCCCAAGCCCTGGCGGCCTCGCTCACACCAGCCTCGGCGGCCGGCGTTCCGTGCTTCGTGAATGCTGATCACTCCAGCGACCCGGCTGGAGGCAATCTCGCTCTCGTGCCTGCGGGAACCGCAGGATGCCGCCGAGTGGTGTCGTACAACCCGGCGCTCGTCAAACCGGGCGTCCCTCGCACGGCGATTCAATGGCTGTCGGTCGCCTCGGTGACCAACTGCAGCGAAGAGCTTCGCCGCGGAACGACGTCACGCGACGATGTCGGAGGTTGTGTGGCGGCCGTCCGCATGTTGCGCGCCCTCGACTGGAAACGGCTCGCGGGGCTCATTGAGCCCTAGTGTCATGGTGAACGTCGGTTCTCACTGGTGCCTCTTCTGCCAGTATCTCGCCAGGTACAATGCAACCATGCTTCTCTCGCCGGGCCTAACCCGGACCGGCGGCTTCTCCGCCCCATCGGCTGGCTTCCCGTGTGCCCCCGATCGCAGATTGGAATTATGGGGACGTCAGATGACGAAGGTTCGCGCCTGAGCGCCCCGAAATAGGACCAGGCGTTCCGGTTGTGGATGGCCGGACGCAGTCATCCGCATGGGCCCGAGCGGGCCAGGGTGGCGACCGCCGTCCTCCAGTCGATCTGGTGGCGCGCCGGCGTGCAACACTGAATCCAGGAACTGGAGAGTTCCGAAGAGCATCCCAGCGGAGTCGTAGTCCGGAAGAGCTATCCCGTGTGCGGCGCGAAAGATTCGATTGCTGCGTGAGCGGAGGCGAGGCGACCAGTGGCGCACCCGCACCACCTGCGAGGGCCAAGCTTGGCCCTCCACGGTCCGCGTGGACACCATACCGTCGGCCGCAAGCACCGTGCATCGCGGCCAGCGCCGACTGGCCACGGTGGCCAACGTCGCCGCCGCCGGGTCGTGCATGGTCAGGAACACCGAGAACTGGCGCCCCCGCGGCAGCGAGGTTCGCCAGGACATGTTCCGCGCCGCGGCCGCCGTCCGGAACGCGGTCACACTCGCGTCGACGTAACGCGCCTCGGCCTCGTCTAGATGCAGGAAAGAGGCACACTCCTGCGGCCACGGCAGACTGGTCCAATCGACCGTGGGGGCGTGCGTCGCCGTCGCCGCGAGCGCCGCCGCGATCCCAGTCACTCCCGTGGACATCCTGTACCTCGGGGGGGCACCGGGCACACGGTTCAGCAACTCCTCCACGGTGCTCTTGACGAACACGACCGGCACCTGTCTGGCGAGCGTCCCGGCGACCGTGTCGAAGCGGGACGACTCGCCGAGGTAGACAAGAATGTCGGGTTCGGGCAGCGACGCTGACAGGGGCGTCACCCCGACAGCGACAAACGCGGGCTTCCACGCCCTGGCACTCCCGACTGCGCACCGCCACGCCGCTTCAATGCCGCGCCGTTCCTCTTCAGTAAGGCCGGCAATGGCGACCGACAGCCCGATACCGAGGCAACGCATCCCGCTACACGCCGACGGACGCGGTGCGGCCCTTGCGCCACCTCTCGAGGTGCCCACCCTCGACGAGCGATTGCGCAATCTGCACGGCGTTCTGGGCCGCGCCCTTGCGAACGTTGTCCACCACCAGCCACAGGTTGAGACCGTTCTCGATCGAGAAGTCCTCGCGGATGCGCCCGACATGCGTCAGGTTGCCGCCGGCCACCTCCGCCGGTTGCGGAAACTCCATCCTCTTCATATCGTCCACGAGCATGAGTCCAGGCGCGCCTGAGAACGCTGCGCGAGCTTGTTCCACGGTGACCTTGTGCTGCGTCTCGATATTGACGCTGACGGCGTGGCACACGAGCGTCGGCACCCTGATGGCCGTGTCAGTGATACGCAGGTCGGGCTCGTGCAGCATCTTGCGCGTTTCGTGGATCATCTTCCACTCTTCGCGCGTGTATCCGTCGTCCTCGAATGCGTCGATGAACGGCACCAGGTTGTAGGCGAGCTGGTACTTGAACGCGGACGGCGGACTCGGCGGAAACCCGGCGGCGATATCCACCGCCTGTTTCTTCAGTTCGAGCATGCCGCGCACCGCCGCGCCCGATGATGACTGGTACGTCGAGGCGACGACACGTTTCAGGCGTCCGATGTCGTGAATCGGTTTCAGCACGACAATGGTGCCAATGCTGGTGCAGTTCGGATTGGCGATCACGCCTGTGTGCCAGTTCAGATCCTCAGGATTGACCTCGGGCACGACCAGAGGCACGTCGGGGTCCAGCCGGTACGCGCGGCTGTTGTCGATGGCCACAGCTCCCTGTCGAACAGCCTTCGGCACGAGATCGACGCTCACGTCCTCGTTTGTCGCGAACAGCGCGATGTCGATGCCGCGGAACGCCGCCTGAGTCGCCTCCTGCGTGTAGACCACCTCGCCTCTGAAGCTGACCGGCGCCCCGACGAAGTCCTTCTGCTCGAGCACACGCAACTCCCCGACGGGGAAGTTGTATTCCTCGAGTATGCGGACCATTGTCGAGCCCACCAGACCGAGGGCGCCCGCCACTGCGACGTTGTAGCTGCTCATGGTTGACCTCTCGAGGCGTCGCGCGTCCCGCCGCGTCGTGTCGCGGCGGGACGGCCACGCACGACGCGAATCACCGCCGATTCCAGCCTTTGATGGGGCCGGGGTGGAGAAACTGCTCGGGCGTCATCACGCCGTCTTTCTTGAAGACCGTGCCGTTCTTCATGACGAACTGCACGTTGCGCACGGCGTCGATATCATCGAGGGGATTGCCGGGCACCGCGATCATGTCGGCGAACATGCCGGGCTTGATCGGACCGCGCGTGCTGATGATGTCCGAAGCCTTGTACCCGTTGATCGTGAGAGCCTTGAGGGTTTCGGCAGGAGGAATGTTCGCGGCCTTCCACGAGAGCAGGAAGTTGATCGAGAGGTCGCCGCGCGACATCCACTCGCCGTTCTCTTTCTTCATTCTGTCGTTCCAGTAGTCCATGTCGGTCGAGAACGTCAGCGGGACTTTGCTGTCGTAGGCACTGCGCAGTTTCTCTACGACGCGCTTGAAGGCGGTCTCGCTGCCCCGGTACGCCGTAAACGGCGTGTCGGTGCCGGCGAGGAAGATGCCCTTCGCCGCCATCTGACGATGGTGCTCGGGTGTGAGCGCGTTGCCGTGGGCGATGATGTAGATCCCCGCGTCGATGGCCCGTTGCGCGCCCTCGGGCGTCTGGACGTGCCCCTCGACCTTGCAGCCGCCCTTGGCCGCTTCACTGATCGCCAGCTTGATGTCCTCCACCGAGTAGCCCCACGGCTTGCAGTCGATGCACAGCTTGATCGTCTTCGCCCCGAACAGCATGTTCTCGCGCACCGCGCGGACAATTTCATCGGGGCTGTTCGCGTCGATGTACTCGGGATACATGATGTTGCGCTGCTTGTACATCTCGGGCGTCGGCCAGAACTGGCCGCCGGTGCTGCCGATCATCGGCCCCGACGGAATGACGGTCGGACCGGGGAGCCAGCCCTGCTCGATCGCCATGCGCAACGCGGTGTCCACATAGAGCGCGTTGTTGCCGACATCGCGCACGACCGTGAAGCCGGAACTCAGCATCTGCATCCCGTTCGACGCTGCCTGGATCGCGCGGATCGGTGTCGAATCCAGCACGGCCGTGAGGTAGTACACGTTGTTCTCTGGAAACTCCTTGTAGGTCATGCCCATGTGCGTGTGTGCATCCACGAGACCTGGCAGCACGGTGAGCTTCGAGAGATCGATGACCTCGGCCCCGGGAGGGATCTTTACGCTTGGTCCGATCTCCTTGATCTTCTCCCCTTCGATCAGAATGATCTGGTTGACGGCCACGGTGCCGGTTTCGGGATCGACGAGTCGCCCCGCTTTGATGGCCGTGATTTTCTGAGGCCCTGCCGCCGGTCGTGCCGGCTGCGCGAACGCGCTGGCGGCCATGACAACCAGAATGGATCCCGCAATGAGTACCCGCTTGATCATAACTGTGTCTCCTTCAACGAATGGACGAGAATGCGGCGCGGTTGGTGGCGCGGAATCGAGGGGGCGTCACCCCACCGTCCCGCCCGGAACCAGATGGGCAACGATGCGTATCCGGTTCCAGGCATGGTCGGTGTCATCGACGATCAGAAGTCTATGCGTACTCCGACTTGCTGCCGCCGCTTCGGCAGTTCGGTGGTCGGCTTGCCGAAGATCGGCGATTGCAGGCTGCCCTGGAACGCGAAGTAGTTGTCGGTGTTGAACGCGTTGTACATTTCCCAGTAGACCGATGCGCTGACCCTGCTGCCGAGCTTGATCATCTTGCTCAACCGCAGATCGAGGTTTTTTTCATTGTCGCCGCGCCGCGAACCGCGGGGCTCGGGCCGGTCCGCGAACGGGTCGGTGTCGAGTTGCAGGGCCGTCGTGACGTTGAACGGCAGCGCGCTCCGATACGACCAGATTCCGGCAAACTGCACATCAATTTTCGGAATGAGATACGCGGCATCAATGACGAGGTTGTGGCGGCGGTCGTTGTTGTCAGGACCGTAGTCCTCGTTCAGGTCGAAGGGGTTCGTGTTGGCGGTCGTGGACAACGTGCTCACCACGTTGCCGTCGGACTTGGACAGGGTGTAGGACACTCCGATCCGTGCGTTGCTGCGCGATACCCATTCCGCGCGGGTCTGCAGGCTCTGATATTTGAGTTCCCCCTTCTGCCCGGTCAGCGACTGGTTCCCCACAATCGTCTTGCGGCCGAACCGCGGATCGGCGCGGACGTACCGCCCGTCTGAGGTCTTCGTCCAGTTCGTATCGACCGACACCGCGGAGTCGTACGCACGTGTGTTCACGTAGTCGGCTCGGACACTAATTGTGCGGGCGACCTCGTGAGTGAATCCAACGGCAAACGTCTGCGAGTAGGGGATCTTGAAGTCTGGCGCCATCCCGAGGATCTGCTCGGTGCCGTACGGTGCGGCCGAGAGGTCGGGGTACGCCGGGTACGCTCGCGCGAGAAACAACTTCAACTGTGCCGCGCTTGCCGCCGGGTTCGCGGCGTCATAGAACGGATTGTCGGCCGGCGTGCTGGCGCTGAAGGACACGCGACGCAGCGAGAGCAGCGTCTCGTTCATGTAGATATCCGTCCAGTTGAAGTGATTCTGGTCGTAGAAGCGTCCAAAGCTGCCGCGGATCGTGGTGCGGCGACTCTCGGTCGGGACCCACACGATCCCGAGACGAGGTGAGAAGTTGTTCGTGTCCAGTTTCGACTTCTGCAACGGCGGAGCACCGCCCATTCGCGCGACGATGTTTTGGTTGTATGGATCGACGAACGCGTTGACCGTGATCGGCGTCCGATCGAGATCGTATCGCACGCCGAGGTTCACCGTCAGTCTGCCGGTCGGCTGCCAGGTGTCCTGAACGTACACCGACGGGTTCCACGCCGTCAGCGTGGCTTTGCCGGTCGCCACATTCCCGCTGAAGCTGTTCGGGTACGAGGTCGGATCGTTGATATTGAACACCCGGTCGGTCAGGAAGCCCCACCGGCCTTTGTGCGCGGCCTCCACATCCATGAACATGGTCTGACGCGCCAGTTGCCCGCCCGCTTTGAAGCTGTGACGCCCCGCCAGAAACGAGAAATTGTCGATCAGGTACGCGTTCGATTCGCCCTCAAGGCCGGTGAACGTTGTCGCGCCGAAATTCGCGCCTGGATAGGCGATTGACGCGAACTTGCCGTTCAGCCCGTTTCGTCCGTCAGCGTTGAGCAGCAAGCTGCCCCCAAGGCCCCCCGCCGCGTTGGCCAGAATCCAGGGCTTGTTCATCCCGTAGAACACGCGAAGTTCGTTGAACGCCCTGGCGCCCAGCGTGCTCGTCCAGTTGCCCATCACATTCCACAGCGGCCCCTCGAAGGTGTAGCGTGTCTCGAGCGTGTCAAGCGCCGACGCCCCGAGGCTGACGTTCTTATCCGACCGATGCGTGTTCGTGTAGCGGAAGTACGCGCGGTTGTTCTGGTTGATGTTCCAGTCGCCCTTGAACAGGTACACCTTGCTATCGGTTCCCGTAGAGACGATCGTCGGCTCGTTGGGTTTTGCCGTGCGCCAGTACTCGGAGATCGCCAGAACCTCCGAGGAATTCAGGTTCAGCGCCTCGACCCCACCGAAGAAAAACAGCTTGTCCCGCCGGATCGGGCCGCTGATGAACCCGCCGAACCGCTGCTGATCGAACGGCGGCGTATCGGTGAGGAAAACAGGGCTGCCGGCCGTGTCATACCGGCCCGCAAACGGCGGCTGGTCGAGCGACGCGCTCCGGAAGAATCCGTAGGCCCGGCCCGCGAGCAGGTTGGCCCCGCTCCGCGTAATCACGTTCAGCACACCGCCAGCCGCCTGTCCGAACTCCGCGCCGAACGAGTTGGTGAGCACCTGGAATTCCTGGACCCAGTCCTGCGGGAATTCATTGGCCTGCCGACCGTAGAACTGCATCAGATTTGATGCGCCGTCCACGACAATGTTGTTCTGGTACGGACGCATCCCGGAGATCGAGATGCCCGTGCCAGAAGCCGTCGCACCGGTCATCCCCGACTGCGTTGTGCCCGGCGCGAGTTTGGCCAGCGACGCGAAGTCTCGCCCGATCGTAGGCAGCGCGTCGATCTGCTTGCTCGTGATGACAGTGGCAACCGTGCTCTGCGTCTGCACCTGAATACTGTCGCTGACCACCGTCACCGCCTCCTCGATCCCACCCACCTTCATCGTGAGGCCGACGGTGACGTCCTGGCCGACCACAAGCCGCAGCGCTTGCTTGAGCATCCGGAACCCGGAGAGTTCCGCGGTGATCTCATACGGCCCGACCGGCAGGTTCGTCATGAAATACACGCCCGCTGCGCCCGATACAGTCGTCTGGGTCGTGTTCGTCGCCGTCTGCCGCGCCGTCACGGTGACGCCTGGTAGTGCCCCGCCCTGTTCGTCGACTACCGTGCCGCGGACGGTCCCGAAGCTCGACTGTGCTCCGACCGGCCAAGCGGGCACCAGCATGGCCATGACGCTGGCCACCAGGAGGATTTTGCGGAATTCCATGGAGTTCCCCTTTCCGTTGATGCTCTGCGGCGTCTCGGTCGAATAGCCAAGACAACCATCAACAATGAAGCCATCAGGCCCCATTCGCGAAGATTTCACAGTTTGTGCCAAACACAACCATTACTGTGAATAAATTTCGACCTTGCCATATAATCTCCTCCTAAGGGGTTTGTCAAGGAAGGACAGCCGTCCGATCCGCTGCGAACGCAAAAACACTATGTCTGTATTCAGTTCGCACCTGCTGCAATACGAGGACCTGGGGATCGGTAACCGACTCAGGGTGGCCAGACAAGACCGAGGGCTGACGCTCAAAGACCTCGCGGCTCGCGTGGGCATTTCGGTAGCGCGCCTGTCTGAGATCGAAACGGGACAACACATCCTCGACATCGAACAGGCCATCACCCTCTCCCGCGCGCTCGAGATCCGCCCGACGACGCTCCTGCCAGCCGATGTCCCGATCCCATACGCCATCGACCATGAGCGCACCGTCAGGAGCAGACTCCCGCACCGGCCCCGGCTCACGTCCGCCGGCGATGGGGGTGTGCTTCACCGCCACGACTTCTGGCCGCTCGCCGACCTCTTCATTGGCCGGCACCTCGAGCCGATGCTCGGTAGGATATTCCCCGAGGTGCCAGAGGATCGCCGCCTGTACTCCCATCATGAAGAGGAGTTCCTCTTCGTCCTCACTGGCCAGGTCGCGCTCACATGCCAGACGCCCGCCGGCCTCTATCATGAGGAACTCGGCCGTGGCGACTGCATCTGCTTCCGGTCGGACCTCCCGCACCGGCTGACGTCAACCACGTCCGATCCAGCCGAGACGCTCCATGTGTTCGCTTCGACGTCGGCACCCATCGAGACCGGGGTCGACCGGCATGCGCTCGTCCAGAGGACGTTGCTCGTGGAAGAGGGCGAGTGGGCGCCCACGAAACTGATGGGAGCACGCCTCCTCGCCTTGCGCGAAGCCCACGGCTGGTCGCTGGAACAGGTTGCCTCGGCGGCCGGTGTGCCAGCCCGACATCTACGTCGAATCGAGGACGGCCGAAAGCAGGCACCCCTCGACGCCGTCCTTAAGCTGGCACGAGCGTTCGGCAAGCCTGTCGGCGAACTCACAGGCGAGACGCTTGAGCAGGGCCCGTGGTACTTCGTGCAGCGCTCGGCGGAAATCGCCTCGGTACCCAATCGCCTGCGCCGCACGCCGGTGGACGTGTCGAGCGCACCGCCTTCGAAGACCTGCCAGCGTCTGGCCGGCGGGTTCCCGACCAAGCACATGTACCCGTATTTCGTGCGCCTGCTGAACGTCAATATCGACTCGCTGACGCTGCACGAGCACCACGGTCACGAATTCCTCTATGTCCTCGAGGGCGAGGTGGAACTCCGGACGTATGCCGGCGATCAGCCGGTGACGGAAATCCTGCGTCCTGGTGACTGCTGTTATCTCGACTCCACCGTCCCGCACCTCGTCCACGCGCAGTCTCGCAACCCGTACTCCGAGACCGCTGCCGAAGTGCTCGACATCTTCTGGACGCCTCTGGGCGAACGGTATCTGTTCGCAGAAGAAGTCCTTCAGGGTAGTCAAGCGTAGGACCTGTATGACTATGCAAGAGACCATCGTGCAGAAGTTCGGCGGCACGTCCGTCTCCACTTCCGAGCGCCGACAGCAGGTCGTCGAGCAGGTGCGGCGGGTCCGCGACACCGGCGCCCGCGTCGCCATCGTCGTGTCGGCGATGGGGAGGCGAGGCGACCCGTACGCCACCGATACCCTGATCGATCTGCTCCGCGCGGATGGCGGCCCGGTGGACCCGCACGACTACACGTTGATGTTCGTCACGGGTGAGATCATCGCGACGGCGATGATGTCGCATACGCTCAGACGCGCTGGCATTCCCGCGGTGGGCCTCAGTGGCATTCAGGCACGCGTCTACGCAGACGGCCACCCTACCGAGGGAGAGATCCTCGAGATCGACGTGAGCCGCCTCGAGCAGCACTTGCAGCGGGGAGAGGTGCCTGTGGTTACGGGAGGGCAGGGCGCGTCCCGCCCCGGCCTGGACTTCAGCACGCTGGGGCGAGGCGCGAGCGACACATCAGGCGTGGCGATAGGCGTCGCGCTCGGAGCCGTGAAGGCGGAAATATTCACCGACGTGGAGGGTATCGCGATCACCGACCCACGCACCGTCCCACAGGCGCGCATGCTGCAGCGCATCAGCTACGCGAGCATGCACGAGATGGCCCGCTTCGGCGCCAAGGTCATACACCCCCGCGCCGTCATGACGGGCTGGAAGGGCCGCACCCCGGTCGTCGTGCGGTCGACGTTTTCATTCGCCCCGGGCACATATATCGGCGATGTCGCCGACGAGAGTCCCATCGTAGGTCTGACGCTGCTGGCACGAATGGAGACGGTGGCCATCGACGCCGGTGCGGTGCCGACACTCGTGCGGGAGGAATGGGAACGGCGCCGCGTGATCATGAGTACGCCTGACGACGAGACCGGCCGGCTGCTGGTCGGGATCTCGGCGGATCGAAGTGCGGACATCGACTCAGCACTCGCCGACGCGGGCATCACGGCGCCGCAGCGGCTCGGCGTCCAGGCGTGGCTCTCCTCGATCGGCGATTCACAGGCGCTCGCCGCGCGCACCACACGCGATCTGGACTGCGTGCGTGGGACTGGGGCGACGCTCGTCGGCCGCACGTCCGCCGAGGGCCGCTCGACGTTCGTCATCGACGACTCCCACGCGCCAGACGCGGTGCGCTCTTTGTACGACGACATTTTTGCCTGACTGCGGCGCGGTCGCTGCCCATAGCGACCTTCTCGTTGGATATGATGCGTGCGGATATCCTGCACGTCTATGCCGCACCCGGCCCTAACACGGCCACCAGCACCAATGGTTCGTCGCCTGTGGCGGAAATGGCGTGGCTCATGTGGCCGGGGAACACCACACAGTCGCCTGGCCCGATGAGCGTCTGCGTTTCGCCGGTGTCTACGAGACCCGAGCCGCTGACAACCACATTGACCTGTTCCCATGCGTGCGCGTGGCGGCGAGAGACACCACCCGGCTCAATGCGGGCCATCTGGAAGGTGAAGGAGTTATCGGTCGGCCGGTGGAGCCGTGCCAGGCTGAGGCCGGCTGCACCGTCGCCCTGGACCGGACGGAACGGGAGGTCGGCACGGCGGATGATGCTGATCGTCGTTGCATGGCTCATAGTGTGTTGCCGGTCCTGAAACAAGGGCTACTGAATCCTGAATCCTGATTTCCGCATTTTCGCTGCTGCTTCTTGGCTGTATCTTAGCTCGCCTGCAGCCGTGTCGAATGGGGCTCCGAACGGTTTCAGCAGCGGTCCGACTCGTCAATCGGCTCCGATGCGTCAGGCATCGCTGACACGTCAGGCTTCAACACGCCAGGCGGCGTCGTTCGATGACGTGCCGTTCTGATCAGGGTGGCGTCGTCGGGCTGGCGAGTCGGGCGACGTCGACGCGATCATCAAGATAGGCGGCGGCGAACGCGAGGGCTTGTTGCAGATCCGCTTGTCCAGCGTCTCGCGTACCTTCGCGGCCAGTGCTTTGATGGAGCACGGCTTCTGGATGAACGCCACGACACGGTCGGCCATGACGTCGGCGGCCGGGGTGCGTGGGGGACTTCGCGGCTCAGTTTGGTTTGCCTGCCTCTTCTGGCCGCATGCGTGGCGAACGTGCTGCGCGGACAGGCCTTCGGCAGGCCTTGTTCTCGAAACGCTTGTATGTGTTGATGTTACGTGGTGCCGAGGCCCAGACTTGAACTGGGGACCCCTGCATTTTCAGTGCAGTGCTCTACCAACTGAGCTACCTCGGCACGAGAGGTCAACCGCTCGGGGCGTTTTAATATAGCACGCAGATCTCGCGGCGACAACGGCGACCCGTCGCGCGTCGTCGCCGCCACTGCGTGCGCCTACTTGCGGGGCGTCGCCGGTTTCTCCTTCTCTTTCTCTTTCTCCGCTACCGCGTCGACCGGCGCCTCGACGTCCCTGCTGAGTCCGAGCTCTTTGCGCACCTGCGTCTCGAGCTTCTGGCACAGGTCGGGATTGTCTCGCAGGAACTGCTTCGCGTTTTCCCGGCCCTGGCCCAGCCGTTCGCTGCCATACGAGAACCACGTCCCGCTCTTTTCGACCACCTTGCGATCGACGGCGAGGTCGAGCAGGTCGCCCTCGCGCGAGATGCCTTCGCCGTACAAAATGTCGAACTCGGCCTCGCGAAACGGCGGCGCGACTTTGTTCTTGACGACCTTGACGCGCACGCGCCCGCCAATCACCGCTTCGGCTTCCTTGATGCTGGCAATGCGACGAATGTCGAGGCGCACCGACGCGTAGAACTTGAGCGCGCGGCCGCCGGTGGTGGTTTCCGGGTTGCCGAACATCACGCCGATCTTCTCGCGCAGCTGGTTGATGAAGATGAGGCAGGTGCCCGACTTGGAGACCACGCCGGTGAGTTTGCGCAAGGCCTGCGACATGAGCCGCGCCTGCAGGCCCATCTGCGCCTCGCCCATTTCGCCTTCGATCTCGGCCCGCGGCACCAGCGCCGCCACCGAGTCCACCACCACCACGTCCACGCCGCCCGACCGCACCAGGACCTCGACGATCTCGAGCGCCTGTTCGCCGTGGTCGGGCTGCGACACCAGCAGGTTCTCGATCACCACGCCAAGCTTCTGCGCGTACGCCGCGTCGAGGGCGTGCTCGGCATCGACGAAGGCGGCCATCCCGCCCAGTTTCTGCGCCTGCGCGATCACCTGAAGCGCGAGCGTCGTCTTTCCCGACGACTCCGGCCCGTAGATTTCGACCACGCGTCCGCGGGGCACGCCGCCCACGCCGAGGGCGTAGTCGAGACTGACCGCGCCGGTGGAAATCGCATCAATCGGAAGGATGGGCCCTTTCTGGCCAAGGCGCATGATGGAGCCCTTGCCAAATTGCTTCTCGATCTGCGAGACGGCCACGTCCAGCGCCTTGCTTCTTTCTCCGCGTTCGTCGACAGCCATGAACACTCCTTGAAAACGATGTATCTGAAGGATCCTATTCTAGAAACGTGCCACGGTCGTGTCAAGCGAAACACTTGCGGAAGAAGTCGCGGAGGCATTAGTTATCAACATGTTGCAGATATGTTGACTTTCGCCTGTCCACCATGGTGGACGAAAATATGCAACTATTCAGGCGCCGGCGCGTTGCAGATTTTGCCACGTGGCACCTCCGCACCACCCGGCGCGTAGCCGCGCTGACGAGCCGACACATCCCCTCAACGGGTCGTGCCCCTGGGGCGGCGACGGTCCGAGCGCGGAGGGGCGGGGCCAACAATGCGCACCAGGCGCACCTGATCGGCACCCAGCATCTCCCGCAGGCGGCCGAGAATGATTGGCGACGACCGCTCCAATTCTTTCGCCCACCGCGCATCGTCAAGTTCGGCGGTCAGCACGCCGTCGTCGTCGAGTCGGATGCGCGTGAGCCGCGCGAGGGCCTGGCCCACCGCGACCCGCCATGCGAACAGCGTTTTCTCGGCCGACCGGGGCGCCGCGCGCACGATGCCGGCGATGGCGGGAGCGACCAGATCGTGCACGGGTATCATGGTGATGGAGCCGACCACCCATAGTGTAACATCCGGGTATGCGTCTGGTGCTCGCTTCTGCCTCGCCGCGCCGTGCCGAACTGCTGACGGCGGCAGGTTTTGCCTTCGACGCGGTCGCGCCTCAGGTCGACGAGCGCGCGTTACCCGGCGAACTCCCTGATGACCACGTGGGCCGGCTGGCGCAGGCCAAGGCTGCAGCCGTTGCCAGCCAGTATCCGCAACGAGCCGTTGTGGGGGCCGACACCGTGGTGGTGATTGACGGACTGATTCTGGGCAAGCCCGAGAGCGACGAGGTGGCCGTCGGCATGCTCCGTCGGCTGTCGGGGCGCTCCCACGACGTGCTGACCGGTCTCTGCGTGCGCCACGCGGACCGCATTCGCCTGGCGGTCGAACGCTCCACCGTGACGTTCGCGCCCATCACCATCCGCGAGATCCGCGCGTATGTCGCCAGCGGCGAGCCGCGGGACAAGGCGGGGGCGTACGCGATCCAGGGCGTCGCGTCGAGGTTCGTGGTGGCGGTGACCGGATCGTACAGCAACGTGGTAGGCCTTCCGGTCGCCACGCTCTACGGATTGCTGCGAGAACTCGGCCTGACCGGGGGGGCGTCTCCCCACCAGGCGGTTTGACCGGCCGGCTCCCCGGGCGGTATTCTGATGAGACAGGAGCGGTGGTAACCCTCTGCCTATGAAACAGAAAGCCGTCAAAATCGGAATCACGAGTGTCGTGCTGGTGCTCGCACTGGCCGGCCTTCTCTATTCGACGTTGAGCGAAGGCACCGAGTACTACAAGCACGTGGAAGAAGTGATGGTGAATCCCGGCCAGTGGCAAGGGAAGAACCTGCAACTCCACGGGTACGTGGTCAAGGATTCCATCTTGCGCAAACGCGACTCCCTTGAATACCGATTCAAGGTGCAAAGCAAAGGCGCCGTCGTCGACGCCACCTATATCGGCATCGTGCCGGACACGTTCAAGGACGATTCGGAAGTGGTTCTCAAGGGACGCCTCGAGTCCGACGGATTCCACGTCGTGCCGAACGGCGTCATGGCGAAGTGTCCTTCAAAATACGAACCGAAGAAAGCGACGGGCAGCCCGAGCACGTAGCGTTCGCGCCGCGCGCTGGGATGGCCGTCTTCCTGTCGGTTTTCTGTTACAACCTACCCGTCGGCAGGCCGGTCCCGTTGGAGGACGCCTGCTGTCGGCCTCTGGTAGGTGAGAGCGAATTATGGCAACCCTGGGATCGTTTCTGCTGTTTACCACGTTCGTGGTGTGCGCGTACGCCGTCGCCGTGTCGTTGGCGGGCGCGCGCCGCGGTTCGCGTCGGCTGGTCGAGAGCGGCGTAGGCGCCTTCTATCTGGTCGCGGCCATCATGACGGTGGCATCCGCTGTCATGACGCACGCCTTCGTCACCAACGACTACAACATCAAGTACGTCCAGCGCTATTCAGATCGTGTGCAGCCGCTCTTCTACAAGATCACGTCGTACTGGGGCGGCCTCGACGGATCGATCATGTTCTGGGTGTTCCTGCTGTCCCTGTTCGGCGCCCTCGCGGTGTACGTCAATCGCGACCGGCATCGCGAACTGATTCCGTACGTCGTCGCGATCATCTCCGGGGTACAGATGTTTTTTCTGTTCCTCATGGTGATCCACAAGAACCCGTTCGACACCTTCCTGGTGCAGACGCCGGCCGACGGACAGGGCCTCAATCCGCTGCTGCAGAACATCTACATGGTGGTGCATCCGCCGAGCCTGTATATCGGGTTCGTGGGGATGACCATTCCGTACGCCTTCGGGATGGCGGCGCTCATCACCGGCCACCTCGACGATTCGTGGCTGCGCGCGGTGCGGCGGTGGACGATGGTCAGCTGGCTGTTCCTGTCGCTGGGCCTGACCCTCGGTATGATCTGGGCCTACGAAGTGCTGGGCTGGGGCGGCTACTGGGGCTGGGATCCGGTCGAGAACGCCGGCCTGCTGCCGTGGCTCACCGCCTCTGCGTTTCTGCACTCGGTGATCGTGCAGGAGCGCCGCGGCATGCTCAAGGTGTGGAACGTCGCGCTGGTCATCACGACGTTCTTCCTGACGATCTTCGGGACCTTCATGACGCGCTCGGGCGTGGTGCAGTCGGTGCACGCCTTCGGCGAAGACCGCGCGCTGGCCTGGATGTTCTCGGTCTTCATGATCGCGATCCTGCTGTTCAGTTTCGGCTGGGTGATTCGCCGCCTCCCGATGCTCAAGCCCCGCTACGACATGGACTCGTGGCTCTCGCGCGAGGCCGCGTTCGTGGCCAACAACTGGATTCTGCTGATTGGCGCTGCTCTGGTGCTGTTCGGGACGATGTTCCCGACGCTGAGCGAAGTGCTGACCGGCAACCGACTCACGGTGGGGCCACTGTTTTTCAACAAGTGGATGATGCCCCTGGGCTTGGTGCTGCTTGGACTGACCGGCGTGGCGCCCCTGCTGGCCTGGCGGCGGTCCACGATGTCGAACCTGCGTGAATCGTTCGTGTGGCCGATGGTCGCCGGGCTCGTGGTGGCCGCCGCGCTGGCGGCGCTGGGCATGCGAGTGTGGGCCTCGGGCGTGTGTTTCGCCTTGTGCGCGTTTGTCACCGCGACAATCATCCAGGAATTCCTGCGCGGCGCCTGGGTGCGCAAAGACGCCACGGGCACCGACCTGCTGACCGCCACGGTCGGCCTGGTGATGCGCGAACGCCGCCGGTACGGCGGCTACATCGTCCACCTGGGGATCGTCCTCATGTTCCTGGGCTTCGCCGGCGAAGGTTTCAAGCTCGACACGCAGGTGCTGCTCAAGCAGGGCGAATCGGCCACGCTGCGGCACTACACCGTGCGGAACATGGGCGTCAAAGTGAGCGACGACGGGCAGAAGCAGATGGTGACCGGACAGGTCGCCGTGTCGGAGGACGGCAAGCCGGCCGGGATGCTGTATCCGGCCCGCGCGTTCTACCGCAAGCACGAGGAGCAGCCGACCACCGAGGTCGCCATCCGCCGGGCCCTCGACGAGGATTTGTACCTGGTGATGCCGGCCTACGAGTTGAAGGATCAGTCGATGAGCCTGCAGGTCGTCATCAATCCGCTGGTGAGCTGGATCTGGATGGGCTTCGGCATTCTCGTGCTGGGCACCGGCATTGCGCTGTTGCCGGAGCGGGCATTTGAATTCGCAGTGAGTCGTGCACCTGCCGGAGCCACGACCGTGACGTAACGCCGCACGGCCACCGCCGAACGCGCGAGGCAGCCGACTACCCATTGAGCACGCGGGAGCATCGACCCATGGCACGCAAGACCACGACAACCGGATCGGCCGGCGGCACCCGCCGACCCGGCGCGCCCGCACCACTGCCTCCACCGCCCGCGCCTGCGGCAGAGGGCGGGATCCATCCGTGGCATCTGCTGGTGCTGGGTGTGCTGGTCGCGGCTTCGGCCGGCGCCGTGGCCACGCGCGAGGGCGGCACGGTCCAGACGGTGGCGGTGACCGTTACCGTGCTGACGGCGGGCCTGGCGGCGGCAGGGATGGCGCGCACGCTGGGGCCGCTGGTCGCGGTGGACGCCGGCGAGGAGACCGACATGCTGGCGGGTCGGACACGCGCGGCACTCGAGCGCGAGAAGATGCTGGTGCTGCGATCGATTAAGGAAGTCGAGTTTGATCGCGCGATGCACAAAATCTCGGAGGCCGACTACAACGAGATCGTGCCCAGACTTCGGGTGCGCGCGGTCGGCCTGATCCGGCAGCTCGAAGGCGGCGGCGGGTACCGTGGGTTGATCGAGCGCGACCTGGCGGCGCTGATGGGGACACCGGCGGCGGGGACGGCCAAACCCGAGGTCGCAACCCCGGTGACCATGGCGGCACCGGCGGTCGAGACCCAATCCGCGTCCGCAGCGGTGGCGGGCACCTGCCCGTCGTGCGCCATCGTGAATGACAGTGATGCCAGGTTCTGCAAATCGTGCGGGGCGCGGCTTTCGGAGGCGGTATGACGGCGCGTCGCGTACTCGGCCTGATGGCGGTGGGTGTGCTGGTCATGGTGTCGCCGTCGCTCCGGGCCCAGATGCCGGACGTGCGCCAGATGTCGGGGATCCCGATGCCGGCCGGCGACCTGCAGCCCGGCACGGTTGTGGTGCGCGTGGTGCGCGGCGGCTTGAGCGACAACATTGTCGGACAGGCTGTCGACCTGATGGTGGGAGGCGTGTCGCAGACGGTCAAGACCGACGCCGACGGCCACGCCCAGTTCTCGGGTGTGGCGGTCGGTGCGACGGCTCGGGCACTGGCGCTGATTGATGGCGTAAGGGTGACCTCGCAGTCGTTTCCGATGCCTGCAGCCGGCGGCATTCGCCTGCTGCTCGCTGCGGGCGGCGGCGCCGATGCTGCGGCCCCGGCCGGTCCCGCACCGGTTGCGGCGGTGCCTGGCGTCGCCGTGATCGGCGGCGATAGCCGCGTCCAGATCGAGTTCGACGACGACTCGTTGACGGTGTTCTACATTCTGGACATCGTCAATGCGGGCAGCGCCCCGATCGTGCCGAAAACGGAGGTCGCCTTCGACCTGCCGCTGGCCGCGCAGCAGCCCAACATGCTCGAAGGGTCGTCTCCGCAGGCGACGCTGCGCGGGCATCGCGTCACCATTGCCGGTCCGTTCGCGCCCGGTTCGACGCCCGTCCAGATTGCCTTCGCCTTGCCCCCCGGGGGAAGCGAACGATTTATCGAGCAGGCGTTTCCCCTGGCCTGGGCCAGAGTCCAGGTGATCGCGACGAAGATCCCGGGCCTGGCACTCTCGTCGGCGCAGTTGGGCTCGGTGAGCGAGGTGCCTGGCGACACGCACAGTTTCATGCTGGGTACCGGCCCGACGCTGGCGGCGGGCGCCGTCCTCAACGTCGCGCTGAGCGGCGTTCCTTCGAGAAATCGGACGGGCCGATACGCGGCGCTCGTGCTGGCGGTGCTGGTGCTGCTCGGAGGGGTGTGGGGTGCGGCGACCGCCAGTGCACGAACAGGCGATTTGGCGCGGAAAGCCGAAGTGGAGCAGCGCCGGGCCAGACTGCTCGCCGAATTGGTCCGGCTCGACAAGCAGTTCCAGGCCGGCGGCGCCGACACGACGCGGTACCAGAGCCGGCGAACCGACCTGCTCAATCAACTGGAGCGCGTCTACGGCGAACTGGATCAGCACGCAGGCGGATCGGGCGAGGGACTTGTGGCGTGAGCGTCGACTTCGACTGCGTAACGGTCGACAACCTCTCGCGGAATTTCGGACGGCGCCGCGCACTCAATCGCGTCAACCTGACGTGCCGGGCCGGGGAGATCGTCGGGTTGCTTGGTCCCAACGGCGCGGGCAAATCGACGCTGCTGGCCATCCTGTCGACACTGCTCACACCTTCTTCGGGCGAGGTCCGCTATGGGTCGGTCACCGCGATCGCCTCGGGCGCGGCCTTGCGCGGATCACTGGGCCTGCTGGGCCACGATCTTTATCTGTATCCCGAATTGACGGCGCGCGAAAACCTCGAATTCTTTACGCGGCTGTACGGCTGCCCCGACGTGTCGGCCGTGGTGGACGCGGCGCTCGGGCGGGCGATGTTGCGCGAACGAGCCGACGACCTGGTGTCGGGCTTCTCGCGGGGCATGCGGCAGCGCCTCGCGCTGGAGCGGGCCCTGCTGCACCAGCCGCGACTGTTGCTGCTCGACGAGCCGTTTACGGGCCTCGACGATGCCTCGGGCCAGGCACTGGTGGCCCGACTGCGCGGCCTTCGAGACGACGGCCGCATCGTGCTGGTGGCGACGCACGACCTCGACCTGGCCGAGGGTCTGCTGGACCGTGTGGCGATTCTGCGCGATGGGCGCCTGTGGATGGCGGAGTCCTCGTCGGCCAGTTTGCGCGAGCGCTATCGTGATGCGGTCGCGGTGGCACGCGCATGACGCAATTCCTGCGCGTGGCCTGGATCGTGATGCGGAAGGATCTCACCGTGGAGGTGCGGAGCCGCGAGATTCTCTACACGACGGTGTTCTTTGCCGCCTCGTGCGTCCTGGTGTTCGCCTTCGCACTGGTGCGAGAAGGGCGTCCGATGGAAGACGCGGCCGCGGGCATCCTCTGGATCGCCATCGCGTTCGCGGGCACGCTGGCGCTGGGCCGGACCTTCGAGCGCGAGCGCCAGACCGAAACGCTGCGGGCGCTGATGCTGGCGCCGTCGGACCGGCCCGCCATTTATGTCGGCAAGCTGCTGGGGATCCTGCTGCTGCTCGGCGTGGTCGAACTGGTACTGGTGCCGATGGTGGCCTTGCTGTTCAACGCGCCGTTTGGCGCCAGTCTGGGTTGGCTGATCGCGCTGCTGGCAGGCGGCACGCTCGGGTTCGTCTCGGTCGGGACGCTGTTTGCCGCGATGCTGGTGCGGGCTCGCAGCCGGGACGTCCTGCTGCCGGTGCTCTTGTATCCGATCACGATTCCCATCATCATCGCTGGGGTGCGAGGCACCGTGGCCTTGCTGCAGGCGGTGCCCGACGAGCCGATGGCCCGGTTCTGGGCCGCGCTGCTGGTGTTTTTCGACGTCGTGTTCGTGACCCTTGCCCTGTGGACCTTCGAACCGCTGATGACGGAGTAGTGATGGCACGAGCCTTTACGCCGCTGGCCGTTCTCGCGATGTTGCTGTTCGCCATCGCACCGTTTTATGTCGCGTCTGCGCCCGACGAGCAGACCATGGGACTGATCCAGCGCGTCTTCTACTATCACGTCCCGTCGGCGATGCTGTTGTTTCTCTCGGCGTTCGTGTGCGGAATCGGCAGCGCGGTGTTTCTGTTCAAGCGGTCGGCCGCCGCTGATCGGGTGGCGGTCGCGGCGGGCGAGCTCGCCGTGGCATTCGGGTTGATCGTGCTCATCACGGGGCCGATGTGGGCGCGCAAGGCCTGGGGCGTCTGGTGGCAGTGGGACGCGCGGCTGACCTCGTCGCTGCTGTTGTGGATGATGTTTGTCGCCTACCTGCTGGTGCGGCGGTACGGGGGCCCAGGCTCGGAGAAACTGTCGGCGGCGATGGCGATTTTCGGCATGGCGAACGTCCCGTTTGTCTACGTGTCGGTGAATTTCTGGCGGACGATCCATCCGAACACCAACGTCGTGATGACGCTCGGGTCGGGGATGCGCGGGCCGTTCTGGTTTTGCGCGGCGTCATTCCTGCTGCTGTACGTGCTGCTGTTGACGCTCCGGCGGCGCCTCGAAGAGCAGCGAGCCAGCGTGGAGCAGCTCTACCTGGCGCTCGATGACTGATGCAGCCCCGGTGGTGGTGGGGCGTCGGTGTCCGGGAAATTGGCTTTCAGGCGTGAGGCGATTCGTATGAAGCGACGTGTGATGACCATCGTCGGGGTGATGCTGATGACCGCAGGCTCGCTTGTCGGCGTGGCACAGCAGCCTCCGGCAGGCCAGGCGCCGGGCGATTTCCTGCCTGTCAGTTCGCTCCCGGCCGTCGAGCAACTGCCGGCCGCGCCGCTCATGATCGGCGCCTACGCTGTGGTGTGGGTGGTGCTGCTGGTGTATGTGTGGTCGATCTGGCGGCGGATGAAGAAGGTCGAAGGCGAACTCGCCGACCTGCGCAGCCGCCTGCAGTCCCGATAGGAGGCGTGTGATGGGCGCCGGGCACTTCCTCTACGTCCCGTCGATGATCGTCATCGGCATTGTCATCGGCTGGATTCTAGGGTCGCGGGCGGCCCGCGACGCGTTCGCCGTCGAAATGAAGCGGCGGGAGGCCGACGCGGCCCGCAAGGCCGCGAAAGCCGCCAAGGCCCCCGCGTAGGCGCGTCAGCGTCCGACCGAGAGACGATTGGCGAGGCGCTCGGGCAGCCCGGCCTCCCTGATGGCACGCTGGGCGGAGGCGATGTCGTAAGACACCCGAAACACGGTCACCGTTTTCGCCGCGTCATCGGCAATGCCGTACGCCGCTCGCGGATCGGAATCCCGCGGCTGACCCACCGATCCCACATTCGCCAGATACGCGCGTCCGGGTTCCAGACGCAGCACAACGCCATCAGACAGTTCGTGGTGCCGCATTTCGTTGCTGCCGTACGAGTAGGCCTGGGGCAGGTGCGTATGCCCGAACAGGCATAGCGGATGCCGAGTGGTCCGCAGCGCCACGAGCGCGTCGAGCGTCTCCAGCACGTACGCATCCTCGTCGAACGGCGTACCGTGACAGATCTCGATCCAGTCGTTAACCGCCAGCGGGCCCGGCGCCAGGTCGCGCACCGTGGTGGCGTGGTCCGGAGTCAGCGCGCGGCGCGTCCAATCGGCGCCTTGCCTGGCCGCCTCGTTGAACGATTCGGCATCGTCCAGGCCGGCGACCACGCGATCGTGATTTCCGCGCACCGCCGCCGCTACGGGCAGGGCAGCGATGGCGTCGAGCACCTCGTTGGGCTGGGCGCCGTACCCGACCAGGTCGCCAAGCAGCAGCACGCGTTCGAAACCGCGCGTCCGCGCATCCGCCAGCACCGCGTCGAGTGCGGCGGCGTTGGAATGGATATCAGCAAGCACCAGAAAGCGCATAGGGTTGGCGAGCGGCCGGCATCGCCGACCACGCACGCTTGTCGCCCATTATGACGCAGACCGGACCGTCCCGAGATTGATCAGTCCGGCGACGGGCTTCGTCACACTGACGGCCGTGTCTCGCCTGCGATCAGCCTGGCCGATGTGGCGGCTTCGGCACTGCGTTCCGCGGGCACACAGCGGTGGGCCTGCTCGTGCGTGGAAGGGCTATGCCCCCAGCCATTCGACGATGAACTCGGCGAGTTCACCCAGTGGCTGTCGGGCCGCGTCGAGACGGACGTGGGCCTGCGCGTAGGCAGGCAGTCGCGACAGGTAGAGTTGTTCCATCTGCACGCGGTTCGGGGCAAGCGGGCGGCTGCCGTCGAGCGGAATCCGACCGAGCAGCGCCTGGAAGGGCACATCGATCCAGAACACCACGCCGTCGGCGAGCATGGCGGCGCGCGTGTCGGCCTCGACGAATGTCCCACCGCCGGTGGCGACCACCGCGTGGCGGAGCGGCAGGAGATCTCGCACCACGGCGCGTTCGAGCGTGCGGAAATACGCCTCGCCGCTCTGGGCGAAGATCTCGCGGATCGCCCGCCGTTCGCGCGACTCGATCTGGACGTCGACGTCCTCGACTTTCCAGCCGAGCCGGCGTCCGAGTTCGCGCGCCAGAGAGGTCTTGCCCGCGCCCATGAATCCGACCAGATAGACCTTGTCGGTTCTCATCACGCGCACATCCGAGCCAGCAGCTCGAAGAAGCCGGGGTACGAGACCGAGACCGCCTCGGCGCCGCTGATGGTGGTGGGGCCGGTTGCGCCGAGCGCGGCGACGGCAAACGTCATGGCGAGCCGGTGGTCGCCGGCCGCATCCACCAGCCCGCCCCGCAGGCGCGTGGCTCCGTCGATGCGAAACCCGTCGGGCGCCTCCTCGATGTCGGCGCCCATCGCGCGCAACCCGGCGGCCAGCGCCGAAATGCGGTCGCTCTCCTTGACGCGCAGTTCGGCCGCGCCGGTCACCGACAGCCGGCCGCCAAAGGTCGCCAGCGCGGCCAGCGCCGGCAACTCGTCGATGAGGCCGGGCACTTCCGACGGCGTCACGACGACCTCGCCGAAGCCGTGGTGCGCCACGCGCATCGATCCTCTCGATTCGGCCTCGATGTCGGCGGACGCGGTGATCGACACCTCGGCGCCGAACCGCCGCAGGACGTCGAGAAATCCGATGCGGGTGGGATTCAATCCCACGTCGCGAATGTCGATCGACGACCCGGGAAGGGCCGCGGCGGCCACAGCCCAGAACGCCGCCGACGAGGGATCGCCTGGCACGGTGAGGTGGACGGCAAAGAGGCGCTGGCCGCCGGCCACGCTCACCACGCCCTGGTCGACCTCAACGCGGACGCCGAAGGCCGACAGCATCCGTTCTGTGTGATCGCGGGTGGCGACCGACTCCCGCACGGTGGTGCGCCCAGCGGCGTGCAGGCCCGCCAGAAGAATGGCACTCTTGACCTGCGCGCTGGGCACGGGCATCAGATAGTCGATCCCCTGCAGCGTCGAGCCCGTCACGATCGCGGGCAGGCGTCCGTCCGACGTCTCGATGCGAGCGCCCATCAGGGCCAGCGGCTCGACGACCCGGCGCATGGGGCGGCGCTGCAGCGAGGCGTCGCCGTCGATGCGCGTGCGGAACGTGCTGGGCGCCAGCACCCCCATCAACATGCGGGAGGTCGTGCCGGAATTCTGTGCATCGAGACCGTCGGGCGCCGGCCGCAGGCCAGAGAGCCCCGCCCCGTCGATGCGCCACGTCCCGGGTTGGCCGCGGTCTGATTCGGGCACCGATGTCGCCATCACACCCAGGCGCTTCAGGCAGTCGAGCGTGGCTCGGCAGTCGTCGCCGGGGGCCAGGTTGACGATTTCTGATCGTCCTTCCGCCAGCGCCGCGAGGAGAAGGGCTCGGTGAGAAATCGACTTGTCGCCGGGAACCCGGATCACGCCCTCGATGCGGCGGGCGGGCTGGATGGTGATGGTGCGGCCCGTGTTCACCTTGGCACTATAGCACCGGCCCATCGGCCCGTCCTGCGGACCGCTTCGCATCGCGTGGCGCGGTGGGCTGTGTTAGGCTAACAGATGTCGTGAGACCTCGTTGTCCTCGAGTTCGCCTATGACACTGCCCAGCAAGGGCTCCACCGTCAGCCTACGCTTCAATAGCGCATTCGAGATGCTCGATCTGGTACAGGTCGTCAGCGACCGGATTACGCGGATGCTCGAGTTCGAGGATGACGCGCTGGTCTGGATGGAAGTGGCGGTGCGGGAGTCGGTGATCAACGCGATTAAACACGGCAATCGGTTCGACACGTCGAAGATGGTGTTCGTCGAATTCGCGATTCGACCCGAGCACGAGCCGCGGGAACTGGTCGTGTCGATTCGCGACCAGGGCGCCGGGTTCGATCCCGACACGCTGCCCGACCCGCTGGCCCCGGAAAACCTCCTCAAGTCGAGCGGACGGGGCATCTTCTTCATGCGCAGCTTCATGGACGAGGTCTGCATCGAACAGGCCGCCGGAGGCGGCACCGTCGTACGCCTCACCAAAACGCTGCCGGGGCGGGCGTAGTCGGCCCATGGCAGTACCAGAAACGGCGGCATTCCTCGCCACCGCGATCGATATCGTGCTGCGCGCCGGCGAACTCCAGATGCGCCGGTTCGGCGGCGATTTCCGCGTCGACATGAAGGGCGCCATCGACCTGGTGACCGAGGTCGATCTCGAAGTCGAACGGATGTGCCGCAAGGTGCTCGGTGAGCGATTTGCGTCGCACGACATTCTCGCCGAGGAGTTGGGCGGGGAGCCTGCGGCGGTGTCGGGCACGAGCGAGTACTGCTGGATTTTCGATCCGATCGACGGCACCACCAACTACGCGCACGGCTTGCCGATTTTCTGCGCGTCGCTGGGGCTCGAGATCCGGGGACGGATCGACGTCGCGGCGGTCTACGATCCGACGCGTCGCGAACTCTTTACCGCGGAGCGGGGCGTCGGCGCGTTTCTCAACGGGACGCGCATGGCGGTGTCGAAGGCGGCCGAGTTGGTTGATTCGGTGCTGGTGACCGGTTTTCCCTACAACATCCACCAGAACCCGGAAGACATTCTCGGCCTGTTCGGATCCTTCATCACCCGCGCCAGGGCCGTGCGGCGACTGGGGTCGGCCGCGCTCGACCTCTGCTACGTTGCGGCAGGCCGGTTCGACGGATTCTGGGAAGCGAGCCTGCGCCCGTGGGACGTCGCGGCAGGCGCCCTGCTGGTCGAAGAGGCCGGCGGGCGAGTGTGCGGCATGGACGGCGGGCCGTTCGCCGCTCGGGCCGGCCACGTGGTGGCCGCCAACCCGGCGGTGCTGACGCCCATCCTCGAGTTGATCGCCCAATTCCGTCGCGATCGCTCACTTCCGCGGACGTCCTGACATCTCCGCAGGACATCGATGCCGGTCGGCGAGCCCTCGCCGGGAGGCCAACACCAGCCGCGTCCGCGCGAACTCCACGCAAACGGGCCGGTCTGCCCGGCGTTCTGGCCGCACGAGCCGGTCTCGAGAGATGGCACCGATCGTGCTCCGCCTGTATCGAACGTCTTTCTTGTGGGGGCTGCATGTTGAGACAAAACGCCGGTGTCGCGATTCTCGCTCTCTCACTGCTGGGGCTGGCGGCGAGGCCTGCGCCGGCCCAGCAAAGCATCAGTGTTCAGTTCGGGGCGTTCGCACCGCGCAGCCAGGACGCGCGCGCGGCCGGAGACGTGCTGGTGACGGACCGGCAGTATCTGCTGTTCAATCTCAGCGACCTCAAAGGCCTGTCGGGAGGCGGAGAGTGGCTGATCGGCGCGGGCGACCATCTAGAGTTCGGGCTCGGCGTAAGCTACTTCCAGCGGGCACTGCCGTCGGTCTACGAGGCCTGGGTCAACGCCGATGGCAGCGACATCGCGCAGGACTTGAAACTGCGGGTGATTCCGGTGATGGCGACGGTCAAGTACCTGCCGTTTGGCGCACAGGCCGCGTTCCAGCCCTACGTCGGCGTTGGTCTGGCCGTTTACCTCTGGCATTACAGCGAAACGGGCCAGTTCGTCGATTTTAAAGACAACAGCATTTACCGGGCGGCCTACGTCAGCACGGGCACTGCAGTCGGACCGGTCGCCACCTTCGGCGTGCGGGCCCGGATGTCTCGCCAGGCCGACGCCGGCGTGGAAGTGCGCGCGCAGTGGGGGCAGGGCGCACTGTCGAACGACTTTCTGAGCAATAAGATCGACCTGGGCGGAGTGAGCCTGCTGGCGACGATTCGAATCCGGTTCTAGCGACGCGCGTCTACGGCTAGGAACTGGTGGCCTCTGCGGTTGCGACGCGGTCAGTCGCCGGCGAAGGAGGCCAGAATCGAGCGGCAAGCCGGGCCGGAAGCGGCGTCCAGACCCGAGCCAACGCCAGGCACGCCAGGAGGTACGGCACCGCCAGCAGCCACGTGTACCGGTGGAGGCTGCCCCCGAGCACGATTGCCGTCCCCACGGCGAACCGCAGCGAATCCTGCACAACCAGCACAGCCATCGAATGGCGCCCGGCCCAGGCCAGGCTTCGTCTCACCCTCGGAAGCGAGGTGGCGGCGACCGTCGCCATCCAAAGCCCTGGCAGTGCCACGACAAGCGCCACGATCGGGCCAATCACTCCAGGCAACGTGCCTGGCGCATTGGCGCCGACGCTCAGCCACTGGGCAGCCAGCAGAACGACGGCCGCAGGAACGAGAAGGCCGAGTCGTCGGCCATCCCTGCGCGAATCCCGCCGCTGCGGCATCCATGTGGCGAGCATCATGCCCAGCGCCAGCGGCGCAAGCCGGAACGGAAGGAAGTGGATCACGGTGGCGTTCGGATCGAACGTCGACAACGGCGGGTAGGTGAAGACAAGCCAGCGCCCACACCACGTCACCACCAGCGCGCCCGCCGCAAACCGCCACGGCCCGGCCCGCTCCAGCCAGCGTCGCAGCAGCGGAAACACGCAATACACCTGCAGGACGAGCACGATGTACCACATCGACGGCGCCACGACCTGCATGGTCCGCTGACTCTCGAAGCGGCCGATCACGCTGAGCGATCGAAGAATGTCGCCAGGCTCAACCAGGTAAAGATGCCCCGCCAGCAGAGAGCCCCGCTGCAGTTCGGCGGCGATGCCGGCACCACCCGCAAGGGCACGGATCGTCGAGAGTCCGACGATGACCGCGAGGGTGAGCAGACTGCCCAGCCAGTAACTCGGCAGAACCGATCGGAACCGACGCTGCCAGAACGTCCACGCGCCGGACGGCGGCCTGAGCATCAGCACCAGCCCGGTCACCAGGAGAAACAGGTCAACGCGAAACGACGGCAGGCCCGCCATCGCGCCGGCCGCGCTTCCCAGGACGCCGCGAATCGATCCCTCCCGCAGCGCTTCGACAAACGCCCGCGCACCGACTTCGGCGCCGGGCACTCCCCGCGTATCCACGTAGAGATGAAAGAGCGACACCCACAGAATCGTCGCTCCGCGCAGCACGTCGATCTCGGGCGGAATCGCGGCACCCAACCGTCGCAGGTCGGGCATGGTGATCTTCATGCCTGCCTCGGATGCCAACGCCCGCCGTTGGCGGCTCGCCGCGGGTCAACGCGCATCGTTGCTCCCCGCCATCCGGCGCATTCGGCGATGTCGCGTCAGCCACAGTTCGACAATCATCGCGAGCATTCGCGTGGCCGCCTTGAGGGTTCCAGCCACCGTGCCGGAGATCTTCGACTGACCGATTCTGGGCCGCGTGCGGACGGGAAGTTCCATCGTCCGCAGGCCCCGCTCGGCCGCCTTCACCTGCATCTCGATGGTCCAGCCCCACGTGCGATCCGCCATCTCGAGCGCGCGCAACGCCGGTGCCGAGATCGCCCGAAACGGCCCGAGGTCGGTGTAGCGCGTGCCCCAGATCAGGTTGATCGCCCCGACGCAGAACCGGGTTCCCGCCAGGGCGTGCCACGGCCGGCCCGACCCGACCCGCGTCCCGATGACCAGGTCGGCCTGCCCTGCATGGATGGGGGCCAGCAGTTCGGTCAGTTGTTCGGGCTCTTCGCTGAAGTCGGCGTCCAGAAAGGCGATGATGTCGGCGTCGCCGCACGCGTCGAGGCCGGCCAGGCATGCCGCGCCGTACCCGCGTCTGGGTTCCCGAATCACTCTCGCGCCCGCCGCCTCGGCGGCAGCGGCCGTCTGGTCGGTCGACCCGTTGTCGACCACGATGGCGCGTGCCGCCGCGATCGGCAGATGTGCCAGGACGCGTCCGATGGACGCTTCTTCGTTGAGCGCCGGAATGATCACCCAGACGCAGGAAGTGGTCACGAAATCGCGCCACCGCAACTCGAGCCGGCACCCGCCGTACATCCGTAACAGTGCAGACCCGTGACGATGTGTCGCGTCTCGAGCCGGTGGGCGTCGAAGGCGTCGATGTGATCCGGCGCACCGTGATTGATGGGGAGGTCGAGCATCTGGTTGAAGTCGCAGTCGTAGAGCGTGCCGTCCCACGCCACCGACACCGTCGTCCGGCACATCAGGCTGCATGCGGTCGCCGGGTTGTGCGCGTCGATCAATTTCTGCATGTACGCGTGGTAGCGGCCGCGGGCCTCGAGGGACGCTCGAAAGCGACCGATGGGCATGTTGACGATCGCAAAAAGCGAGTTGAAGACGATCCCGTATCTGTGGCCCAGTTCGCGCTTGAAATCGGATTCAAGGCAGCGCTGCGCCGGAGGGAGGCAATCGCCCGAGGGGTTGAACGCGAAATGCAGGCGACGAAATCCGTCGAGGGCGCCATACCCCAACGCGTTCAGCCGCCGCACCACCTCGATCGCCTGGTCGAAGACGCCGGCGCCTCGCTGGGCGTCGGTCGGCCCGGAGACGAACGAGGGCAGGCTGGCGATGATCTCAACATCGTGGGCGGCAAGAAACTCCGCCAAGTCGGCGTGTTCCGGGGCCAGCATGACGGCCAGGTTCGAGCGCACCGTCACCCGCCGGCCAAGCGCACGCGCGTGTTCGACCAGTCCGCAAAACGACGGGTTCATTTCCGGTGCGCCGCCGGTGATGTCGATGGCCGGGATCGGCACACGCTCCAGCAGGCGCATGCAGGACGCCGCGGTCGCCGACGACATGATCTCGGAGCGATCGGGCCCGGCTCCGACGTGGCAGTGGCCGCACGCCAGGTTGCAGCGCTTGCCGACGTTGATCTGCAGCACCTCGATGCCGGTCGCACGCAGCGGATAGAGAGCGGCGTCGCGCAGGGCGAGATCAAACGATCGCACAGGCACGCTCACGTGCCGACCATGCCGGCGGCGTTACGCGTCCGCACGCCTCGTGCCAGACCGTGCTGGGGGTGGTAACCATCCATCGTTCACCTCGCGGGAAGGTCCCATTCTACCTCATCGGTTCACCGTCCCGCTGCGCCCCAGATCTGTTCGACGCGACGATCGCGGCCGCACCCCGCGCGATACTCGTGATACCGGGTCGGATTCTTTCTGTAGAAATTCTGATGGTAGTCTTCCGCCTTGTAGAACGTGGTGAGCGCGACGATCTGAACCGCCACCGGCCGATTGAACCGAGCTTCGATGCGGGCTTTCGACGCCTCGGCCAGACGCTTCTCCTGCTCGGTCTGATAGAAGATCACCGGCCGGTATTGCCGGCCCACGTCGCAGAACTGGCGGTCGCCGGTAAACGGGTCGACGTGATGCCAGTAGTAATCGAGCAACTGCTCGTACGACGTTTTGCCCGGGTCGTAGGCCACCTCGACCGATTCGGCGTGCCCGGTGCGGCCCGCCGAGACCTGATCGTACGAGGGATTCGATTCGGTCCCGCCGGCAAATCCCGACGTGGTGGCGACCACGCCCGGCACCTTGTCGAAGTCCGATTCGACGCACCAGAAACAGCCGGCGGCAAAGACGGCTTTGGCGACGCCGGCAGTCTGGCCAGCCGGGCGCGCCGCGACACTCCCCACGAGCAGGGCGACGCATGCCGCGCCGGCCAGCATCACACCAACGGCGTTACGCACAGGTTGTCTCCAACGCGTCCGGCCGCGTCATGTGGATGGGCTGAACGTCATGGCCACACCGTTCATGCAATACCGTTTCCCGGTCGGCCGGGGGCCATCGTCGAACACGTGCCCCAGGTGGCCGCCGCACCGATGGCAGTGGACCTCGACCCGCGTTTCGACCAACGAACGGTCGATCGTGGTGCCCACGCCGCCGTCGATCGGGGCCCAGAAACTCGGCCAGCCCGTCCCGCTTTCGTACTTCGTCTTCGACGAGTACACGGGCAAGGCGCACGCCGCGCACAGAAACGTGCCGGCGCGGTGCTCCTTGTTGAGCGGGCTCGATCCCCCGGGTTCGGTGCCGTGTTTTCGCAGCACCGCGTACTGGGCAGGCGTCAACGTGCTTTTCCACTCCGCATCGGTCTTCGTCACTTCGAAGGATTCCTCCGGCTCCGACGCGCCCGCACCCCGGGCACGGTTCAGAACTGCGGCAACCGTCGCCAACCCCGCCGCAACCACCAGCGCTCTTCTGGTCATCGGTCGTCTCCTCAGCGAATCGGTCTCCGGCACGCCAGGCACCGGCACACCACCTCGCTAGTAAATCTGACTCCCTCGACCGCCAAACGGATCCCGGTCGATTCCATCGCCAACAGGAGCGCGACCAGCCGAGGCGCGCAGCATGTCGAGCACGATGCCGCCTTCGGCGTCGAAGCGGCCAAACGCCAGGACGCCGGTGGGGCACTGCTGGACGCAGGCCGAGCAGCGCACGCACTCCGGGTCCTGCATCGGCAGTCCGCGATTGGCCACCTGCATGACGTCGATGCCTTGATGGCAGACCGCTGTGCACACGTTGCAGGAGATACATTTCGCCTTGTCCGAAAAGATACGGAAGCGCGAAAACCTGGCGTAAATGTGCATCAACGCCGCCAGCGGGCAGGCAAACCGGCACCAGACCCGTCCGCTCGCCCAGAAATACATGCCGACGCCGACAATCCCGGCGAGCAGCGTATCCACCAGCCACGCGTAGTTGAAGAAGGGCACGCCGTTCAACAGCGCCCGGCCCGCGTGCGCGGCCCACGACGCGGGACCGAGCCACCAACCGGCGACGCGGAGCCCCAGTAACAGGGCGGCGATGGCGAGAATCGCCTGACCCAGCATGTTGACGCGGTTCCACACGGGGCCGTGCGGCATCTTCTGGCGGTGTCGGTCGCCCACGGTCTCGGCCAACGCACCGCACGAACAGATCCAGCCGCAGTAGGCGCCCTTGCCCCATCGCCACACGATGAGCGGAATGACGACAAAGGTCTGGCAGGCACTGATGCCGAGCCACATCCACATTGGCCGTTCGGTGAACACGTTGTAGACGTTCAACGGGAAGGCGAGAACCAGGCCGTACGCCCGCCAATACGCCCGTTCGTGACCGATGCCCCCGTCATAGCTTTCAAACAGCTGATCCGCCAGCCAGCCAAGTGTGCGCCCGGGCTCGAACCATCCGTTTCTGCCGATCCACGGGAGCAGTTCCGGCAGAAGAAACAGGGGCACGCACTGCACGGCCATCAGCGTGAGTGTCTGGCGCCGCACGTACGGCGTTGGACGCCGCCGAATTCGCCGGACGCCGAACACGACCACCACGGCGCAGTAGGCGAGTGTGTAGTAGAAGCCGGGATTGCCCAGGCTGAGCTTGAGCGAGTAGAGCAGATGGGTCGGCCGGTTCGCCCACTCGGCGACCTGTCCTCCGAGCGCGTCGATGGCGCCCGGCACGTTGTATGGGAACGCGCGGTGCGCTGCCGCCAGTGGTTGCAGGGGAAACTCCTGATGGGGGCTCTTCCAGTGGTACAGGACCACGCAGCACAACAGGAATGCGAGACACGCACACCAGGTCGCCGGCCGCCATTCGCCGCGAATCGGCAGGCGCGATCGGCGGAAGAACTCCAGGGGCGCCTCCCGGCCGATCATCGCGAAGACCACCTCGTTGGGAATCGACGTCGTCGCGGTCGTGTCGTCGCGCAGCTCGACCGTGTCGGCGTCCACGCGCGTCACCTGCGTGCCCGGCATCAGGCACAGCGACCCGCCAGACATGGTGGAGGTCGCACACGTCGCGGAGGTGGTGTCGGGTTGGGACGCGGGACGGGTGGGGGGAGCGGGATCGGTGACGCACGCTGCCACGCCAACGCCGCGCTGAGCCCGGGCAAGCGCGTCGAGGTTGTCGGGTTTGACCCGCGCCAGTTCGCGCCTCCGGTAGGAGAGCGTCACCCACGCGCCCGCCGACGCGAGGGCGACGGCGGCCTCGATGGCGCTGTCGCCTCCGCCGACCACCAACACCTGCCTGGCCCGGAACGGCTTCGGATCGTGGAGCCTGTTGTACACCTTGCCGAGGTCGTCGCCCGGACAGCCCAGCTTGCGGTAGTTGCCGCTTCGCCCAATCGCAATGATCACGCGCTGGGCGCGGGTGGCCTGTCCATCCGCGTGGTGCACGATCAAGACACCCGCTCGGCGCTCGACGCGGTCGACGTGCGAGATCACGGGTTCGACGCCGGCCTGTGCACGTTGCCGCTCGAGTTCGGCAATCAGACCCTCCTTGACCGTCGCCGCCATCTGGAGGCCGCCCGAAACCGCCATGTCTGGTGGATAGGTGAAGATGGGCTTGCCGGCCGGAAAGTTGGCGACCGTCGAGAACGCCTCGCTCGCCTCGAAGACGGTCGTGCGGAGGCCGGCCCGGCGGGCTTCGATCGTGGCGGCGACGCCAGAGACGCCGCCGCCAACGATAATCACGTCGAACAGTTCGTCGTCTGTGGACGGCCGAAACGTCGCCTCGGCGAGGATCGCCCGCACGGCCTGAGCGCCCGTCGCCGACGCGAACTTGAGGAGCGGAACGCCCGTGAGGTCGCCCACGATTCGCACGCCCGGCACCGCCGTCGCCCCGTCCTGCTGACACTCGGGAAGCGGTTCGACCGTTCCTGCCGGCCATTGCGTATGCAGCCAACGCGCGTAAGACGCCACCAGACTCACCTTTCGCTCCCGTCTGCGCACACTGGGCGCTCCAGGCCGAGGAGGGCCTGGACCGACGCCGGAGCCGTTCGAAGCCATGCTCGGGTGTGACGAGCGGCGCCGGCGTCGTTGGCCCCAGCCTGGCGCAGCGCGAATCCGAAATCCTCCGGGGTGTCGACGTCGGGCCATTCGGGAAGCAGCACGCCATTCAACCCGAGGTGCGCCGCCCGCTCAAGCGTGAGGCGCGCCACCGCGTCGGTGCTCCAGGGCATATCCACAAACAGCGAGGCGGCCGGACGTGTCAGGCCAATCAGGTTGTATCCGCCATCGGCGGACGGCCCGATCACGACGGCATCGGGGGTGCGGCGCAGGTGCTCGACCGCCATCTGCAAGTGCCGCTCGGGCAGCGTGGGCAAGTCGGATCCCATCACGACGGCCGCGTGGTATCCCAGCGCGCGAAGATCGTCGAAGGCCCCAATCATGCGGTCGCCCAGGTCCCCGTCTCGCTGCGGCACGAGGACATAACTCCCTGGAAGCAGGTCGTGGAACTGCGCGACCTGGGCTTGCGGGGTGTAGAGCACAACCCGGTGGACGCCCTCGACTCGGGCAACCGTTTCCAGTGTATCGAGCAGAATCGCCCGCCGGAGCGGAGTCCCGTCCGACACCCCCATGGGATCCAGGAGGCGCGTTTTTCCTGCCTCCGACGGCGCGCGCGCCATCACGGCAATCACCACCTCGGTCTGCGGGACCGTGCGCGGCGCAGTCATGGCGAGAGAGGCGGGGCGGCCCCCTGGTGCCCAGCCGACCTCGCGCCAGCGTGGCGGCGATACAGCACGGTTCCGCCCCCCGCAGCCACTTTGTCGAAGCCGTCCAGAAACGTGGGCCGCTGTCGCATCAGGGCCGCCAGCATGTCGCCGCCCCGGGCGCTTTCCTCAATCAGGATCCACTCGACGTACGGCGCCGGCTCGCCCAACGCCGCCAGCCAGACATCTCCGTTGCCTTCGTGAAGAAAATCGCGGAGCCGAAATCCGCTGGCCGACAGTTCGTGCATGTAATGCGCCAGCGAACCCATGCTCGCCATGATCGGGGTGCCGTTCCATTCGCGGGTCAGATACGCGGTCACCTGCCGGCGGCCCACACGCAGGCTCGTATCCCACTGTGCCTCGAGCGGCATCGCCGCGAGCCGGTCGAAGGGCCTGGGCCCGATGGCGAGGGCAACCAAGACGACCATCGCGGCAGCGACAGTCCACAGGCGGTTGACGCGCCCGATCAGCAATCCCGTTCCAATCGCGACCACAGGCAGAAGGGCAGTCATGTAACGCACCCGGAAAACGTGCCCCTGATAGAAGGCAAACCACGGAAGCAAGCCCGCGGCCGCCACCGACAAGACGACCACGCCAAGCGCCCGCTTTCGGTCGCGCACCGCGACGACGATGGGCGTCGCCAGTCCGGCCACGCCAATCCAGGCGAGCGGTTCTGCGATCAATTGATTGAGTCCACGCCAGACGGCCAGGGCCGACCCGATGGGCTGATGCAGCGTCTCGGGCTCCGGCACGAAAAACCCCGACCTCACGAACCATTCGCCAATGGTGAGCCGGCCCAGCACGAAGAACGCCAGGATGGCCACGGCGGGCCAGACCGCCAGCCCGGTCAGCCGCCTCATCGCATCACGCCAGGACGCGCCCTGCCACACCAGCGCGATCGCGGCCAGCGCGAACAACGCGCCGCAGACGGGCCACGCTTCGTATCTGGTCAGCACCGCTGCCGCCAGGGCCAGGCCGGCGCGACGACGGGTCGTGGTCGAGTCGGTGGCGATCGCCTGCTGCGCCAGCACGACCGCCGCGCAGGTGAGGCCCCAGAACAACGGCTCGGTCATCGGCGTCGCCTGGAGATACAGCACGTTCGGGTTGGTGGCGAACACGGCGGTGCCGACCACGGCAGCGATGCGCGATCCGGTGCCGGCGAGGATCGCCGACGCGATGGCCCACCCGGCCAGCCCGAACGCCGCGATCGAGACGGCAACGGCGAACGCGCCGGTGCGGTAGAAGAGGTCGATCTGGGTGGGCAACAGGTTGATCAGGTGGGGCAGCGGGAGCCACAGCGCGCCAATCTGCAGCCAGCCCGGCGTGATGCTGTCGATGATGCGACGCGCCACCACCAGGTGTCCCTTCGCGTCGAAGTGCGACAAGGTGAGTCCCGCACGAGCGTAGTAGAGCGCCGCGGCCGCGCCTATCACGACACTCGCCAGCGCCACCGCGCGCAGCACGTCGCGGTCTCGCCGCCGCACGTGGGCAGCATCCGACACGTCGTGGCCGGCGGAATCTGACCGAAGGGACCGATCGGCAGTGGTCACGCGCGTCATCGCTTGATATTCTTGGGCGTCGAGTCCGTCGGCGCGAATGCGCCACTAGAGCCACTGTACACCACCTGTTTGCCGCGACGACCCCGTGCCGGTGGTTCGGGGGGCCCTCGAGGTATAATCCCGGTCCATCGTGAGTGCGCCATTTCTCTCCATCGTCGTCCCCATCCACAACGAGTCGGCCAGTATTCCCGAGTTGTTCGCCGAGTTCGCGCAGGTACTCGGCGACTGGGGGCGGCCCTACGAGGTCCTGGCGATTGACGATGGCAGCACCGACGACAGTTTTGGACAGCTGGCGGCCATCCAGTCCCGCGATGCGCGGGTTCGGGTCGTGCGGTTCCGCCGCAACTTTGGCCAGACCGCGGCGTTCGCCGCCGGGTTTGCGCTGGCGCGCGGGGCGGTCGTGGTCACCTGTGACGGCGACTTGCAAAACGATCCCCGCGACATTCCGGCACTGGTCGCCATCGTGGAGCAGGGCGCCGATATCGCGTGCGGATGGCGCGAAGATCGGAAAGACCGTTTTCTGTCGCGGCGCGTGCCGTCGATGCTCGCCAGTTGGCTCATCTCGCTGGCCACCGGCGTGCGGCTGCACGACTACGGCTGTTCGCTGAAGGCCTTCCGCTCGGAGGTGGTCAAGCCGCTGCGGCTGTACGGCGGCATGCACCGGCTCCTGCCGGCCATCGCGTCGGAACGGGGCGCGACGATTGTCGAGCGCGTCGTCAACCACCGGGCGCGCCGCTTTGGGCGTTCCAAATACGGGTTGGGCCGCATCGTGCCCGTGGTGCTCGACCTGCTGACGGTCAAGTTCTTTCTGTCGCACGCGGGCAGGCCCATCCGGGTCTTCGGCGCGCTGGGCGTGTTGTGCGGAGGTCTGGGGGTCGCCACGCTGGGCTGGCTCGGCTGGCTCGCGGTGGCGCACGGCGAGGCGGTTGGCGGACATGCCGCGATGAGCGTCGGGGTCGTGCTCGTGCTGGCGGGCGTTCAGTTCGTGACGGTCGGCCTGCTGGCCGAGATGCAGGCGCGGACCTACTACGAATCGCAGGACAAGCCGACCTACGTGATTCGTGACATCAAAGAAGATCTGTCGTAGCGGCGCCGGTCCGCCCGCCTCAGTTCTTCGATCGTGAGGACCCGCGCATCAAATACGCCACCGCGCCCGACAGCGAGAACAGCATCACCAGCGCGGCCCCCATCAACGACATCGCCAGCGCCGACGCCGCCGAGAGTCCGATTTGGGCGAAATAGATTCGGAAGGTGGCTTCGCGCACACCCAGGCCGTTGAGCGAGAGCGGCAGCATCTGGACGACGAACGACACCGGGACGATCACCGCCAGATCGGCGATCGGGACCTCGATGCCCATGCTGCGGGCCACCGCATAGTAGAACGCGACCAGCACCGCCTGAACCAGGAGCGCGCCGCCGAAACACCAGACGAGCGAACCCGGCTGCGATCGAAATCGCTCAAGCGTGCCCATCAAACGGCTGATGCGCTCGCCGACCCATTCCTGATGAATCGCGCGGAGGGGTTTCAACACCAGCGCGACCACGCCGGGGAGAAACACGGCCGCCGAGCCGATGGCCAGCGCGCCGGCAAACGCCATCCACAGCATCGACGCCCATACGGGGGTATGCCCGCCGGCCGCCGCGGCTGCCGACGCGCCGATCGCCGCCACCATAAAGAGCCCGAGCAGGCCGATGCCCCGATCCATCAGCACCACGGTGGTGGCAATGGTTTTCGAACCGGCGTGCGCCGAGGTGTCGCGAATCCGAATCACATCGCCGCCGATGTTGCTCGGCAGGAAATTATTGAAGAACGTCGCGACCAGATACGAGTCCACCAGCCACGTGCGCTTGACATCGAGATGTTGCGCCGTCAGCAGCAGGTGCCAGCGCCAGGCGCTGACGACGATCATCAGCAGGTAGAGGCCGAGCGCGGCGGCCAGCCAGAGGGGCGAAGCACTTCGAAAGTGGCTCCACAGGCTGGCCAGGTCGGTCTTGGCCAGCAGCAGCGTCATCAGGCCGGCACTGACGACGATCTTCAGCAGCAGCGTGACGACCCGTCTGGCGCTGCTGGGCGGCGGGCTGTCGGGCGTTTCGCTCATACGGATTTCTGGTGGGATGCCTGGCAACCCGGGAATCCGGGATGGTACCACGGGCGGGTAGTGGTCACAATGACGGTTCGTTGATGGTTCGTTGACGCGTGTGGTCGCAGCCCATACAATCGGCTTCGGCGCGGTATCGGCGCGGTATCGGCGCCTGTCGGACGCACTATGAAGATCGCCGTCATCACGTCGAATCCGCTGTTTGCCGAGGGCGGCCACGTTATCCTGGCCCGGTCGGTGGTGGACGCTTTGCGCGAGGCGGGCCACGAGGTGGACCTGGTGCGGACGCCGCAGAACCGGTTCGGCCGGCAGGGCGCCGCCTATCTGGCCACCTGGCTGACCGACGTGGGCGTGGCGTGCGACGAGTCGCCGGTCGATCAGGTGATTTCCTTCCGGTATCCCAGTTACGCCGTGCGGCATCCGCGCCACGTGTGCTGGCTCAACCACCGGATGCGCGAGTATTACGACTTGTGGGAGCGCTTCATCGTTCCCCTCAAATGGAAAGGCCTTCTCAAAGAGCGAGTCCGACGCCGGATCATTCACGCGGTCGATCGCTACCTGCTGACCCGCAACGTCTCGAAGCTCTACACGATTTCGGCGACCATCCAGCAACGGCTGCAGCGGTTCGGCGCGATTCCGGCCGAGGTGCTCTATCCGCCGGCGCCGCCGCGGCCGTACCGGTGCGAGGGGTACGGCGACGAGTTTTTCGCGGTCTCGAGGCTCACGCCGCTCAAGCGCCTGGACTTGATCGTTCGGGCGTGCGGGGAACCGGGCGGTCGGCATTTGCGCTGCACCATCGCGGGCGATGGCGAGGACGCGGCGCGACTGCAGCGCCTGGCGCGCGATCTCGGCGTGGAAGACCGCGTGCGTTTAGTCGGGTCGGTCGATACCCAGCAACTGGTGGAATATCTGGGCCGGTGCCGGGCGGTCGTCTTTCCCACCATGGCAGAGGACTACGGGCTGGTTACCGTCGAGGCGTTTGCCTCGCGCAAGGCGGTCATTACCTGCCTCGACAGCGGCGGGCCGGCCGAGTTGGTGCGCCACCGGCGCGAAGGGTTCGTGGTCGACCCGACACCCTCGGCGCTGGCCTCGGCGATGGCCGAACTGGCGGAGTCGGCGGCGCTGGCCGAACAGATGGGCACGGCGGCGGCCGAAGCCGGGGCGGCGATCACATGGCCCCGCACCCTCGACAAGCTGCTGCTGCGGTAGGCTGAAGGGGACATGTCGTACCGCAGCCCGCTCGAAGCGCGAATCGCGCGCAAGGTGACGCGTGCCATCACCGAGCACGACCTGGTGGCCGACGGCGATCGCGTGATGGTCGGCCTGTCGGGCGGCAAGGATAGCTGGGCCCTGCTGCAGATCCTCGACGTGCTCCGGAAGCGCGCGCCGATTACCTTCAGCCTGGTTGCCGTGACGGTCGACTCGGGCTACGCCGATTTCCAGCACGACGCCGTGACGCGCGCCTGCGCCGAGCGCGGCTGGGAGCACCACGTCGAGCACACCCACATCGGCGAAGCCATCGACGACATTCTCGATTCTTCCGACACGCCGTGCTCGCTCTGCGCCCGGTTCCGGCGCGGCGTGCTCTACAGACTGGCGTCCCAGTTTGGCGCGACCAAGATCGCGCTGGGCCATCACAGCGACGACTTCGTCGAAACCGTGCTGCTCAACCTGTTGTTCGCGGGCAGTCTCAAAGCGATGCCCGCACGCCTGGTCTCCGACAGCGGCGAACACGTGGTGATACGTCCGCTCGTGCTGGTCAGCGAAGACGATGCCCGCGCGTACGCAAAAGAGAGCGGCCTGCCCATTGTCGGCTGCTGTTGCCCGGCCTGCGGCGATCTCGGACTTCAGCGACAACGCGTCAAGCGCCTCATCTTCGAACTCGACCGGGAGCACCCCGGCGTCAAATCGTCGATGCTGCGGGCGCTGTCCAACGTGGTGCCGAGTCATCTGCTCGACCGGAGGCTCAATCCGCCCGCCAGCCTGGCACGCCGAACGCCGCCCGCCGACGCGGGTTGATCAGCGGGTCGGGATGTCGCGTCGCCAGTGGATGGATGGGCGGAGAGACGCGCGCGGCCGACCACGACAACTGCGAGGGGTGTGATGCCGATTCGGGTTTCGAAAGCGCAGGCCTACGGAAACGACTTTCTGTACGTGCCGGTTGACACGTGGGACAGCCGCGATTGGACGGCCATCGCCACGACGATGTGCGAACGGCACACGGGACTCGGAGCCGACGGATTGATTTTGTACCAGCAGGAAGCGGGCCAGTCGCCACGCATGCGCCTCCTGAACGCGGACGGCAGCCGGTCGGAGATTTCCGGGAATGGCGTCCGGGGGCTCGCCGCGTTGTTGAGCTGGCAATGCCGCCAACGGGGGCTGACAGACCCCGACCAGTGGCGGATCGACACCGACGCCGGGACCAAACGGCTGACCCGGCTGGCGCGCGACGGAGCCCGTTACACGTTTCGCGCGGCGATGGGCGAGCCGGAGTTGGTCTGCAAGAGGTCGCTCGACGTCGGCGGCGAGCCCCTGGAGGTCGTCACCCTGCGCGTCGGGAATCCCCAGTGCGTGGTGCTCGAGGCCGACCTGGATCAGGAGCGCTACCGGCGGCTCGGTCCGCTGCTCGAACGCCATGTGGCGTTTCCCGAAGGGACCAACGTCAGTTTTGCGCGCGTGGCAGCTCGCGATCGCGTCGATATCCTGATCTGGGAGCGCGGCGTGGGACCGACTTTGGCGTCGGGAACCGGCGCGTGCGGCGCGGCGATTGCGGCGATGTCGTACGGCGGCTGCGGCAGGGACGTGGGTGTGGTGGCGCCAGGCGGGACTCAGCGCGTCGAATGGACCGATGACGGCATTGAGCTGACCGGCTGGGCTTCGGTCGTGTGGACAGGGGAGTGGCTCGAGGACGAATCGACGGTACGGCTCGATGCAGACCCGCCGCCGGCGGAATCAACCTAGTCTCGCTACGCGTTTCTTGCGTACACAATCGGCGTCGCGGTTGGCAGTTTTTGCCAACGGACATCGCACCGCTGGAACCAGCCCGGCACGCATGGGCCTCGAATCCGAACATTCCGGGGTTGGCCGGCACCGTTGGTTCCCGCGCCGGTTTGCGATCACTTCTTGCATCGGTTGGCCGGATGCAACACCTGTCGAATCGGGACCGGCCTCGCGAAAAACTCGACCGGCTCGGTCCCGCCGCGCTCGGCGACAACGAACTGCTCGCCGTCATTCTCGGCTCGGGCACCACCGACATGGACTCGTTGGCGATGGCCAACGCCATCCTCGAGACGGTCGGCGGCGTGCACGGTCTCATCAAAGCCAACCGCGACGAACTGTGCCGGGTTCAGGGCGTGGGCGCAGCCCGAGCCGCCCAGATGCTGGCCGCGCTGGAAATCGGCAGGCGGACGTTGCTCAATCAGCCGCCGGCGCGACCGCGCTTCACGACCCCCAAAGCCGTGGCGCTCTATCTGCTTCCGGAGTTCGGGGCGCACCCGGTCGAGCAGTTCGGCATCGTGCTGGTCGACGCCCGCCACCACCTGCTGCGCACCCGCATCCTGTCGCTTGGAACCGTCGACCGTAGCGTAGTCCACCCGCGCGAGGTCTTCCGCGAAGCGGTATCGGCCCGCGCAACCGGCATCGTTCTGTTCCATAATCATCCGACCGGGGATCCCACTCCCAGCCTGGAGGATGTGGCGTTGACCAAGCGGATGGTCGAGGCCGGAGAATTGATGGGCATCGAGGTGTTGGACCACGTCATCCTGGCGGAGACCTGCTACGTGAGCTTCAGGGATCTTGGACGTCTCAAATGATCAAGCCGGCCATCGACAAGGTGCTGTACCTGGAGTGCGCGTCGGGCGTGTCTGGCGACATGCTGCTGGGCGCGCTGATCGATCTCGGCGTCTCGGTCGAGCGTCTCCAGCAGGCACTTGCCGGCATGCTGCCGTCGGGGTGCCGCCTGCAGGCCGATCGCGTCGGCCGCTCGGGCGTGTCGGCGACGCAGTTCTCCGTGGTCGCGCCGGCCGAAGCCGCGGGCCACGCCGCCGGCGGACACCATCACCTGTCGAGCATCATTGCCGGCATCGAGGGCCTGGCGCTGTCGGCGCCGGTCGCGTCCAAAGCCATTGCGTTGTTTCGCCGCCTCGGCGAGGTCGAAGCCGCCATCCACAACGTGCCGATCGAACGGGTGCACTTCCACGAAGTCGGCGCCCTCGATTCCATCGTGGACATCGTGGGGGCCGTGTGGGCGATCGATCAGCTGGGCGTGAGCCTCATCGTCTCCTCGCCGCTCAACGTCGGATCCGGAACCGTCGAGACCTCGCACGGCCGACTTCCCGTGCCGGCTCCGGCGACGCTGCGGCTGCTCGAAGGCGCCCCCGTCTATTCGAGCGGGCCGCCGTTCGAACTGGTGACGCCAACCGGCGCCTTGCTGGTGACCGGACACGCCACCGCGTTTGGGCCGATGCCGCCGATGACGGTCAGGCAGTCCGGTTATGGAGCCGGCAGCCGGGACCTCGCGGGACAGCCCAACGTGCTGAGGGCCGTGCTCGGCGACACCGCCACTGCGGGCGCACACGCAAAGGCCGCGGTGCTCGAGTGCAACATCGACGACATGAACCCGCAGGTGTTCGGGTACCTGCTCGACAAGCTCTACGAAGCGGGCGCGCTTGAGGTGTTCTACACCGCGATCCAGATGAAGAAGAACCGGCCGGGGACGCTGGTCACCGTCATCACCCCCATCGCCGCGCGCGACGCGGCGCTCGAAACGCTGTTCCGCGAAACCACGACCATCGGTGTGCGGCACCGGGAGGTCGCGCGGGAGTGCCTCGACCGCGAGTGGGAATCGGTGCACACACACCTGGGCAACGTCCGGATCAAGATTGCCACGCGTGCCGGACGGATCACCAACGCGGTTCCAGAGTTCGATGACTGCGCCCGGCTGGCGGCCGAGCAGGGCGTGCCGGTCAAAGATGTCCACGCGGCGGCCATTGCAGCGTATCAGCGCCATTCCCAAGGAGATTGACGTCATGGAGAACGATTCGGCAAACCCGGCGCCGCCCTCTACACCGCCTCCCGCCCCATCGTCCGTTGCGGCCGCCGAGGGCTCCGCCCCGGCCCCCGTCACGGCCCCTGTCGAAGCGCCACGGGTGAGCATCGACGACTTCCTCAAGCTCGACATGCGCGTGGCCAGGATCGTGGCGGCCGAACGCGTGCCGAAATCACGAAAGCTGATGCGCGTCGAGGTCGACTTAGGGTCGGAGCGTCGCACGGTGGTCGCCGGTATCGCCGAAGCCTACGAACCCGAGGCCCTGGTGGGTCGCCTGGTTGCCGTGGTGGTCAATTTGAAACCGGCCACCCTGATGGGCATCGCCTCGGACGGCATGATCATGGCGGCCAGCCAGCCTGGCGGGCAGCCGATTCTGGTCGGATTCGAGCGCGAGCCGCCGCTCGGAACGCGGCTGAAGTAACAGCGATGATCGACTCGCACTGCCACCTGGCCGACGAGGTGTTCGCCGCCGACATTCAGGACGTGGTGTCGCGGGCTTGTTCGGCCGGCCTGGTCGAGGCGCTGTGCGTGCTGGAGGCGAGCGAATCCTCCGAATTCGCCCGAGTGCCGTCGCTGCGCGCACACTGGGACCGGCTGCGATTCGCGGTCGGCGTGCATCCGCACAAGGCCGGCGCGTTTGTCGGGAACCCGGCCGGTTCGGTCGAATTGGTGCGCTCGCGAGTCGAAACCGAGCCGCTGGTCCGCGCGATTGGAGAAATCGGCCTCGACTACCACTACGCGTTTGCGCCGCGGGAAGCGCAACAGGCGGTCTTTGCCGCGCAACTGGCGCTGGCGCGGGATCTGGATCTGCCCGTGATCGTCCACACCCGCGAGGCCGACGCCGACACGATTCGACTGCTCAAGGAGGCCGGATCCGGGGCGTGGCGCGGCGTGTTCCACTGCTTCTCTGGCGATGCCGAGTTGGCGAGGGCGGCAGTCGCCATGGGCTTTCACGTCTCGTTTTCGGGCATCGTCACGTTTCGAAAGGCCGAACACGTGCAGCAGGCGGCAAAAGAGGTGCCGGCCGATCGCCTCCTCATCGAAACCGACTGTCCGTATCTGGCCCCGGCCCCGCACCGGGGCAAGCGAAACGAGCCGGCGTGGGTGGTGAAGGTGGGGGAGTCGGTCGCCGCGATTCGGCAGACGACACCGGCGGCGCTGGCCAAGGCGGTCACAGAAAACTACAGGCGCCTGTTCCGCCCGTAGCAGCGGGGACCCAGACGCCCGCCGACGCGTTGACACTCCTGCGTGATTGTGTTGAGATGAATTGATACGCAGGACTCGTGAAGAACACCGCCCTCGACCTCACCCACATCTTCGAACCCATCCGTGAAGACCTTGACCGGGTCGACGCGGAATTCGGCCGGCACGTCCAGTCGCACGTCGAATTGATCCCCCGCATCGGCAAGTACATCCAGACCAGCGGGGGTAAACGCGTGCGGCCGGCGGTGTTGCTGATGGCGGCCCGGTTGTGCGGCTACCGTGGGGATCGGGCCGTGCTCTACGCATCGGTGGTGGAGTTTGTTCACACCGCGACGCTGGTCCACGACGACATCATCGACGATTCGAACATGCGGCGGGGACGCCTTGCGGTGCATTCGCAGTGGGGCAACGACGTCACGGTGCTGCTGGGCGACTATCTCTACATCAAGTCGATGGCGCTGGCGCTCACCCACGACGAACTCGATATCATCCGCCTCTTGTGCGACGTAACGCTGCGGATGATCGAGGGCGAGCTGTACCAGTTGACCAAGAACGGCGACCCGGATCTGACCGAAGAGGAGCATTTCGAGATCATCCGGCGCAAGACGGCCTACCTGTTCAGCGGCTGCGCCCGGATCGGAGGCATGCTGGCGAAAGCGTCTCCCGAGCGGGTGGCGGCGCTGGGAGAATACGGCTTCAAGATGGGCGTGGCGTTTCAGCTGGTCGACGACCTGCTCGACCTGACCGGCAGTGCCGAACGCCTCGGGAAACCGGTCGGCAGCGACCTGCGCGAGGGCAAAATCACGCTGCCCATCATCAACCTGCTCAAGCGGGCCGACAAGGACACTGCCGATCTGATCCGAACGGTGGTGCGCGACCGCGATCTGCCGCCGGACCGATGGGAGGCCATCAGCCGGAAACTGGTCGAGTACGAAGCGATCGAAGACGCCTACGCCCGTGCGGTCGCCTTCGTGGAAGAGGCCAAGCAGCTGCTGCAGGTGTTTCCGCCGAGCCCCGAACGCGAGTCGCTGATCGCGCTGCCCGACTACGTGCTGTATCGAGACCGCTAGACCCTAGACCCTGCGCTCACGTGAGCTGGGTCTGTCTGCCGTCGACGCCCGGTCGGACGCCCCGCCCTGCGTTACAATCCTACCGAACCCTTCGCTCCACCGGGAGCGCGTGTGCCTTTCGCGCGACGAACGCCATGACTCCAGACGCCCGCATCGAACGCCTTCGCGACCTCATCCGGCACCACGAGGAGCTGTACTACGTGCACGCCGCTCCCACGATCGCCGACGCCGAGTTCGACGCACTGATGGCGGAACTGAAAGCGATCGAGGCGGCTGATCCGTCGCTGGTGACGCCGGATTCGCCGACACAGCGCGTCGGCGGGCGCCCCGCCGAGGGATTCGTCACCGTCGATCACGCACGGCCCATGCTGAGCCTCGACAATGCGTACGACGCCGCGCAGGTGATGGACTTCGACCAGCGCGTTCGCCGCGCGCTGGCCGACAGCGGCCACGCGATCGATCCGGTGACCTACGTCGCAGAATTGAAGATCGACGGCCTGAGCCTGTCGCTCACCTACCAGGACGGCCGGCTGTTGCGCGGAGTCACCCGCGGCGACGGCGTCCGCGGCGAGGACGTGACGTCCAACGTGCGGACCATTCGGGCCATCCCGCTCAAGCTCACGGGTGCGCCAGTGGGCCGCGTGGAATGCCGCGGCGAAGTCTACCTCCCTCGCGAGGCGTTCGATCGCGTGAATCGCGAACGCGAAGAAGCCGACGAACCGATCTTCGCCAATCCCCGCAATGTGGCGGCAGGCACGATGCGGAGCCTCGATCCGTCGGTGGTCGCTCGGCGCGGACTGTCGGCGTTTGTCTATCAGCTCATCGCCGACCCGCAGGCGGGCGTCAACGGTGCGGCCGACGGGCAGGTGCGCGCGAACGGTCAGGCCGACCCGCAGGCGGGCGTCCACACGCAGGCCGACGCGCTCGCCCAGTTGCGCGCATGGGGCCTGCCGGTGGAGTCGCATTGGCAACGCTGTCGCGGCCCCGAAGCCGTCATCGCCTTCTGCGCACAGTGGGCTGATGCGCGGCACGCGCTGCCGTTTGAGACCGACGGCGTGGTCATCAAAGTCGACGACTTCGCGCTGCGGGACGCCCTGGGCGCTACCGCCAAGTACCCCCGCTGGGCGGTGGCTTATAAATTCCCGGCCGAACAGGCCACCACCCGGTTGCTCCGCATCGAGGTGGGCGTCGGACGGACCGGAGCGGTCACGCCCTACGCGGTACTCGACCCGGTCTGGCTGGCAGGGTCAACCGTGCAGATGGCGACGCTCCACAACGAGCAGGAGATCGCCAGACGCGACATCCGGCCCGGCGACATGGTGCTCGTCGAAAAGGGCGGCGACGTCATTCCCAAAGTGGTCGGTCCGGTGCTGGCCTCAAGGCCCGACGCGCTCCCGTCGTGGTCGATGCCCACCGCATGCCCGTCCTGCGGAAGCAGGTTGATACGCCCCGACGAAGAAGTGGTCTGGCGCTGCCTCAATGCCGCATGCCCGGCACGCGTCCGCCGCAGCCTGCTGCACTTCGCCTCCCGCAAGGCCATGAATATCGAAGGCCTCGGCGAGGCGCTGGTCGACGCGCTGGTGGACGCGCGGCTGGTGCGCGATGCCGCCGACCTCTACGCCCTCGACGGCGCAGGCCTTCACGCGCTCGAAGTCGCCCCGAAAGAACCGAAATCCGATCGCGCCGGACCCCGCAAACTGGGCAAGGTGGGACTCAATATCGTCGCCCAGATCGAAGCCAGCAAGCAGAACCCGTTCTGGCGCGTGCTCTACGGGCTCGGCATCCGGCACGTCGGAGAACGCGCGGCCCAGGCCCTGGCCGCCGCGTTCGATTCGCTCGATGCGCTGGCCGCGGCCCCGGTCGATCGGCTCGAGCAGACGCCAGAGATCGGACCGGTGGTGGCCGCCGCGGTTCGGCAGTTTCTCGACGAGCCGAACAACCAGACGCTCGTCGGACGCCTGCGCGATGCCGGCGTTCGGATGGACGGCGGGGCGGTGGCCTCTGCGCTGCCGCAGACGCTGCGCGGCCTCACCTTCGTGCTGACCGGGACCCTCAACGCCTACACCCGCGACCACGCCGCAGCGGCCATCGAAGCACGCGGCGGACGCGTGGCAGGTGCGGTCAGCAAGAAAACCTCGTACGTCGTGGCCGGCGCCGAGGCTGGCTCCAAGCGCGACAAGGCCGTCGCCCTGGGCGTGCCGGTTCTCGACGAACAGGCGTTTACCGGGCTGATTATGGGAGAATAGTCGCGACGCCATGAAACCACGCATCCTGGTCATTGATGACGAGACGGCCATCCGCGATTCGCTCCGGATGATCCTGGAATACGAAGGCTACGAAGTGCTCGGCGCCGCGACGGGCGAAGAAGGCATCAGTGTGGTCGAACGCGAGCCGGCGGACCTGGTCTTTCTCGACATCAAAATGCCGGGCATGGATGGCCTCGAGGTGCTCGGCCGTCTCAAGAAGGTCGCCGACACACTGCCGGTGGTGATGATCTCGGGCCACGGCACGGTCGCCACCGCAGTGGAGGCCACCAAACTGGGAGCGTTCGACTTTATCGAGAAACCGCTCGCCAGCGAACGCGTCCTGCTCACGATCCGCAACGCGCTCGGGTTCACGCGCCTGCGCGACGAGAACCGCTCGCTCAAACACGTCATCGAAGTGCGGACCGAGATGATTGGCACCAGCCCGGCCCTCAATCAGGTGCTCGAGTCGGTGCGTCGCGCCGCGCCGACCACGGCCACGGTGCTGATTTGCGGCGAGAGCGGGGCGGGCAAAGAACTGGTCGCCCGCATGATTCACCGGAACAGCCTCCGTGCCCGCGAACGCTTCATTCAGGTGAACTGCGCGGCCATTCCCGACGACCTCATCGAGTCGGAACTGTTCGGCCACGAAAAGGGCTCTTTCACCGGCGCGACCGAAAAACAGATCGGCAAATTCGAGCAGGCCGACCGCGGCACGATCTTCCTCGACGAAGTCGGCGACATGAGCCTCAAAACGCAAGCCAAAGTGCTGCGCGTGCTTCAGGAAGGCGAGGTCGAACGCCTCGGCTCGTCGCGCACCATCAAAGTGGATGTGCGCGTGATTGCCGCCACCAACAAGAATCTCGAACACGAAATCGAGAAGGGCAACTTCCGCGAGGATCTGTTCTTCCGGCTGAGCGTGATTCCCATCACGGTGCCGCCGCTGCGCGACCGGGCCGACGACATCCCGCAACTGGTCAAACACTTCGCCGACGCGTTCACCCGCGAGAACAACTTCCGGCCCAAACGCTTTTCGCCCGATGCGATGGGCCTGCTGCAACGCTACCGGTGGAAAGGCAACGTCCGCGAACTCAAGAACACGGTGGAACGCGTCCTGATCATGGCGCCCACCGACGTCATCGGCGACGACGACCTGCCCGAGACGGTGCGCGCCACGCCCCGGGTGGCGGGTGCCGACGTGTCACAGGAACGCGCCGGCACGCTGCGCGAATTCAAGGAATCGGCCGAGCGCTCGTTCCTGCTCGACAAGTTGCGCGAGAACGGCTGGAACATCTCCCGGACCGCCGAGGTGATCGGCACGCCGAGGAGCAACCTCTATAAGAAACTGGAACTGTACAATATCAAGCAGGAGGGCGACTCCGGGACGTGATCGGTATCGGTTCGGCGACGCGGAACGCGCGGCACCTGACGCCCGCGTCTCGCGCGGAACTGGCACCCGCCACCCCGGAGGCGGCTCGCCTCAACCAAGAGTCGGCCCGCGCGAAACACGGGTCGAAGACAACGCCGCAGTCAGTCAGACGATCGCTGTTTCTGGAGTGCGGGCGGTTCGGGTGCCGTCAGCATCGCCAGGAAGGGAGGAAAGTCCGAACTCCGCAGGGCAGTGCGCCGGGTAACGCCCGGTCAGGGTGACCTGAAGGAAAGTGGCACAGAAAATATACCGCCCGCCTTCGCCCTCGACCCTTCGATGGCTCGGGCTACGGCGCGGCAAGCCCACCCGGGGGCCTGCCGCGCCGAAGCTCTCCAGGCGAAGCGTCGAGAGCGGAGGCGGGTAAGGGTGAAAAGGTGCGGTAAGAGCGCACCGCGCCCGCGGCAACGTGGGTGGCAGGCAAAACCCCGCACGGAGCAAGACCAAATAGGGAGGCGCATCAGGGTGGCCCGCCCAATGCCTCCGGGTCGGTTGCTGGATCCCGTCAGCAATGACGGGACTAGAGGAATGGTCGTCGCCCTGAGCGGGCCTGTGGCGCAAGCCTCGGGCCCGTCGAAGGGAACAGAATTCGGCTTACGACTGACTGCGGCACTTTATTGGGGACGGCTTGGTCGCCTGCGTGGGCTTTCTGAACGGGCAACCAAGCCGGTCCGTCAGCTGATGGATGCGCCTGCGTGGGCTTTCTGAACGGGCAACCAAGCCGGTCCGTCAGCTGATGGATGCGCCTGCGTGGGCTTTCTGAACGGGCAGCCGCGCCGGTCCGTCAGCAGAGGGGCGTTCCTGCGTGGGCTTTCTGGACGGGCAACCAAGCCGGTCCGGGGCTGATGGATGGGCGTGGGTGGATGTTGTGAACGGGCAACGAAGCTGG
>Ga0194060_10000091_pt1 | contig 61937 bp, 55 predicted proteins | sample SepL225m_MetaG_FD_163427 | JGI IMG/M metagenome (GOLD analysis project Ga0194060, IMG submission 163427) | Anoxic zone freshwater microbial communities from boreal shield lake in IISD Experimental Lakes Area, Ontario, Canada - Sep2016-L222-5m | ecosystem: Environmental > Aquatic > Freshwater >... | reverse complement strand
TGATAGTACCATTCAATTATATCGTAGGCTCATTTCAAATTACGAGCATAATGTTTTAGATGAAAAGCAAGGGAAGTATTTTATCAATGGAATTGAAACGACTACTTACATCGTTAAACAAAATTATTATTGGATGATGGGGGATAATAGGCATCGTAGTCAAGACAGCAGATATTGGGGCTATGTTCCTGAAACCCATATCGTAGGCCGTGCTGCTATGATTTGGTTTAGCTATAGTAAATCCATTCGTTGGAATAGGTTGTTTAGCCAAATAAAATAAAGTATGCATGAAAAAAAAGTTTGAATTTGAATTTGAGTATTTGGAAGGGGTTCATTTACTTTCAGCCACTGATACCGCTTTGTTAGAAGCTGCAAAAAAAGCGACTCAAACTGCCTTTGCTCCTTATTCTAAATTTAAAGTGGGTGCGGCCGCTTTATTATCTAATGGGACCATTGTTATAGGATCCAATCAAGAGAGTGCTAGTTATCCAGTAGGTATTTGTGCCGAAAGAGCCTTGTTAAATAGCATAGGGGGGCAATATCCCAATGAAACCATCTTATCTATGGCAATTACCTATCTAACAGATAAAGCTGCCTGTGATGAACCTATATCACCATGTGGTATGTGTAGACAATCCCTTCTTGATTTTGAAAACAGATATCAAGCGCCCATTAAAATAATATTAGCTGGCAAATCGGGTCCTATTATGGTACTAGATACCGCTAAGGATTTACTCCCTTTTGGTTTTGATGGAAGTATTTTAAAGTAATTAAAATAAGGTCTGTACGCCTAAGGCCAATCTAAATTCGTGTTGCAATAGCCATTTTTTTCGAGCTTTACCCCAGGCGTATCCTGTCAATGACCTATCAGCTCCAATAATTCTATGGCAAGGAACAATGATGGCAATTTTATTTTTTCCATTGGCGGAGGCAGCTGCTCTTACGACCTTAGGGTCGCCCATTTTATTTGCTAATTCACCATAGCTTAATGTTTTTCCAAAAGGAACTTCATATAATTCTTTCCAAACTTTTTGTTGAAATTCGGTGCCTTCTTGGTCAATGGCAACATTAAAACTTCGACGTGTTCCTGCAAAGTATTCAATAAGTTCCTCCATACATTGATGTATCACGGCAGGCATAGATTGATCGGAATTGATTAACAAATCAGTGACATCGTCCGTAAAGGTTAATGATTGTATACAAAATTCGGATGATACCAATTTGATGGCTCCAATGGGGCTATGGTAAATATGAATAAAAGAATCTTGCATTAACCAATGGGTTGGCCGTTGTCAACGGCATGTGTAGGGGTGAGTAAAATTACTTCATGCTGCATATCGTATACGCCTAGCACTAAGCATTCGCTCATAAAGTTAGCGATTTGTTTTGGTGGAAAATTAACGACCGCAATAATCTGAATTCCCACTAATTGATCGGTCGTATAATGAGTTGTAATTTGAGCAGATGATTTTTTGATACCGATGGGGCCAAAATCAATACTCAATTGATAGGCAGGCTTTTTAGCATTCGGAAATACTTGTGCAGTTAAAATAGTACCACATCTGATATCAACTTTGGAGAAATCATCCCATTGTATCATAGCCATTTTATTACTAGGTAAAAATTTAATCCAATAAATTAGCTAAATCTGTTAAATCCGTTTGCTTGTATTGTAAAGTTGGACTTTGAAAACATTTAGAAAATTCAAGCAATAATTTTTTGATGATTCTTGTATTAGAGAGGCGTTTGTAGTGCATGTTTTTAGGCTCCAAATTAGACCTTAAAAAATACTGATCTAAATCCTTTTGTGAAAATGCATGTCCTGTGGTGCCTTCAACATAAAATTGAATGTATTCTTGAGGGTTTGGGTACACTTCGGTGGCATCCCAATCGGAAGCATAAAAAGCAACAATGCATTGCTTTGGAATATTAATAAAGTGGGCTTCGATTTCTAATTGCGAACAAAGCTCAGCGTATAAAATAGTGTTTGCGAATGCGTTTCCTTTTTTGGATTGCAAAGGTCCTGTCATTAAAAATTCATCAGGCTTTTCGTAGTTAATTTCAACTCCTTTTATTTGGTAGTAATTAAACAAAATATTACGAATCACATTGGCTTGTTCTAATGGGGTCAAATAGTTATTCAACTCAAGCCAAATATTGCGTCTGATTTTTTCTAACTGATGTCTAAGGGAATCTATAGCTAATTCTGGATACTGAAATTGGGTGACCAATAAGGCGCCTTCTAATAAAGAGGGCTCTGGTTTTGATTTCCACAGTATAAATGCTTCCTTTAAATCATTCAACCTTAATTTATAAATCATTCTTTCGATGCGCTCCAATGTAATTTCGTCCAAAGTATTTTCCCATAAGTGTTCTAAATCTGGAATAATAGGGGTGCCATAGTTTAACAGCCGATCTGATATGGTATTAAATACTTCCTCATCTGGATCATCAATGAGTTGGAATAAGGCAGTAATTTCGGCGGCATTTGGCATATCTGACAAAATAATTTTGTTTAATTAATATTCAAATCAACGCAAATTTGTTCAATTTTTATGTTTTAGTTATCCCAAAGGTGTGGATATATTTAACAATAGTTTACATAATAAATAGAATTATTAATCGTTCGAGCAAATAGTCGCATATAAAGCATGGTTCTATTGCTAATTGCCTTTTCTTTGCATATACACTTTTAACATGCTAAACGAAACGACAGCGACGCCTAAATTCCCAGTAATGCAAAAATCATTACATGCTGAATTAAAACGAAGAGTAAATCAATATTTGGATGATCATGCTGTAAAAAGCACTGGAAATTATAAACTATTTTCAAAAGCCATTATTTTAATTACTTTATTTGTTGTTACTTATATTCATTTGGTATTTTTTACGCCTCCTACTTTTTATGCTATTTTGGAATGCTTATTTTTTGGTGGCCTTATTGCAGCCATCGGGTTTAATGTAATGCATGATGGCAGTCACGGTAGTTTTAGTAAATATAATTGGTTAAATAAAGTTGCATCTTCTTCTATAAGCGTTTTAGGTGCGAGCAGGTTTATGTGGGCAATGAAGCATGTCACTTTACATCACACTTATACCAATATTGATGGGGTAGATGATGATATTGAAATTGGGGTATTGATGCGTATGGCACCGACACAAAAACATTATTTACTACACCGTTTTCAACATATTTATTTTTGGGTTTTGTATTTGTTATTATATATTTTCTGGATCTTCTTTACTGATTACAAAAAGTATTTTTCAGGAAAAATTGGATCAGTTGCTTTAAAGCCTATGTCTATTGGCGATCATATTGAATTTTGGGTTGTTAAATTATATCATGCCGCATTCTTTATTATTATACCTATTTACATGGTAGGTTGGGTAAGCTGGTTGGTTGGATTTTTTGTAACAGGATGCTTTGCTGGCTTTATATTAAGTATCGTATTCCAATTAGCACATACAGTTACAGAAACTGATTTTCCAGTAGCCCTTCAACCACAAAATGTTATGCCCGATGAATTTGCGGCGCATCAAATACAAACCACAGCTAATTTTGCAACCAAAAGTAGAATCGTGAGTTGGTTAGTGGGGGGATTAAATTTCCAAATCGAACACCATTTGTTCCCTAAAATATCACATGTTCATTACCCCGCAATTTCTAAAATAGTTAAAAAGACATGTGCTGATTTTAAATTAAAGTACAATGAATACCCAACTGTATTAAGTGCGATAAAGTCGCATGTATTGTATCTTAAATTAATGAGTAAGCCCGCATTAGCCTAAATATATTCTCCTATAAAAAAGGTCCTCTTAAATTATAAGAGGACCTTTTTTTATGTAATCAGTTGTATGTTTAAGAAGCTTTCTTTTTTCTAGCCATCTTACGAGGAGGGTTGGCTTTTAATTCAGCAATAATGGCATTGACTTCCTCAATGGTTAAGGTTTCTACCTTTTCCTGCTGTTCCTTATTTAATTTAAAATTACGCAAACCTTGTTTGATATAAGGGCCATAAGGACCACGCAATAATTGGATTTTTTCTTTTTCAAATACTTTTATGGTTCTCTCGTCTTTTGCTTTACGCTTTTCTGCAATCATCGGAGTTAATTCCTCTAGGGTAACGGTATAGGGGTCCATTTCCTTGTTTAAGGAGTAAAACTTTTTTGCATGGGCTGCATAAGGGCCAAAGCGGCCAATATTAACAGACACATCCTCGTCTTCAAATTGTCCCAACATGCGTGGTAATTTGAATAACTCCATAGCTTCATCAAAGCTGATGGTTTCGATACTTTGTGAGGCTTTTAATTTAGCAAATCTTGGTTTTTCTTCCTCATCCTGATGTCCAATTTGAACCATGGGACCATATCTCCCCATTCTAGTAATTAATTTTTTTCCACTCACTGGGTCAAAACCAAGTTCTCTTTCGCCTTTTGCTCTTTCTGCTGTTTCTAAAGTATGTTCGATAGTGGTGTGGAATGGCTCATAAAAAGCAGTAAGCATATCACTCCATAATAGTTTTCCTGCTGCAATTTCATCAAATTCACCTTCAATTTTAGCGGTAAAGTTAAAGTCCATCACTTTTGAAAAATGTAATTTTAAAAAGTCAGTGACTACTAAACCTAAATCGGTAGGGGATAGTTTATTTTTTTCTGCTCCGGTAATTTCCGAGGATACTTCTGTTTTAATTTCATCCTTGTTATTCAAGGAAAGGATTTGGTAGTTGCGTTTAATACCTTCTTTTTCTCTTTTTTCAACATAATTACGCTTCATGATGGTTGAAATAGTAGGCGCGTAAGTAGAAGGACGGCCAATGCCCAATTCCTCTAATTTTTTTACTAAAGATGCTTCGGTATATCTTGCAGAAGGACGGCTGAATCGCTCCAATCCGGTCATTTCAATAAAATCTAATACTTGTCCAACTGACAATGGAGGCAATAAGCTTTCTTCTGATTCATCGTTTTCTTCTTCCTCTTCGTCGTTGCTTTCTAAATATACTTTCAAGAAACCATCAAACTTCATGACTTCTCCAGAAGCAGATAAGGTTTCCTTATTTGTAGACACTTCAATTTTAGCAACCGTTTTTTCAAATTGAGCATCACTCATTTGTGAAGCAATCGTGCGTTTCCAAATTAATTCATACAATCTATTTAAATCAGCATCATCCACTTTACTTTCATTCATGTAAGTAGGTCTGATGGCTTCATGTGCCTCCTGTGCGTTCTCGTTTTTATTTTTAAATTTACGAGGCTGATAATATTTTGCACCAAAGCTTGAATTAATTTCAGCTTTAATGGCATCTACTGCAGTTTCACTTAAACTAATACTATCTGTTCTCATGTAAGTGATTTTACCACTTTCATATAGTTTTTGTGCAAGCAACATTGTTTTACTTACGCTATACCCTAATTTTCTTGAAGCTTCTTGTTGTAATGTAGATGTAGTGAAAGGCGCTGATGGCGTACGTTTCCCGTCTTTTACATTAATATCTTTAACAGTATATTTTGCACCTTTACATTCAATTAAGAATTTTTCGGCAGCATTTCCAGTCGCTAATTTTTGTGGACCTTCTGCTTTGAATTTTACTTTTTTCTTATTGATATCATTCGCTGAAAATAGGGCTGATATTTTAAAAACACTTTCAGGAGTGAATTGATTAATTTCTCTTTCGCGTTCTGCGATTAATCTTACAGCAACACTTTGAACACGACCTGCACTTAAACTTCTTTGCATTCCAATCTTACGCCAAAGCACAGGGCTTAATTCAAATCCTACAATACGATCTAAAATTCTACGAGCTTGTTGTGCGTCTACTAAATCCATATTAATGAACCTTGGATTATCAACTGCCTTTTTTATAGCGGGTGCCGTAATTTCATGAAATACAATACGCTTTGTTTTTTTAGGATCTAAACCAAGTACTTCCGATAAATGCCAACTGATACTTTCTCCTTCACGGTCCTCATCCGATGCGAGCCAAACTTCCTTGGCTTTCTTGGCCATGGATTTTAATTCCTTTACTACTTTCTCTTTATCTGCTGGAACGGCATATCTAGGTGCAAATTTGTTTTTAAGGTCAATCCCCATCTCACTTTTTTCTAAATCACGGATATGTCCATAACAACTTCTTACTTCAAATTCTTCTCCCAAAATTTTCTCAATGGTCTTTGCCTTTGCAGGGGACTCCACGATTAATAAGTTCTTTGCCATATTACCTTTGGGTATTTATAAATTGAAAATCAACTATTTAGGAACCATGAAAAGGGCATTTGATACCTATCTCATTTTTGTTTCTCGCGATGCAATATTAGAGCTTTCGCCTAAAAAATAAAAATTACCTATTCTTAAGGAGCCAAAAATGCCATGATTTTATCAATAACCTCCTGTGTTTTATACACTTTATTATGACCTAATCCTTTGGTTATCAGAAACTTAATATTATTGGGGGCTATATGTTTAAAATTTATTAAATCTTTATAGGGGCAAACCCTGTCTTCCTCATCATGTACCCACAAAATGGGTCCCTTGTAATTTGAAATGGCCCTATCTGCTTCAAAATGGCTGATAGGATGCTTTGTTCTACTTAATACGACTTCCATAAAAGCCTTCCTTATCTCAGGACTAAAGTGCATCATATTAAAATAGTTCTCAAAAGTGGTCGAAGTTTTGGTGGCTGGAGCTATCAAAACAAACTTATGATGTTCCGGATTGGGCATATTTTCTGCCAACATCGCAAGGGTGATAGCACCTAGGGAATGACCAATAAAATGGTCAATGGGACCTATCGAATGGATCAATTCTTGGATCGCATTTGAATAGATGACTATATTAATGTATTTGCCTTCACTTAAGCCATGCCCAGGAGCATCAAATAGTAGGACTCGGTATCCCATTTTTAATAAGGGTGCTATGTATTGTTCAAACTTAAATCCAAAACTTGCATAGCCATGGCATATTAGAATAGTTTGTTGGTTGGATTTGGGTGGTGTAAATTCAAAACCTTTAAGTTGAATCCCGTCTGATAAAGTCACAGAAACTGCGCGGGCCTGATGAAAGATGGCGGGGGCTTTGCGTTTTTTGTATTTAGGATAAGGGGTGCAGAATAGGTCAAAAGCAATTTTCCCTGCTGTAGGTGGCGAAACCATTGCTAAGGTTTTGAATTTTGTCCTTAAATATTGTAAGTACATCCTTTCCGAAAACCCTGACTTAGCCATTATGATAAAAATTTGTGCAAAGATAGGATGGGGACACGCAGTAGCCTTATTTTTTTTGTATTTCGCAAATGAAATAGGGAGTTTGATTTAAAGCATTGACTGATTACTGCTATTTTTGCAAAAATCTATTTTGGAACTATGTATTCATTAAAAATCAATTTTGAACAAAAGGGATTAGAGTCTGTTACCCTTCAGGATATTAAATCGGACGAGAGCTTGCTTGAAGTGTTATTAGAAGCAGGTATTGAGTTGCATCATAATTGCGGAGGTGTTTGTGCTTGTAGTACTTGTCACATCTATATAAAATCTGGGGCAGCCCACATTGCTGAACTCTCAGATAAGGAGGAAGACTTTATAGATAGGGCGGTGAATCCACGCATAGAATCAAGATTAGGATGCCAATGTATTTTAGCAAATGGAACTGGGCAATTAGAAATCACAGTGCCAGATCAAACACAATTTTTAGGAGAATAAACGAAATGTATTTTACCTATTTTAAATAGGATCAAAGTTAAATTAATAAAAGATGAGTCAATTTGAACCCCCAATACATTGGAACGATCATGAGGATATCGCTCAAAAACTATATGAAAAATTTGGTGCCGACTATACCGAGTCTAAAATTTACAGGGTTCGATTCACTGATTTGTTGGATTGGGTTTTAAGCCTGCCTCATTTTGAGGGGACTAGGGAGCAATCTACTGAGGGGCATTTGGAAATGATCCAAAGTGCTTGGGTATATGAGTGGAGGGATAACCAAAAATAGGTTTACATTTGTAACTAAAATGTATTTGTCTTGTTATCTACTTTAAAGAAAATTACTTGTTTTGTATTTGATGTTGATGGTGTTTTAACCAACGGCACATTGATAGTGATGCCCAATGGATTATTGGTGAGAACCATGAATATTAGAGATGGATATGCCTTGCAACTTGCTATTAAGAAAGGCTATAAAGTATGGGTTATTTCGGGTGGCCATTCAGAGGAAGTAAGGCATCGATTAAACCATTTAGGGATCACTGAAGTTCACATGAAAGTGGCAGATAAAAAAGAGCAACTTAATAATTTAGCATTGGAATATGGAGTAGCGCTAAGTGAAATTTTATTTATGGGAGATGACATGCCCGATTATGAGGCCATGCAAATAGCAGGTGTTGCAGCTTGCCCCAATGATGCTGCTACCGATATTAAAGTAATTTCTCAATATAAGGCTTTGGCAAAAGGAGGCGAGGGTTGTGCCCGCGAAGTAATTGAAAAAGTGCTTAAGTTAAATAACCATTGGGATGTAGAGGATCACATTAAGGCAAAATAATTAAACCATACTCAATTGAAATTATTCATTTCCTTTTGTCGATTAATACGATGGACTAATTTATTTTTTATAATATTAGCGCAATGTTTATTTCAGTTTTGCATTTACAATCCCATATATCAAATCCATACCAACGAAACACCATCTTCATTTTACCTTATTTTATTAGCATCACTTTTTATTGCAGCAGCGGGTTATGCTATTAACGATTATTTTGATGTGAATATTGATCAAGTGAATAAACCTAATAAAGTGGTGGTGAGTAATATTATTAGTAGGAGATGGGTCATTTTTTGGCATTTCTTTTTTAGCTTATTAGGTATTTACTTAACTCTTATTGCATTGCCATTTCATCCTTATTGGCATATTCATTTAGCTAATTTGTTGGCCATTTTATTTTTATGGTTTTACTCCACGACTCTTAAAAAAAAGTTATTAGTAGGAAATATTTTGATCGCAGTATTGACAGCATGGGTAATTGCGGTTGTTTATTTTTCAAAATTTTCATTTGCTGAATTGATTCAGCCCAATGTTAAAACGGCTATCACATTTAGGTTTTTTAAACTCATGATATTGTATTCGGCTTTTGCATTTGTGTTAACCATCATTAGAGAAGCGTTGAAAGATATTGAGGATATGGAAGGAGATCAAAAATTTGGATGTAGAACCATCCCAATAGCTTGGGGTTTAAAGCCTGCTAAAGTGTATTTGGCGGTTTGGTTAGTAGTTGTCATTGCCGTACTTGCGGTCATCCAAATTTATGTTATCCCTTTTGGTTGGTGGTTGAGTATTGCGTTTTGTGTTGTTTTCATCATTTCACCATTGATCTGGGTTTTATATCAATTACCTAAAGCATTTACGCATCAGGATTTTAATGCTCTCAGCAATGCTGTTAAATTGGCAATGTTGGCAGGCGTGTTATCAATGTTATTTTTTTACTTCTTGAAATAATTCATCAATTAGCTATTTGTAATTTGATTTATGAAAATACAACCCCTCATTTTAGCATCTCAATCTCCTAGGCGGAAAATGTTACTTGAATGGACACATGTTCCTTTTGAAGTGATCGTATCTGATGCTGATGAATCTTATCCAAGCAATTTAGCAATGCAAGAAGTGCCCGTATTTATAGCGGCAAATAAAGCAAAAGCAGTTCAAGCTAAAATGAAAGCAAATACGGGAGGACATTTTGATCAATGTATTGTAGCCGCAGATACCATTGTAGTTTTGGAAGGCGCAGTATTAGGAAAACCGTCCGATGCGAGTGAAGCCATTACTTCCTTACAAGCTTTATCAGGTAAGTCGCATCAAGTGATTACAGGTGTCGTGGTTTTATACCAAGGACAATCCCATTCATTTAGCGAAACCACTAATGTTACTTTTCACGAATTAACAAAGGAGCAAATTGAATTTTATGTTGAAAATTACAAGCCCTTTGATAAAGCAGGAGGATATGCTATTCAAGAATGGATTGGGGTGGTGGGTATTCAAAGTATCCAAGGTGATTTTTATAATGTCATGGGTTTACCCGTTAGCAAGCTTTTGCAAAAAATAAAGCAACTAGGTATTATCTAATTGTTATTGCCAATTAAAACTTATTTCAAGTTCCACTTCAGGATGTAAGGTTTTCACTACGGGGCAGTGATGAGCAGCGCGCTCTAATATTTCTTTTGTTTTATCATCTAAATTTAATCCAGCAGGTATTGTAAGATGGGTAATAATTTTACCAATACGTCTTGGGTCTGAAACCATTACTTTAGTGACCTCCACTTTGGCGCCATCTAATGCAATATTCATTGATTCCGCTTTAATGCCCATTGTCGTAATCATACAAGCACCAAGTCCAGTTGCAATTAAATCGGTGGGTGAAAATCGTTCCCCCTTTCCTTTGTTATCAGTAGGGGCATCTGTTTCGAAATTAGAACCACTTTGAAGATGTAAGCAGGTAGTTCTTAAATTGGATTCGTAAGTTACGGTTGCGGTCATTGTAATGATTGAGTTATTGGTAAATAATTACTAATTTGTTTTATTAATTAAATCGCCTTGTTTTGAAATGTTGCTAGGTTTTGGTTATTTGAGTTTAAGCGAATGCTGACCACTAAGGAAAGTATAAAATACACCACTATTATCGAGTTGAGTTGGGCAATATGTTTGCTTGCTCCAAACCAATCGCCTATAAAATAAATAATACCTAACCCAAATACGCATTTTAATATTTCCCATACATAAGCATACTTGCTGCCATCCATTAGGTCCGTTAATGCGTATACATATATAAAAATAAAAGCACCATAAATAAACATGTTAGGAATTCCAATATTGGCGATGTTGCCCAACATAAAAGCAACGCCAATAAAAATGACAATGAGTTGCAACCAAACCCAAACTACGAAATTAGAATTTTGATTGGTGTTGTACTTGTCAAAATTATAAACATCATCAATTTTAAAGACAGGGTTTTTTTCTGCAACATCATTTGGTCGCCAACCAGTAGGTTTAAACCAAACATTCATTTTATCAACAAAGCTACTTGCACGCCATGCATCACTAATCAAAAGCCACATATGAATAAAGTTGATTCTTATGGGGTTCCAAGTTCTCATAGGACGCGTAATGCCATATACTGGAGGAATATCTGCTCTTTCTTCCATGAATGTCCCAAACATTTTATCCCAGATTATAAATATTTGCGCTAAATTTTTATCAAGGTATTCATTGTTAAAAGCATGGTGTACTCTATGGTGTGATGGAGTGACTAAAATCTTTTCTAAAAATCCCATACGATTAATGTACCTGGTATGGTACCAAAACTGTGCAAAAAATTGAATGGGTGTCACTGTTGCAACCACTATTGGTGAAATACCCAATAAGGCTGCCGGAATCATGAAGAAGGAAAATATTTTTACAAAAGATGAAATAGGTTGGCGAACGGCGCAGGCCAAATCAAATTCTTCACTACTATGATGTACAATATGGCTATTCCAGAAAAAATTATTGGCATGATCAATGCGGTGTACCCAATAATGCGAAAAATCAAGTGCTACAAATGCAATAACATAAGTTAGCCAAGTGGATGTGATATGGGTTAAAGCAATTCTTTCTTCAATCCAGCTATAACTTATAATGGTAATGCTTAGTCCCAATACATTTTTAGTGATCATCGTGATGGCGGAAGTAAGACTACTTACCGTATCCATATTGTTCACTTTTTCCTTTTTGAAATACCAGCCATACCATTTTTCAATTAATATTAAAGTAAAAAATAGAGGCATCACAATCAATAATATCTTTCCGTACTTTTCCATTGGGGTTTATATTTTATTTAAATGAGTGCTATGAATGCATTCACCTTGTATAAAGATAAGATTTAATTTTTGTCATTAATAGTTGAATTTAATCTTCATTTTTAAACACAAGTCATGTATTTTTGTGCCTAGTTATTACAAGATTAATATGTCATCAATACCAATCCTTTTACCCAACGAAGAACCTCGAATTAAAAAGCCAGATTGGCTTAGGGTAAAACTACCTATCGGGGAAAGCTATAAACATGTCAGGGGATTAGTGGACAAACATAAATTACATACCATTTGTGAAAGTGGAAATTGCCCCAATATGGGAGAATGCTGGGGCGAAGGCACTGCTACTTTTATGATCTTAGGTAATATTTGTACTCGAAGTTGTCAATTTTGTGCAGTGGCTACAGGACGGCCCAAACCAGTGGAATGGGATGAGCCACAAAGAGTAGCCGAAGCCATTTTATTAATGAAAGTGAAGCATGCTGTTTTAACTAGTGTGGATAGGGATGAATTACCTGATGGGGGTTCTATTATTTGGTTTAATACCATTAGAGCCATCAAAGCATTATCACCTGATACGACCTTGGAAACTTTAATACCTGATTTTAGGGGCATCCCTGATCAAATACAACGCATCATTGATGCAGCACCTGAAGTAGTAAGCCATAATATGGAAACCGTGGAACGTAATACGCAAAAAGTAAGGGTACAAGCAAAATATAGGCGCAGTTTAAAAGTGTTAGAAACTTTAAAATTAGGAGGGATGCGCACCAAGACCGGAATGATGTTAGGTATTGGTGAAGAGAAATCAGAAGTGATACAAACAATGAAGGATTTAATAGGAGTAGGATGTGATGTACTCACTTTAGGACAATATTTGCAACCCACTAAAAAACATTTAGCAGTACAAAGATTTGTGCATCCAGATGAATTTGCAGAACTAAGACAGATAGGGTATGAGCTCGGATTTGATTATGTTGAAAGTGGTCCATTAGTAAGGTCATCTTATCATAGTGAAAAACATGTGATTCAAGGTTGGGGAAAAACAAAGTGGCAGGAAGAACAGCAACTTAAAAACTTGTAACTTATAAAATAAAAAGGAGCCACTAGCAAGTGACTCCTTTTTTATATAGATGGGTAAATAAATTTTTATAATTCCCACATTAATGCGCTAGCGCCTAATATGGCGGCATCCGATTCTTTTAAGTGGCTTACTAATATCTTTACTTTATTTTGGAAAATTTCAATCACATTCGCTTCTAGATGTTCGCGTGTAGGTTTTAAAATCAAATCACCTGCCTTGGTTAAACCTCCAAATAATATAATCGCTTCCGGACTTGAGAACATCACAAAATTAGCCAAAGCCATTCCTAAAATTTTTCCTGTAAAATCAAAAACCTCTTTGGCTACTTCGTCCCCTTTGGTAGCAGCTTCAAAAACAGCTTTAGAATTTAATTGTGCTTTAGGAATATCTCTTAATATACTAGGGCGGTCTGTTTTTTCAAGAATTTCAATAGCAGATTCAGCCACTCCTGTAGCAGATGCGTAACTTTCAAGGGATCCTCTTTTGCCAGTGCCAGCATGTAATCGACCATTAGGAATAATAGTAGTATGTCCTAATTCGCCAGCAAAACCATCGTGCCCGTATATTAATTGTCCATTGGCTACAATACCACTTCCAACGCCCGTTCCCAAAGTAATCATGATAAAATCTTTCATGCCTTGAGCTGCGCCATACATCATCTCACCCACAGCAGCAGCATTGGCATCATTGGTTAATCGAACAGGGATTTTAAATTTATCTTGAATCATTCGAGCCAATGGAATAATTCCTTTCCATGGTAGGTTGGGAGCGTATTCAATATTGCCTGTGTATACATTCCCATTAGGAGCACCTACACCAATACCTTTAATACGACCAACGCCTCCCACTTTTTCAATGAGTAAACTTAGTTCTTGATGAAGTTCATCAATGAACGTGTGCACTTGTTCGTGTTTTTTTGTAGATATTTCACTAGCAAACAAAACATTGCCCACATTATCAACGATACCAAATTTAGTCCCCGTACCTCCTATATCAACCCCAATTACAAACGAATCCATACTAAAATTTAAAATAGATAATCAATTAATGTCCACCACTTACTTGTGCATCAAAATCAAGTCCTTGTTTTTTTAATACACTCTTTAATTTTAAAGCAAGTAAGGCAAGAATACCAAAACAAGTTGCTGCTAAAATATAAGATTGATGCATTCCTATACTTGGGTTATCTCCAAGCACACCTTGTAATGGTGGTATGATAGCACCGCCTAAAATCATCATAATTAAAAAGGCAGAACCTTGACTTGTGTATTTCCCTAATCCACCTACTCCTAAAGAAAAAATACAAGGCCACATAACTGAGCAAGCTAAACCGCCCGCCATAAATGCATATACAGATGTAATGCCTGTGGTAAATACACCAATAAGCATTGCTGTAGCAGCAAATATAGAAACGGCGAATAATGTTTTAACTGGTTTTTCTTGACCATAAAAGAAAGTAGCAATCGCAATGGCAATCCAGATGGCGTAACCGTAAAGATCAGAAGTATCATTACCATAAATTTTACTTACACCTAAAACAACAGCGAAAGCAATAAATGGAACCACAATCATCATTAGTTTTTTCATAGTGCCTTTTAAGTTAAATACACTTACTGCACCTGTCCAACGGCCAATCATTAAACTACCCCAATACAAAGAAATATATTTTGAAATTTTACTTTCATCTAATCCTAATTCAGTAATGTATCCAGGTGTTTTTAATAATGCACCAAAATTATTGTCAATGGTTACTTCCACACCCACATAAATAAAGATGGCGATCATGCCATAAATCAATTGTTGGTATTTCATTGCGCCCCAACCTGCATCATTTTTGATGGCGCTATTATTAGAATAAAATAAGACAACGATCACTGAAAGTAAAGTCATGATGAGCAAGTTTAATTTAGGAACATTTGTCAATTGACCTACTACTATTATTGCGCCAATTAATAAAGTCATCACTAAAAGAGATCCTGCTGCTTTGTTAGCAGATTCAAATTTTTCTTCATTCTTGCCATCAGGTAATTTTTTAGACAAACTAAAAAATATGGCCACAGCAGCAAATACGCTGGCTACAATAATGTATAATAAATTAATATTCGTCACAGTAACAACACTGTTTTTGCTGTCTGGGCTACCAAATAGGAAAAAGCTTACAATTAATGGTCCAATGGTGGTACCAATACTGTTTAAGCTACCACCTAGGTTTAAGCGGTGTGAACCAGTAGCAGGGTCGCCTAATAAAATAGCAAAAGGTTGCGCTGCTGTTTGTTGTAATGAAAAGCCAAGTGCCACTACAAAAAAGGCAGCTAAAATAGCAGGAAATGAATTGGCATTCGCTGCGGGGATAATTAATAATGCACCCACCACCGAAATCCATAAGCCATAAATGATTCCTTTTTTATAGCCAATCTTATTTAAAATATCATATCCAATTAGATTGGAACATAAAAATAAAATTAAGGACCCAATAAAATAGGCACCATAAAATGCAGAACCAATCAATTGTGATTCAAATTGACTTAGGTTAAAATGGGTTTTGCAAAAAGGGATGAAAATACTATTGGAGGCTGCAATAAATCCCCAAAAGAAGAAAACAAGCACTAATGTACTTAAAGCGCCTGTGTTGGTAGTTTGTTTGGTTTGGCTCATAACATTCGTTAGTTTAATCGTTTATCGTTTTTCGATTGTGTAAAATACTTAAAATAATAATTGAATGTACATTTTAGGGTAAATGAATCCTTAAATATTTTATTGACTTTCAATGACTTTTTAGTAAATTTAAAATCAAATGAAGTAATGAAATGGTAGTAGTTCATGTCAGTGCGGAATGTTATCCAATGGCGAAAGCAGGAGGATTAGGGGATGTAGTGGGAGCACTACCTAAATATCAAAAAAAATTAGGCGATGAAGCAATGGTGGTCATGCCCATGTATGCTACTCCTTTTTTAAAAAATAATGAATGGGATACCCAATTTAAAGGGAAAACCAATCTAGGGGATTGGTTTTTTGAGTACACCATTATTAAGGAAAGATCAGGTAAATTAGGGTACTCATTATATTTAGTAGATATCAATGGCTTATTAGACCGACCTCAAATTTATGGATACGAGGATGATACCAATCGATTTCTTGGATTTCAAGTAGCAGTTGTCAATTGGTTGTCACAATGGGAAAAATTACCCAATATCATACACTGTCATGATCATCAAGCAGGACTCATTGCTTTTATGATGAAATACTGTTATGATTATCAAAAATTAAAAGGGATTAAAACACTACTTACCATTCATAATGCGCAGTATCATGGGGTGATGGATTGGACTAAAAGTACAGTCTTGCCTAAATGGGATCCTTGGAAACAAGGTTTATTAGAATGGAATCATCAAATTAATTCATTAGCAACTGGAATTAAATGTGCCGATAAGGTAACCACCGTGAGTGAAACCTATATGCGTCAATTAAAATACCAATCCAATGGGTTAGAATCTTTATTTGAAAATGAACAAGATAAATGTCAGGGAATATTAAATGGAATAGACAACGAAATTTGGAATCCTGCTAGCGATCCTATGGTTCAATTTCATTATGACAAGGATAGTTTTATGGTAGGAAAGCAAAAAAATAAAGATGCACTTTGTGCTAAGTATCATTTAGATCGTACCAAACCATTGATTGTTTTTATTGGCAGATTGGTGGGTGAAAAAGCAGCAGATGTTTTACCTGGCGCCATTCAACATGCATTAGATAAAACAAAAGGGGGCGCTAATTTTTTCGTTATTGGTGCCGGAGATACAGCAATAGAATCGGCACTGAATTATTTGACACAATTATTTCCTGGAAATTATAATTGTTGGATGGGCTACGATGAAAAAATTGGACATGAGGCATATGCAGGTGCCGATTTTTTATTAATGCCCAGCAGGGTAGAACCTTGTGGATTAAATCAAATGTATGCCTTACGCTATGGGACTATCCCGATGGTAAGGGATACAGGGGGCTTGCATGATACAGTGATTGATATGGGTGATCCTAATGGGTTTGGAATCAAATTTTTAAATGCGGATGAACAAGACATTGTGTATTCGGTAGAAAGGGCTATTGAATTGTATGAGGATAAAGATAAATTGACTAAATTGATACAACAATGTATGTCGATTGATCATAGTTGGGAATCGGTAGTGCATGAATATAAAAAAGTGTATGAATCATTATAACAAAATTGTTTATTTATAATAAATTAAATCATCATGGCAGTATTTGCAAAACAAACTGTCTCCATTATTTTAGGTGGAGGTGCAGGATCAAGATTATACCCACTTACTGCAAGTAGATCAAAACCTGCCGTGCCTATTGCAGGTAAATACCGATTAGTGGATATCCCCATTAGTAATTGTATTAATAGTAATTTGAATCGCATTTTTGTGTTGACTCAATTTAATTCGGCTTCATTAAATCAGCATATAAAAAACACATATCATTTTAGCGCTTTCAGCTCGGGCTTTGTAGATATTTTAGCCGCAGAACAAACACCAGATAATCCAGGTTGGTTTCAAGGAACTGCTGATGCAGTAAGACAATCCTTAAGGCATTTGGCAAAAATGGATTTTGAATATGTTTTAATTTTAAGTGGGGATCAATTGTATCAAATGGATTTTAGTGATATGATTGAAGCGCATAAAAAAAGTGGTGCTGCCTTAACGATTGCGACTATTCCAGTCACAGAGCGAGAAGCCCCAGAGTTTGGCATTTTAAAATCCAACGCAGATCAAGTGATTACTTCCTTTGTTGAAAAACCAAAAAAAGAAATTTTGCAAGATTGGGTAAGTGATACAGGTAGTGTAATGCAATCGCAGGGCCGAAATTATTTAGCATCCATGGGTATTTATGTTTTTAATAAAGAAATTTTGTACGAATTTTTAAATGAAGTGCATCCTACCGCAACTGATTTTGGAAAGGAAATTATTCCTGATTCCATCTCAAATTATAAAGTATTAAGCTATCAATACGAAGGGTATTGGACAGATATTGGAAATATATATTCCTTTTTTGAGGCCAATATTTCATTAACAGATGAAATGCCGCAATTTAATTTATTTGATAGTACGCAAACTGTTTATACCAGATCAAGAATGTTGCCACCTGCAAAAATTAGTGGCACTATTATTAAGCATGCGATTGTTGCGGAAGGTTCTATTATACATGCAGCTTCTATCACCAAATCTGTCATCGGGATTCGATCTAGGATTGGCAAGGATACCGTCATTAAGAATACGTATATCATGGGATGTGATTATTATGAAACCATGGATCAAATCAATCAAAAAAATGAAAAGGGCCAGCCCATTTTAGGAATAGGAGAGCGATGCGTCATTGAAGATGCCATCATAGATAAAAACTGCTCTATTGGCAATGATGTACAAATTAAAGGGGGCACGCATCTTGAAAAAATAGATCATCCTTTATACACTATAAAAGATGGGATAGTGGTAGTGAAAAAAGGAGCTGTTATCCCCAATGGTTTTATTATTTAATTAAAAGGGGTTTTTCTATCATTATTTTATTGTATTTTGTAGTGTAAATTTTACACTTTAAACGATTCTATATGCCTCAAACTAATTTATTGGCCAAGCCAAAGATGTCGGTGATGCAAATCATTTTAATGAGTTTTGGATTTTTAGGAATCCAATTTGGTTTTGCATTACAAAATGGAAACACTTCGCGCATCTTAAGATCATTTGGCGCAGATGTAGATCAATTACCTATGTTTTGGATTGTTGCTCCTTTAGTAGGAATGATTATTCAACCCATTATTGGACATTATAGTGATCGCACCTGGAATAAGTGGGGAAGAAGAAAACCTTATTTTTTTATAGGGGCTATATTATCTTCCATAGCATTGGTAGTTTTACCCAATTCAGGAATGCTTACTTCGGTGCTACCTACTTTATGGATGGGTGCGGGTATGGTAATGATCATGGATGCTTCTTTTAATGTATCAATGGAACCATTCAGAGCATTGGTGGCAGATAATTTACCAGAAAGTCAAAGAACAAGTGGTTTTGCAATACAAACTTTTTTAATTGGAATAGGTGCAGTGGTGGGATCAGCATTGCCATCTATGTTAGCGAAGATGGGATTTTCACAGGAAGCGGGACCTACTGGAGTTGCAGATAATATTCGTTATTCATTTTATATAGGAGCTGTTGTTTTTATGGCTGCTATTTTAGTGACGGTATTTTTTTCAAAAGAATATCCTCCCGACCAATATGCGCAATACCATGGCCAATCGGATACTGAAGTAAAACAAAAAAGTAGTTTGTTGGATATTTTTAAAGATTTTAAAAATATGCCGCGCACCATGAAGCAATTAGGATTGGTGCAATTTTTTTCTTGGTTTGCATTATTTAGTATGTGGGTATTTACGACAGATGCAGTGGCTACACATGTTTATGGATTGACAGGAGATTATTCAAAGTCGGTTGAATATAACACAGCAGGCAATGTAGTGAGTTCGGCATTTGGAGTTTACAATTTAGTAGCAGCAGGATATGCACTTTGTTTGCCTTTGATTGCAAGGTTTTTGGGTCGTAAAGGGACACATGCTTTTTCATTATTAGCAGGTGGGATTGGATTGTTATCTATTTATTTTATTAAGGATCCTGCCATGTTAACTTATTCCATGATTGGAGTTGGCTTGGCTTGGGCAAGTATTTTAGCGATGCCTTATGTTATTTTATCAGGGTCAATCCCTGCTGGTAAATTAGGGATCTATATGGGAATTTTTAATTTCTTTATTACGTTACCACAAATTGTTAATGGGATATGCGGTGGGTTTATTGTAAAACATATTTACAATGGGCAATCTATATACGCCATTGTTTTGGCTGGATTTTTATTAATCTGTGCAGCAATTAGTGTGCTTTTTGTTTATGATGCTGGATCAGATAAAAAATAATTAAAAAAAGAAAAAAATGAAAAATATATTTAGAATTAGCAAATTGATTACTGCATTTACATTGATATTGATTTTATCTTCTTTTTCAAGTAATGCAAAGTCAAATAATAACATTGAGCCTAATATTAAAGCTTATCCAAGTAATTGGTTTGTACAAATGAAGTGGAATAAAGTGCAAGTATTATTGCGAAGTACGAGTGTCAACTTATCCAACGCTACTATTAAATTAAATTACCCTGGAGTTAAAATTAATAAAGTACATAATTTTAGTAATTCACATTATGTAGCAGTGGATATTGAAATCGCTAACACTGCAAAACCTGGCATTATTGATTTTGATATTACGACTGGGTCTGAGACCAATAAATTGGAATGGACTTTAAAAGCGCGTCGTCCAGGAAAGGGAACGCTATTTGCGCAAGGTGTAAATCAATCAGATTTTATTTATTTTTTAATGCCTGATCGTTTTAGTAATGGAAACACAGCGAATGATCGTATCGCAGGTTTAAAAGATCAATCCTTAAATAGGGATTCAATTTATGATCGTCATGGGGGCGATTTGCAAGGGGTTCAAAATCATTTAGATTATATTCAAGGAATGGGGGCGACTACCTTGTGGATGACGCCTGTGATAGAAAATGATATGCCCAACCGAACTGAACATGGTTATGCTTTTACTGATCATTATACCATTGAAAAAAGATTCGGAGGGGATGCTGCTTATTTGCAATTGAGTGATGCTTTACATAAAAGAGGGATGAAGTTGATTCAAGATGCGGTGTATAATCATGTGGGTTTATATCATTTTTTGGTACAAGACGCACCAGATCCTAATTGGGTACATCAATGGCCCACCTATACTCAAACCAATTACAAGGAACAGACTTTTTTTGATCCTTATAAGGCAAGTGTTAATAATAAAAGAATGGAAGCGGGATGGTTTGTTCCGCAAATGCCAGACATGAATCATCAAAGTGAGTTTGTTGCACAATTTTTAATTCAACATGCTTTATGGTCCATTGAAACATTTGGTATTGATGGATGGCGCATTGATACTTATATTTATAATGATGTCAATTTTATGAATCGTTGTAATCAAGCATTAATTGATGAGTATCCTAAGATGACTTCATTTGGTGAATGTTGGACCAATGGTGTATCTAATCAAGCCTATTTTGTCGAAAATAATTTCAATATCCCTTTTAAAAGTAATTTACAAGGCGCTGTCGATTTTCAAACACTTTTTAATGGTATTCAACCTGCATTAAATGAAGGCACGGAAGGGGTCAATAAATTATACAACACTTTGGCCAACGATTTCATGTATAAAGATCCTACTCGTAATGTCATCTTCTTAGATAATCATGATATGTCTCGCAGTTTTTCCACTTTTGGAAACAGCGTTCCAAAATTAAAAATGGCCATTGCATGGTTAATGACTTGTCGTGGCATACCTCAGTTATATTATGGCACCGAAGTTTTAATGAAAGGGTTTTCAAATCCAGATGGTTTAGTTAGGTTAGATTTTCCAGGTGGATGGGCAGGGGATCACAAAAATACTTTTACCGAAATGGGATTGACATCTGACGAAAAAGAAATGGTACATTACATCAAAAAATTAGGGAACTTTCGTAAAACTGCTTCCTCCATTACAGCAGGGAAAATGACGCAATATGTTCCTGACAATGGGTTGTATGTTTATTTCAGATATGATCAAAAGCAAACCATTATGTGTGTTATGAATACATCTTCTAGCAATCAAAGCATTGATTTTGTAAATTATACCGAAAGGACTGCCGGATTTAAAGGCGGAATGGATATTGTTTCAGGAGAAAAAGTAGGAACAAAATGTACGGTGCCTGCGCAAACATTAAAATTGATAGAATTAACTAAATAAGAATGTCTAAATACGAGGAAGTTCATTTTGTAGATACACAACAACCTGTTTGGAATTATTCTCTTTTTTCAGAACAGGATATTTATAATTTTCAGAATGGCACTCATTATTCTTTATATCAGTTTTTTGGAAATAAACAGATTCAGGTATTAAATACCAATGGAACTTACTTTGCAGTTTGGGCACCTAATGCCACTGCTGTTTTTGTACAGGGTAACTTTAATGATTGGAATATTCAAACACATCCTTTAAAAGTCAGATTGGATAGTTCTGGTATTTGGGAAGGATTTATTCCTAATATACTAAAGGGGGAAGTGTATAAGTATCATATACATGGTTACCAAGGAGTCAAATTGGATAAAGCAGATCCATTCTCGCATTATTGTGAATTGAGACCATTAACGGCTTCTATCACATGGCAAACCAATTATGAATGGAATGATGCAGCCTGGATGGAAAAACGTAAAACAGCCAATCGAATTGATCAGCCTTATTCTGTTTATGAAGTGCATTTAGCGAGTTGGATGCGCCCCGATAAAAATAACCAAGATGCTTATAATACCTATTTGCAGATGATTGAGTTATTGGTGCCCTATGTGAAAGAAATGGGTTTCACTCATGTGGAATTTATGCCTGTGATGGAACATCCATTTGATGGAAGTTGGGGTTATCAAGGAACGGGCTTTTTTGCGCCTACTTCACGGTTTGGAAATCCCCAACAATTTGCTGAATTGGTTGAAGCATTTCATGCTGAAAATATTGGTGTCATCTTAGATTGGGTGCCTGCGCATTTTCCTTATGATGCACATGGATTATATATGTTTGATGGGGCGAATACTTATGAGTATGCAGATATGCGAAAAGGGTTTCATCCTGATTGGAATTCATATATATTTAATTATAAACGAGGTGAAGTAAAATCTTTTTTAATCAGTAGTGCACGATTTTGGTGTGATCAGTTTCACATTGATGGATTAAGAGTGGATGCAGTGAGTTCCATGTTAAGATTGGATTACAGTAGGGAAGAGGGACAATGGGAGCCCAATGAATTTGGAGGGAATGGGAATATTGAAGCCATTGCTTTTATTAAAGATTTAAATGAAACCTTATACCGCGATTTCCCAGATATTCAAACTATTGCCGAAGAAGCATCAGATTGGCCAGGCATCAGTAAGCCCACTTTTATGGGAGGGCTTGGATTTGGTATGAAATGGATGATGGGATGGATGCATGATACCATTAACTATTTTAAATTGGATCCTTTATTTAGATCAAAACAACAGGATCAGTTTTCGTTTTCCATGATGTATTATTATGACGAACATTTTATGTTGCCTTTAAGTCATGACGAAGTGGTACATGGGAAAAGCCCTATGATTTATAAAATGCCAGGAGACGATTGGCAAAAATTTGCCAATTTAAGATTATTGTATTCTTATATGTTTTTGCATCCTGGTGCGAAATTATTATTCATGGGGAATGAATTTGCGGCTACGAATGAATGGAATTTTACTTCCGAATTACAATGGGATTTATTGCAATTGCCAAGTCATAAGGGAATGAAAAATTGCGTACAAAAATTAAATGCTTTGTATAGAAATAATCCCGCTTTGTATGAATTACAATTTGATACTGCTGGATTTGAATGGGTAGAAACCAATAAACGAAATGAAGGCGTATTAGCTTTTAAACGAAAAGGAAAAGATATAATGCAGGAAGTATTGGTGATTTTAAATATGACCCCAGTTCCTAGACATCAATTCCCGATTCATGTATATGGAAAAAAAACTTGGACTGAAATTTTTAATAGTGATGCGCCTATGTATTGGGGCGTAGGTGATTTAAACAATGAAAATATCTTAGCAAAAAATTTACCCGAAAATATGGATTGGCAAATACTGCATTTAGATTTACCTGCATTATCCGCGATTGTATTGAAGTAATTTAATAGCATAGAATGATTAATTACTTGTAAAACAGGTGCTTAAATAACATTTTCAGTCAAGTTTTCCACATATTTTCATTTTATGATAAAGTTCATAATTAGTTAACATCAAGGTGGGACCTTTGTATATATAATCAAACTCGATAAAAAACATTACCCTTATGAAATCAAACAACAAAGCAATGTTATATGAAGCCGTTTCGGAATTCATACAATTGCATGCCTTTGATCATTTACTGGACAATGAATTAGCGCAGTTAAAAGCTTTATTAAATCAATGGGCTCAAACCACCGATTCAAATGAATTGCGTGAGCTCACTGAAAAATTAGTCCCTATTTTAAGTAAAGCCAACTTTTTTGTAGAATCTATTTCGCCTGCGGCCATTCAATTATGGTTTTATGCATTGTCTTACAATGAGATTCCAATTGGCAACATGATGCAAGGTTTTAGCAACTCAAGTGAGTTAGTATAGAAAGTATAGACAAGAATGAAAGAGGCCCCTTGCGAAAATCGTAAGGGGCCTCTTTTTATTTGTGGAATTACCAATTAAAATAATCCTTTTTTAAGTGATGTTTTGCCTTCGCCAATTTTAAATCCATTATGGTAAACCTCAACCTTATATTCACCTTCGGTAAATTTATTTGATTGCTTAAAATCATAACTCACAGGCAAGGCGGCATTTTGTTCATAAACGACAGATAGTTTGTTGGCATATGCACGAACACCGTCCTCTCTTGTATTAAAATTGCTACCATCCCCAATGGCTTTGCCATCGGGTCCTGTAATACAAACATATAATTCCTGATTGCCAGAAGGCGTGATTTTATTTTTATCAATCATGAAGGCCAAACGAATCAAATTGGCTCTTTTTGCATTGTCGGTTGCTTTTTCAGTACCATTACTTTTGACACGCATGGCTTGAATGCTAAAAGTAGAAGCATGTAAAGTGGATCCTATATCTTGTAATCTATCTTTTTCCTTTTGTGTGGTATTCAAGTTGTTGGATAGGGTTGAATTTTTTGAAGTTAGATCCTGATTTTGAGCATTAAGTTGTTTGTTTTCTTCTTGCGCTTTTCCTAAGTCAGCCAATAAGTTATTGACCTTGCCATTTAAATCAGCAATCATTGATTTTGCTTCTGAAAGCTCTTTGTCAGTAGCCTCTTTTTTTCTTAAGATATTACTTATGTTTAGCTTAAGTTTTTGGATAGCATTTGATTTTTGTTGTAGGTCGCCTTGTAAACCTGTATTTTCCTGAGTCAAGGAATCTACTTTAGCAGATGCCGCAATAAATTCAGCTTGAATACTGTTTTTTGTACTGTCTAGCACCGCAACTTCGGTGGTGAAATTGGTAATAGTTTGTGTTTTAGTGTTATTGGTATTAATGAAATATATCCAAGAACCAATTAAACTAATCAGTAAAATTCCGATAAAAATTTTACTAGAATTGCCAGTTGTTTCATTGCTCATAAAATAGTTGTTGTTTGACTGCAAAGATATATTAATAAATATAAAATTAGTTCAATGTAATTTGTTAAACTTGCTAATAGCTCGTTAAAATAATTTTATATTTGCGTATGCCCACTTCAAAAATAATTGCCAATTGGAAAAATAAGGTCTTTGATGCCGTTTATTGGCTCGAAGGGGAGGAGCCCTATTATATTGATCAAGTGGTCGAATATGCCGAACATCATTTACTACCCGAATCAGAGCAGTCTTTTAATTTGACTGTATTTTATGGAAAAGATGCAGATTGGGCTGATGTCATAAATGCTTGTAAGCGATACCCTGTATTTGCAGAAAAGCAAGTGGTTATTATTAAAGAGGCACAGCATATGGGACAAATTGAAAAATTGGAGTCCTATATTGAAAAGCCATTGTCTTCCACTATTTTGGTGATTGCCTATAAAGATAAAAATGTGGATGGTCGTAAAACATTTGGGAAATTATTAAAAACAAAATCCATTTTTATTGCGACCAAAAAAATGTACGATAATAAATTACCAGAATGGGTAACTGGTTTTGTGTCAGAAAAGGGCTATCAGATTACACCTAAGGCTGTTCAAATTATTGTTGATCATATTGGGAATGACATTAGTCGAATACAAAATGAAATCGAAAAGTTGGTGGTCAACTTAGGGGATCGTAAAAAAATTACCGATGATGATATTGAAAAGTATATTGGTATTAGTAAGGAATACAATGCTTTTGAATTTCAAGATGCCATTGCTCAACGAAATTTTTCAAAATCAATAAGAATGATTCAATATTTTGAATCAAATAATAAAGCGGCTCCAATACAACTTATACTACCCACTTTATATGCTTTTTTTAGCAAGCTGTATGCTATTTATGGTTTAGGTACAAGAGATGAAAAAACAATTATGAGTGAAGTGGGGGTATCTTTTTATGCAGTTAAAAATTTTATAGCAGCTGCTCGTAATTATCCAGTGGGCAAAGTGCAACACATTTTAATTTTAATACAGGAATACAATTTAAGGGTCATAGGTATTAATGACGCCGCAAATTCAGATGCCGATTTGTTGAAGGAATTGGTCGTTAAAATAATGGATCCTGCTATGATGGATATTGCTGTAAAATAGTAGCTGCAGTCACTTTATCTAAGTATAACTGCTGTTTCAGGGCTTCTAAACCACTGAATTTTTCTTCTCCTCTAATGAATTCATACACTGAAACAATGATATTGTTTTCATATATATCATTATCAAAATTAAAAATATTTACTTCAATTACTTTTTTCTGTCCATCCACTGTGGGGCGAATTCCAATATTCATCATCCCATCAAATATTTTATTTTCCAAACAAGGACCTGTTACACGAACAGCATAAACCCCATTGGCAGGGATTAATTTTTCTTCATTGATAATGCGCAAATTGGCTGTTGGGAATCCGATAGTTCGACCTAATTGATTACCTCTCACTATAAAGCCTTCAAAGAAATAAGGATAACCTAATAATTGATTGGCTTTAGTTATGTTCTTTTCTAATAAATAGTTTCTAATTAAAGTGGAACTGATAATTTCGCCTTCCACTATTTGTTCGTTGATCTCTTCCACTTGAAATTGAAATGATTTACCTAAATCCTTCAGCATCTCAAAATCACCTAATCGGCCTTTCCCAAAATGATGATCGTATCCTACAATGATGGTATGGGGATGAAAATGATCAACCAGGAAATCCTTGACATAGGCATGTGCCGATAAATTTGAAAAAGTATAATCAAAGTTCACAACCACCAAATGGTCAATATTGGCTTTTTCAAGCAATGCAATGCGTTCATCTAAACAGGTCAATTGTTTGATTTCGCCAGGGATAGAGGATATAATTTTTCGTGGATGAGGATGAAAAGTAATGATAATACTTTCGCCGGCTACTTTATGGGCTATTTCCTTAATTCTCTTGATAATTTGGAGGTGTCCTGTATGCACACCGTCAAATGCCCCTGTCGTAATAACAGCGTTTTTGAAAGGGGGTAATTGTTTTAAGTCGTAATGAACCTTCATCTATTAATGCTAAATATGGCACAAATGTAAAACAATTGTACCTTTGTGCCATAAACCAATTTAGTTCAATGTCATTGTATGCCCAACGCGGTGTTTCCGCTCAAAAGGAGGAAGTTCATGCAGCCATCCAAAAATTAGATCAAGGATTGTACCCTAATGCTTTTTGTAAGTTATATGCGGACTTTTTAGGGGGGCAATCGGATTATATTAATATTATGCATGCCGATGGGGCTGGTACTAAAAGTATCTTAGCTTATATCTATTGGAAGGAAACGGGAGATGCTAGTGTTTGGAAGGGTATTGCGCAGGATGCCATTGCAATGAATTTGGATGATTTATTATGTGTAGGAATTTATGACCAAATATTATTTTCATCTACCATTGATCGCAATAAATTATTGATTACAGGAGATGTTTTAAGCGTTTTAATAAATGGCACTCAGGACTTTTTTAATACTTTAAAAACTTTCGGAGTTCATATTGAGTTTTTAGGTGGTGAAACTGCCGATGTAGGAGATGTGGTAAGAACCATTGCAGTGAATGGAACGATGACGGCAAGATGGCCCAAGTCAAAATTAATTACTAATGATTTAATTGCACCAGGACAAGTGATTGTCGGTTTTTCAAGTCATGGCCAAGCCACTTATGAATCTGAATACAACAGTGGACTTGGTAGTAATGGATTAACGAGTGCAAGACACGATGTGTTGAGTAAAGAATACGCCACTAAATATCCTGAGACCTTTGAACCCAAACTTAATGATCAAGTAGTTTATATTGGTAAAAATAAAGTGACCGATATGCTTGAAATACCAGGCTATGGCTCCATTTCAGTGGGTAAACTATTATTAAGCCCTACTCGTACTTACGCGCCATTAGTTAAAGCAATTTTGACACAACATTTTGATGCAGTAAAAGGAATGATACATTGCAGTGGTGGTGGACAAACAAAATGTATGAAGTATTTACCAGGTAATATGCGCATTGTAAAAGATAAGTTGATGGAACCGCCGCCCATCTTTCAATTAATTCAAAAAAATTCAGGGGCAAATACCAAGGAGATGTATCAAGTATTTAATATGGGGCATCGTTTGGAAATATTCACTGATCCTATCACTGCGACTTCACTTATTGATATTGCTAAATCATTTAATATTGAAGCACAAATCATTGGTCAAGTGGAAGCATCTGATACAAAAGAATTAGTATTACTAGGAAGTTTTGGAAAGGAGCTATTTAGCTATTAATTTTATCAATAGAAGAAGATTAAAGCATTCTTATAAACTATAACATCATGAGTGAAATTGTCGTTCAACTAGAACATGTAAATATTTATCAAAGTGGTAATCTAATTTTGCAAGAGGTTAATTTTGAAGTGCAAAAGGGTGAATTTGTTTATTTAGTAGGCAAAACAGGGACTGGAAAAAGTAGTTTGCTTAAATCTTTATATGGGGAAATAACACTTACCGAAGGACAGGGACAGGTGGTTGGATTTGATTTGAAACAAATGGATTGGAAAACTTTGCCTTTTTTAAGAAGAAATTTAGGTATCGTATTTCAGGATTTTCAGTTATTGACCGATCGTAATGTGCATGAGAATTTGAGATTTGTTTTAAAAGCAACGGGTTGGCAGGATGAGCAACTGATCAACCAAAAAATTAACGATGTATTAGCCAAAGTAGGCCTTGAAAATAAAGGGTTCAAAATGACCTTTGAAATGAGCGGTGGCGAGCAACAAAGGGTGGATATCGCTAGGGCATTGTTGAATTCTCCTAAATTAATATTAGCTGATGAGCCCACTGGGAGTTTGGACCCTGAAACCAGCGATGAAATCATGCAAATTCTATTCCAAATTGCAAAGGAGGACGGAACCGCCATTATCATGGCGACCCATGATTTTATGGTGGTCAATAAGTTCCCTTCCCGTACCCTCACTACCGAGGGAGGCAGGCTTGTGACAAAGGCTTAATTTTTCTCCACTAATTGTACACAAAACACCATTTTTGCCTTGATTTCTTGGGTCTTTTTCTTATGTTCGCAGACATAAAAAAGAAGAAAACAAGTGAGACTAAAGTCATTAGAAATCAAAGGGTTCAAGAGCTTTGCTGACAAAACAATTGTAAGTTTTGATGAGGGTATAACAGGAATTATCGGACCAAATGGTTGTGGTAAAAGTAATATCATTGATAGCATAAGATGGGTGATAGGAGAGCAAAAAATTTCAGCGCTTCGAAGTGAAAATTTAGATTCCTTGGTTTTCAACGGAAGTAAAACCAGAAGTGCAAGTAGTATGGCTGAAGTAAGCTTAACTTTTGAGAACACTAAAAATTTATTACCAACAGAATTTAATAATGTTACGGTTACGCGTCGTTTTTATAAAAACGGTGAAAGTGAGTATCGTTTAAATGATGTGGCTTGTCGATTAAAAGACATCCACAATTTATTTATGGATACAGGAGTAAGTACAGATAGTTATGCAATTATTGAATTAGGAATGGTGGATGATATTATCAAGGATAAAGATAATAGCCGTCGCAGAATGCTTGAGCAAGCAGCAGGAATCACTATATATAAAACACGAAAAAAAGAAGCGAAAAATAAATTAGATGCTACTGAGCAAGATTTGGCTAGAATTGAAGATTTGTTATTTGAAATCAATAATCAACTAAAAACACTAGAGAATCAAGCTAAAAAAGCAGAAAAGTATTTTGAAATTAAAAAAGATTATAAAGAGACAGCCATTGAATTAGCTAAGGCGGCCTTAGAAGGATTTAACATCAGTTACAAGGAATTAAATGAGCAACAAGATGCTGAAATAGATAAGAAGTTTGAATTGGAAGCGGCTATTGCATTAGAAGAAGCTGGATTAGAGCAAGAAAGAGTCAGTTTTATTGAAAAGGAAAAAGGATTGCAATCCATGCAACATGAATTCAATGATTTATTGCAAAACCTACGTTCAAAAGAAAATGATAAAAATTTAGCTGCGCAACGCCTTGATTATTTAAATGACAAGGAAAAATCCTTACAAGAGTTTTTAGAAAGAGCCGAAGGGCAATTAAAAACAATTGGTGATTCTATTGAGTATACTAAATTACAAGTTGTTGATGAGGAAAAAATATTCGCAGACTTTAAAAATAGAGTAGAACAATCTCAATTAGCATTAACCAATAAACGCACCGATTTTGATGATCAAAGAGTGGTACTCGATACATTGCGTCAACAGTATCAACAAATTCAACGCAATCAATTTGATGCGGAGAAAAAAGTAGCGGTGGCTGACACTTCTATACAAAATATACAAAGGTCACAACATCAATTAGAGGAGGAGCAAGGGCAAAGGTTAACTCAGATTGAATCTATCACTACTCAGTTAGCTGAAAAAGAAGCAGCTCTCGCCACTCATAAAGCGAATTTAGCTGATTTGCATAAACAACATGATATCGCTAAAGCAGGCATATTCGAAACACAGGAACAATTAGAGAAATTAAGGTCTCAATTAGCCGACGAGACAAGGATATTGGATGCGAAGAAAAATGAGTATGACTTATTGAAAAGTTTAGTAGACTCTATGGATGGCTATCCTGATAGTGTTAAATTTTTACACAAGAATACAGGTTGGAATCACAATGCACCTATTTTATCCGATATCTTATATGTCAAGGAAGCCTATCGTGCAGCTGTAGAGAATGTATTAGAGCCTTATTTAAACTATTATGTTGTTAATAATTTACAAGAAGGTTTGCAAGCTATTCAATTATTAGACGATAATAAAAAAGGGAAAGCCAATTTCTTTTTATTGGATCAATTACAAGGAGCTTCAGTGTCAACAGCACCAGCAAATACCATTTCTGCCTTATCTGTTTTAGAAGTAGATAGTAAATATGTAGCGTTGGCAAATCATTTATTAGGAAATGTATTTATTGCAGAAAATGAACAAGCCTTAGAACAAAGTATTGACGGTATTCTTTTAGAAAAAACGGGTAAGTATGTAAAAGGTAAGTACTCTTTAACTGGAGGTAGCGTTGGTATATTTGAAGGAAAGAAAATTGGTCGTGCCAAAAATTTAGAAAAATTATTGGAAGATATTCAATCACAAGAAAAAGTGGTGAATGAATTAAAGGAGAAGATTCAATTAAAACATAATTCGGTTTTAGAATTTAATGAGTTATTAAAGGAAAATGAAATTAGATCTACTGAGCAATTAGTTAATTCATTAATCAATGATGTTTTTGCAAATAAAAATAGATTAGAGAATTTGCAATTAGCGCAAGGTTCTGCAAGTATTAAGTTGATTGATTTTGAAGAAAAATTACAATTTGAACATACCGCAATTGCAGACACTAGAATTGCATTTGAGGCTTTGAACATATCCTTGCACGAAACGCAAGCGAAATTAGAAGCGATTGAATTAGCATACCAAGCAGCTGAGCAGGCCTATCACTTAGCTTCAGGGGAGTTCAATGAGATGAATTTGCAGTTAACAAAACAACAAAGCAAAATTGAAGCATTACAACAGGAAGTGTTGTTTAAGGAAAATCAATTGAATGATTTACATGCTCAAATCCAAACCAATAGTGTTCAATTAACCGAAGCTTCTGCTGCTATTATTGAGAGTCGTGCACAATTGGAAGCATTGCAAGCAGGTTTAGTGGAATCTATAAGAGTGAAAGAAGAAGAAGAGTTAAAATTAAATGAAGCAGATCAAGCTTATTATAAATTAAGGAATGACCTACAAGAAAAAGAAAGTGCATTAAGACACCAAGTGAAGTCGAAGGAATTGGTGGATCAATTGATAAATGAAATTAAGGATAAGCTGAATAACTTAAAATTACAATTGGCAGGAACCAAAGAGCGTTTAAATGTTGAGTTCAAAGTTGAATTAGAGGATATTTTAGATGAAGGCAGATTAACCGAAACTTCCTTAGATGAATTACAAGCCAATACGGACCGTATGAAAAAGCGCTTGGAAAATATGGGTGAAGTGAATCCAACTGCAATTGAAGCATATACTGAAATGAAAAAAAGGTATGATTTCATTTTAGAACAAAAGAATGATTTGGTGACAGCGAAGGAAAGCTTAATGTTAACCATTCAGGAAGTAGAAGCAACGGCCAATCAGGCATTTTTAGCTACTTACAATACAGCAAGAGAGAATTTCCAAAAGGTATTTAAAGCTTTATTTACAGAGGAAGATTCTTGTGACTTGATATTAGTTGACCCAGATAATTTAGCAGAAACTGCTGTAGAAATTGTAGCTCGCCCTAAAGGTAAAAAACCATCTTCTATTAGTCAGTTGAGTGGAGGGGAGCGTACATTAACTGCAACTGCAATGTTGTTTGCTATTTATTTAATTAAGCCCGCTCCGTTCTGTATTTTGGATGAGGTGGATGCGCCTTTGGATGATGCCAATGTTGGCAAGTTTACACAAATGATTAAAAAATTCAGCGATAACTCACAATTTATTATTGTAACACATAATAAACAAACCATGAGTGCAGTTGATGTCATTTATGGAGTAACGATGCAAGAGCCTGGGGTAAGTAAATTAGTCCCAGTTGACTTTAGGAGTTTAAGTAATTAATTTTTTTAGAACCTAATATAAAAGGGGTGCTTCATATTGATAGCGCCCCTTTTTGTAAATAAAATTTAAAAACATTCATTTTAATTGTTTAAGTCAGCCATCATATTATTTGTCACTTGTTTTTTATTGTACCTGCCTTTTAGTCGACAACCTGATTATTTTGATAGTGAAACAGCCCCTGCGATTATTGAAATAAAAGGGGATAGTGTAACCGCGCATTATAGTGAATTTGGTAAATCCTATTATTTAAAATTAGATAGTGCAAAATATATCAAAAACATTGGATCCAGAACCGAAGTGATTTATGAATTGAGTCACCCTGAAAAAGCGTTGATTAATAAGGTTTGGGGATATTGGCTCATTCCATCGGAATTAGCTTGGTCATTCGGCTTATTTGCAGTTTTATTAAGCATTGCTTATGCTACTACGCATCGTCCGCATCCTACTGCATTAGACGAGCAGATAAATTTTACAGAAGTTCCGAAAAAAAAGTATGAATAAGGGGAGTAGGGTAAGGCTATCTTTTAAGTAATCTTTTAATCTCTTTATCGACATCTCTATTTTTGATCGTCTCCCGTTTATCAAACTCTTTTTTACCCTTTCCTACGCCAATTTCTAATTTAGCGTAGCGCTTTTCATTAAAAAATATACGCAGTGGAATGATAGAATATCCTTTCTCTTTTACTTTGGATTCTAGTTTTTCTAATTCTCGTTTATTCAATAATAGCTTTCGATCATGTACTTCAATATGATTATTAGAATTACCGTGGGTATAAGCATTAATAAATAATCCCCTCACCCAAAGAGCGCCTTTGTCAAATATGCAAAAGGAATCATTAAAGCTCACTTTGCCCTCACGAATCGATTTTACTTCGGTTCCAAGCAATACAATGCCCGCATCATACTTATCCTCGATATGATAGTTAAAATAGGCTTGCCTATTATTGAGCTCGATTTGTTTGATCACTTTAGACATAAAAAAAATCCGACCCCGAGTACTCGGGATCGGAGACAAAAGTAATATAAGTATTCTGTTTTTGAATTAGAAAATTGAACTAAACCCTAGGGCGATCTAATTTCTAAATAGAAAGACCACTTCGGAAAGTTTGTTTTTAAGATCTTTACGATCAATAATGAAATCTAAAAATCCATGTTCTAGTAAAAATTCACTTCTTTGAAAGCCAGGAGGTAAATCCTTTTTAATGGTTTCTTTGATGACTCTTGGGCCTGCAAATCCAATTAATGCACCTGGTTCTGCTATATTAATATCACCTAACATACCAAAGCTGGCCGAAATACCTCCAAATGTAGGGTCGGTTAATAATGAGATAAAGGGCAATTTAGCATCGCTTAATTGCGATAATTTACCACTGGTCTTTGCCAATTGCATTAAGCTAAAGGCGCTTTCCATCATTCTTGCGCCACCACTTTTACTTATGACTAAATAAGGAAGATGATGTTCAATACAATAGTCAATGGCACGACTAAACTTTTCACCCATGACACTTCCTAATGAGCCACCAATAAATTCAAAGTCCATACAAGCCACCACTATGGATTCGCCATTCGCCTTTCCTACAGCAACACGCATAGAATCTTTTAAATCGGTTTTTGCATGAATTTCATCAAGTCGTTTTTGATAATTTTTTAAATCAGTAAAGTTAAGGGCATCTTTACTTTTTATATTATCAAATAATTCAGTGAATTGTCCCTCGTCAAATAAAATATCAAAATATTCATCACTACCAATGCGATGATGAAAATTACATTTGCTGCAAATAAATAAAAATTCTTTTAGCTCCGAACTTGTACAGATATGATTACAAGAAGGGCATTTAGTCCACAATCCTTCGGGTGTTTCTTTTTTATCAGCAGTGGAAGTGGTAATTCCTTTTCGTATGCGTTTAAACCATCTGGCTTTATTAGCTTCTGTTCCAGTTGTTTCTTCTCCAGTTAAGTTTACTTCAATATCTTCTTCTCTGTTTTTCATAGGCAACTATTTAAGTAATTAGTACCGTGTGTTTTAGGCGAGGTACCAAAGCAATCGTTTTCGTCTTTATGAAGTTATAAAAAAATAAACAGCCACCTCATTTTCAGTGGGGTGGCTGTGTTAAAATTTTGTTTAAGCGTTTCGGTTAATACAGTTTAGGTCATTAAAGGCAACTTCTAAGCGCTGGATGAATGATTCTTCACCCTTTCTAAGCCAAACCCTTGGGTCGTAGAATTTTTTATTAGGCTTATCAGATCCATCTGGATTTCCTAATTGTGTTTGTAAGTAAGCTTCATTTTTTATGTAATACTTTAAAATACCTTCCCAGAAAGCCCATTGTAAGTCGGTGTCTAAATTCATTTTTATTGCACCGTATCCAATGGCTTCTCTAATTTGATTTTGTGGTGAACCAGAACCGCCATGAAATACAAAGTAAACTGGTTTTGGAGCTGTTTTTAAATGTTGCTCAATATATACTTGGCTATTGTTTAAAATATCAGGTCTCAATTCAACATTGCCTGGACTATACACCCCATGCACATTTCCAAATGCAGCAGCAACTGTAAACATATTACTTACTTTACTTAATTCAGTATATGCATAAGCCACATGTTCAGGTTGAGTATATAATTTATCATTTTCAACACCACTATTATCAACACCATCTTCCTCACCACCTGTAACGCCTAATTCAATTTCAATACTCATTCCTAATGGTGCCATTCTTTTAAAGAATTCAGCAGAAGTTTGAATGTTTTCTTCCAAAGGTTCTTCGGATAAATCCAACATATGTGAACTGAATAATGGTTGTCCTTTTTCTTTGTTAAATTGTTCGCCTGCATCAATTAAAGCACTAATCCATGGAAGCCATTTTTTGGAAGCATGATCGGTATGCAATACAACAGGTACATTATAAAATTTAGCTACTTGATGCACATGTAATGCGCCTGCAATAGCACCTTGAATATTCGCCTGTAAATTATCATTCGGCATTCCTTTTCCTGCGATAAATTGAGCACCGCCATTAGAAAATTGAATGATAATAGGGGAGTTCACTTTTGCTGCAGTTTCGATGGCTGCATTTATGGTATCCGTTCCTGTTGTGTTTACTGCTGGAATTGCAAAATTGTTGTTTTTGGCATCATTGTATAAAGCCTCTAATTCTTTGCCAAATAAAACACCTGATGTGTACTTGCTCATAGTTAAATTATTATGTTGCAAATATACAAATTCTTAGCCAAACAGATGTTAGCCATTTGTCCTTTTATGGTTGATAAATAACTTAAAAAAGAAAAAAATATTTTTAGGGAATTGGCTATTAAGGGATTTATAAAAACCCTTTACTTTTCATCCAATCGTCATTGTATACTTTGCCTACATAACGACTACCATGGTCATGAAAAATACATACTACAATATCTGTTGGTTGTAATTTGTCTTTTAATTGTATTAAACCTTGTAAGCAACTACCAGCACTGTAGCCACAAAAAAGACCTTCTTCTTTTGCAAGTCTTCGCGTCATTAAGGCACCATCTTTATCACTTACTTGTTCAAAATGATCTATCACAGTCATGTCGTAATTTTCAGGAATAAAATCTTCCCCAAAGCCCTCCGCAATATAGGGAGCTACTTTACTATGATCAATTTCGCCAGTATTAAAATAATGTGTAAGTAAGGATCCAACTGGATCAATTGCCCACACTTTGATATTTGGATTTTTTTCTTTTAAAAATTTTGCGGTTCCTGTGATAGTACCCCCTGTTCCAGCAGTACAAACTAAATGTGTAATTTTCCCTTCTGTTTGATTCCATATTTCAGGACCGGTGCTTTCATAATGTGCTTGTCGGTTTGCTAAATTATCATATTGGTTTACAAAAAATGAATTTGGTGTTTCATTGGCTAATCTTCGAGCCACAGAGTAATAACTTAGAGGATCAGTAGGCTCCACATTAGTAGGACAAACATAAACTTCAGCACCCATTGCGCGTAAAATATCTATTTTTTCCTTGCTCTGTTTATCGGTGGTCGCGAAAATACATTTATAACCTTTGACAATAGCAACTAATGCCAAACCCATTCCAGTATTGCCACTAGTGCATTCTATGATAGTACCACCTGGTTGCAAAGCGCCCGATGCTTCGGCCATTTCAATCATTTTTAATGCCATTCTATCTTTAATTGAATTGCCTGGATTAAAATAATCTACTTTGGCTAGTATAGTCGCAGGAATTTGTTCCGTGATTTTATTAAGGCGAATTAAAGGTGTATTACCAATAGTTTCAAGTATATTATTTAACCACATAGAAAGATAAATCAATGTTGATTTGGTGAAATTAGGTTAAAAATAAGGAAAACTAAAAGATGTTAGTAAAATCTAACTATTTGCAAAGTTGCTTGTAATGATATCGCAAAACTTTGATTCAATCATTTTTTCAGCTAATAAAATCAAGTTCTTGAATGCTTTGGCATTACTAATACCATGTCCAATGAGGACAGGTTTATTGACTCCTAAAATAGGGATACCACCATAATTTTCAAAATGGTATCTACTAAAAAAAGCGTCATTGCCTAAATTTTGATGAACTGCTGCATCATACATAGCTTCGGCAGTTTTTAAAACAATATTTCCAGTAAAGCCATCGCAGACAATTACATCTGCTTTTTCATTAAATACATCGCGACCTTCTACATTGCCAATAAAATTTAAAGCGGTATTTTGTTTTAATAAGGGATAAGTAGCTTGTGCTAATGCATTGCCTTTTCCTTCTTCTTCTCCCATATTTAATAATGCCACTTTTGGGTTTGCAATATTTAAAATATGCTTTGCATATAAGTTGCCTAAAATCGCAAATTGATTTAATTGTTCTGGTTTGCAGTCAGCATTTAATCCTACATCCACTAAGATGCCTGTTTGTCCATTAAGTTTAGGAAGTAGGGAAGCGATGGTGGGCCTTAATACGCCATGAATTGGTTTAATACTAAACATGGAACCTACTAACATAGCACCCGTGTTACCTGCACTTAAAAAGGCATCAATCTCGCCATTAGCTAATAACTTGAACCCAATGGAAATAGAAGAGTTGGGTTTTTCTTTTAATGCTTTGGTAGGATGTTCATGATACCCAATTACTTCTGGGGCATGTACAATATGTAAAAATGGTGACGAAAAACCATGATCCTGAAACAATTGTTTCAGTTGTGTTTCGTCACCAATACAAAATAATTTATGTTGGTATTGAGATAGATATTGTTGTACGCCTTTGACAGCTTCTAATGGTGCAAAATCACCACCCATCATATCTATGCCGATATTCATTTTAAATGAATTACGCTTTTAAAGGCGCTTTCTCAGATACTAATTTGCCTTTGTAGTACAATTTACCTTCTTGTACATGAGCACGATGACGAACATGGATTTCACCTGTTGTACCATCTTTGCTTAAGGTAACTTCTTGAGCTACATAGTGAGTTCTTCTTTTAGCACTGCGTTGTTGTGAGTGTCTGCGTTTAGGATTAGGCATCTCTTATGTTTTAATTATTTATATTTTATTTAATCGACTATTATACTATTTCAATTCTTCGTTTCTTATTCTCCTAAGTTTTTAAACTTATCTAAACCCTTCCAGATATTATTGTTTGGAATTTCGTTGGGGTTAGATTGGAATTTTTTTAATTGATCCAACACTTTTTGGTTACAAGTAGATTCACCTTTTTCGGTCTCCTTACAAATTTTTTGCAAAGGAATACTCAAATTGATGAATTCATATATCCAGCTAGCTACTGACAAATGACTTTCGTGTCGGTCAATGTAGTAAATATCAGGATCCTCCTCGTTGCTGTTCATGGCGTCAGGGTCGTCCACTAATTTTACAATTAGGTTAAACTCATCCCAGAGTGAAACTGTTAGGGGGTTACCGCAACGATCACAAATGGTTTCAACTTTGCCATCCACATCAAAATGTAATTGCATAAAACCTTGGTGCTTATCTAAGTTCAACTTCACCAATGTGTTACAATCACTAAAATCCTGAGGTCCAAAATTAGTAAAGAACTTGTCCTCAATACGGTATTCCAACTCGTGCACCCCGGGTCTTAGACCCACAAATGCTATTTCGTAAGCCCTGTTTTGGTTCATAACCGTACTTATAAGGGTGGCAAAGTTAGTAAAAAGCAACCAAAAGACAAAGTTTATCCTAATTTTACAATACAATTATAATCATGTCGATTCGCCTTCCTAAATACCTCAAAATCACCTATTCTTATATCTGGCATGTCCTTGCCTTGTTGGTATTTGTTTTTGGTAAAAATGAACTGTGGGTGCAGGATGTATATTCAGAAAGGTTTTTTAAATCGTTCACTTATGGTATTCGTGGTGCCATAGGGTCCATTCCTTTTGCTATTGGGGAGTGGCTTTACATAATTTTACTTATTATATTGATATACAAGATTTTAAAATTTTTAATTAACATTAAAAATCAAATTAAAGACGCCTCAATTATAGGTAAAATTGTTTATAAGATTTCCCATGCTTTTGCGGTACTCTATGTTATTTTTCAAATGATATGGGGGTTGAATTATCAAAAGATGAGTCCTGCAAAGGATTTTGGACTCAAAGTGCCTCTTAACTATACTGAATCTCAGGTAGATAGCCTTAGCTTGACCTTGATTAGTCAACTCAATGCCGTTAGAACCCAAATTTCGGACACACAAATAAAAAATTTGACCTTAGATTCACTCATTGAACTAAGTAAGGATGCATATTTTATGGGAGCAAAGACTTACCCCTTTTTATCTTATTTACATCCTAATATTAAAAAGGCCATCTTCCCAGGCTTAGGAGATAAAATTGGGTATTTGGCATTTTATCAACCCATTACTGCTGAGGCAATTATAAGACCAGATTTACCCATCCTAACCCAAGCTTTTACCATTTGCCATGAAATGGCACACCAATTAGGGTATGCCTCCGAAGCGGAAGCCAATTTTGTATCTTATCGTATTGCATTACTCAATGACAATAAATTCATTAAATATTCGATGTACCTACAAATGTTTACCTATGCGCAGGAAGCACAATTAATGCTCATTGCAAAATCAGGTAATTTTAAAAGATGGGAACTTGTGGTTAAACGAAATAAAGCATTATTGTCGCCTAAGGTTATTGCCGATCGACAAATAATCAAGGCCTTTTTTAAGGCAAGACAAAATAAAAGATTGCCTGGCTCTGAAAAATTATATGATCAATTTTTAGTTTGGAATCAACAATCCAAAGGAATTGAAAGTTATAATGATGTCCTATTATGGGCATTGGCTACACCCCAAAAAAATTAAAACGAATTTTTCCACATCATACTTTCAATAGGCTTTTCAGGTTGACCACTGTATTTAGCATTTGATTTTTGATTGTATTTCACTTCAATTTCTCCATCAACTGGGAAATAAATAAGTTGTCCAATGGGCATTCCTTTATAAACGCGTACAGGTTGTTTCACTGAAATTTCCAATGTCCAGTAGCCACAAAATCCAACATCTCCTTTTCCTGCAGTTGCATGTATATCAATGCCTAAGCGACCGGTAGAAGATTTCCCTTCTAAAAAAGGAACATGTGCATGTGTCTCTGTGTATTCTAAAGTAACACCTAAATAAAAACCAGATGGTTCTAAAACAAATCCCTCCTCAGGTATTTCAAAATAAGTGATCGTATTATGTGCTTTAGCATCTAAGATATTATTATCATAAGTAGCCAACCATTTTCCCAAATGAACATCATAACTATTACTTCCCAAATCTTTACGATCATAAGGCACCACTTTGATGGTTCCTTTCTCGATTTCTTCTAATATTCGCTTGTCTGATAAAATCATCTTAGTTTATTTTGTTTATGTTTGTCTTTGAATTATTAAAGTTGTAGGGTAGGAATGCGGTGCAATTTAACTTAAAGCTTTTTTTTATGCCTTTCTTTTATCAACAAAATATTAACGAGACTACTTATTTTGCCATTTGGGCAATACAAGAGCCATTGTCCTATTTTGAAGAAGAAATGAAACTATTGGTGGATATTCAAAATGAAGATCGCAAATTGCAACATTTAGCAGCAAGATGGTTATTAAAATTAATGCGACCTGAAATTGCATTGGAATCAATTGAAATCGCAGATAATGGCAAGCCTTGTTTGCCTGGAGCACCCTTTCATTTTTCATTATCACATTGTAAAGGATATGCAGCTTGCGCCATTAGTGAAACCGGTCCTATTGGCGTGGACATAGAAATCATACACGAAAGAATTTCTAAAGTAGCGCATAAATTTTTAAGTGTAGAAGAAAAACAATTAGTGACAGATATCAGTGAAGAAGCGCTTTTAAAACAGTTGGCTTTTTATTGGGCTGCAAAAGAAGCCATGTATAAGATGTATGAAAAAAACGGTATTGACTTTTCTAAACATTTTAATGTAACACAATTAGCCGATCAAGATCAAGGATTGGTCCCTGCCGAAATAAATCATCAGGATCAAGATAAAAAAGTACAATTACAATATTTATTTAATTCCGACTTTGTTTGCGTAGTTTGTTTTGACAAATAAAAAAGCCCATTCACCGCGAAACTTCGGGTTGAATGGGCTTTGTGCGGAAGAGGAGACTCGAACTCCCACGCCCGGTTTATGGGCGCTACCACCTCAAGGTAGTGCGTCTACCAATTTCGCCACCTCCGCATCCATTTATAAATAGGTGAATGGATGAAAACTATAATCCTTTTAATACTTCATTTGCAGAACGAACATAATCATCATTTTTTGCTTCAGTTGCAAGTTTGATGCAAGTAGTAGCACTTTCTTTCGCACCTGCTTTATCTCCCAATAATTTTTGTGCTTTTCCTTTTAATAAAAATAACCAATATGCTTTTGCATTGGTCTCGATGGCTTTGTTCACGTTCGCCAAAGTTTTTGCATAATCTTTGTCTAAATCAAAATAAAAATTAGCGGCAGTTGCGTAAGTGTTTGAATTGATATTAGTTCCTGCAAGGGATGCTTCAACTTGTTTACGAACTGTAGGTTTGATATCTGTTGAAATAGGAATACTTATCAATACTTTACCCCATTTTAAATCAATGGTAGCAGTTTCAGCAGTGATATTGCCTATGTTCATTCCAAAAGTTTCCGTGTTATTGCTTGTAGTTTCTGGTTTTACTTTTAAGCGTACCACATCTTCTGTTTCTTTATATTCAAAACTTCCCCAACCTTTAGAATTGGTATTAAAAATAATAGTCCATTCTGTTTCGCCAGGAATAGTAAACAATCCATAAGCACCTGCTGCTAATAATTTACCTCCGATTGTAACAGGATCAGAAAAAGTAATTTTGGTTGCAGCATTTGCACCTGTGCGCCATACCTGACCCACTGGAGCTAACAAAGTACCTTTCCCAAAAACTGGACGACCTTTTAAACTTGGTCTTGAGTATACGATTTCAATTTTCCCTAGACCAAAGTCTTGACTTAATGTTTGAGTAGGGCTTGCGGCTGGCATTTTAACTTGTGCGCCTGCAACTAAGCTCATAAAAGTTCCAATAATTAAAAGTAATTTTTTCATTTAGATAAATTTTAGACAACAAACCTAGGCGTTTTTTAGGGATTTTGTTGTTATTTTTTATGAAAAGCAGGATGAAAACGGTCCAATGTGTCTCTTAAAAATTCCCTATTTAAATGAGTGTAAATTTCGGTGGTGGTGATGCTTTCATGACCCAACATCTCTTGAACAGCCCTTAAGTCGGCGCCACCTTCCACTAAATGAGTAGCAAATGAATGCCTAAAACTATGAGGTGAAATGGACTTAGTGATACCCGACTTTTTAATCAAGTCCTTAATGATGTAAAAAATCATTACCCTGCTAAGGCCTTTGCCACGATTATTTAAAAAAAGGACATCCTCACTGTTTTTGGCAGGGGTTTGGTGCACACGAATGGTATCCTTATATAGTTTTATATATTTTATGGCATCAGATCCAATTGGGACCAATCTTTCTTTGTCACCTTTCCCAATGACTCTTATAAACCCTACATCAAGGTATAAGCATGAAATTTTTAACTGAATAGCTTCGGTGACCCTAAGGCCAGAACTATACATTGTTTCAAGTATGGCTTTGTTACGCCCCCCTTCGGGTTTACTTAAATCTATTTGTGCAATGATTTGTTCAATTTCTTCAAAGCTTAATACATCAGGTAGTTTGCGCCTCGTTTTAGGTGAGGGTAAAAGTGTGGTAGGGTTGATGGTGCAAATTTGTTCTAATAAGCAATACTTAAAAAAAGATTTGATACCTGAAATGATTCTTGCTTGAGAGGTAGGGGCCATTTCCATTTGCCCTATACATTGAATAAAGGATTGTAAATGTTGCAATGTCACTTCGGCGGGGCTAATGCCTGCTTCGTTGGCGACTAAATAGTTGGATAATTTATCAATATCTCTAAGATAAGCTTCGACAGAGTGGTCGCTTAGTGATTTCTCTAATTGCAAAAATGCCTTAAAACCTTTTTTATAGATAGCCCAATGCATGATACTGATAATAGATTTGATGGTTAAGCTATAATGATTTTATTTCGCGCTAGATTAAACATAATATGAAAGTAAATTTAAGGTCATTTAAGCAGAAAGTAAGACACAACAGAAAACAATTAAAATCTTTTTTAACTAAAATAGGAAAGCAAAATCCAAAAGGCTGGGATACCAATGCAGAAAAAGTAAGCGCCCAAGTTTGGAAGGAAGTAGATTGTTTGAGTTGCGCCAATTGCTGCAAAACTATGACACCTACTTTTACCAATACGGATATTAAACGCATCGCTTCACATTTGAATACAACTGCTGCTGCTTTTAAAAAGGAGTGGTTGACTTATGATAAAAAGGACAAGGATTGGTTGAACAAAGTAACTCCTTGTCAGTTTTTAAATTTGAAAACAAATAAGTGTAATATATATGAAGTACGTCCAGCTGATTGTGCTGGATTTCCTCATTTTGGAAAAAAGAAAGTGATTGATTATTTACATGTCCATCAACAAAATGTGGAATTGTGCCCAGCCACTTATAAAATGGTCGAAAAAATGCAAGCCATCTTAAATTAATCTTATTTAAGAACGACCCTTGAATTCATCCATGCTTTGATGCATTCCAAACCAACGACCTACTACTGTATCAAACCAACGAATGGGCAATAGCCCTTTTACTAAGTAGATAATATATACAATGCCAGGCATTCGGACATAAAGTTGATTGTTTTCAATTCCCTTAATAATTTTATCGACCGCTTTTTGTGGTGTTACAATGGGAACGATCCTACTTTTAACGCCTTCAAACATACCTGTGCTGATATAAAAAGGGGTGACAGTAGTTATTTTTACATTCGTATTTGCATTTTCCATTTCAAGTCTCAATGAATCACTCCAACCAATGACTGCAAATTTGCTAGCCACATAAACACTCATTTTAGGATTGCTCACCATACCTGCAGCAGAGGCAATATTTACAATATGCCCTTCCTTAGTTTGAATCATCTCCCCTAAAAATGCTTTTGTAATATGCATTAATGCAAGACTATTTATCCCCATCGTTTTATCAATATCTGAATGCGAGTGGTCAATAAAAAATTTGCCGACAATAATTCCTGCATTATTAATTAGTATATCAATTTTCCCTACTTCCTTTTTTACGAGTATACTTGTATCAATGACTTGCTGCGTATTCATGACGTCAACTACATAAGTAACTACTTTGAAACCCAACTGTGTCAATTCATTAGCCGTGGATTGCATTAAGGATTCATTGACATCCCAAATGACTAAAGTAGAAAGCCCTTTCTGCAATAATTGCAATCCCATTAATTTTCCAATACCTGAGGCACCTCCTGTAATTAACGCATTTTTAGATTTAATTTGGCTCATAAAATAATAGGTAAGGGTAGGCGAAAGGGTTTCAATCTCACTACAATTTACCCAATAATAGGAAGACTAAAAAATCAAAAATAAACATCTTCAATAAATAATATTTCCCATTCATTGAAAGGATTGAGTAGGATAGCCGCAACATCAAATTGCAAGTATTTCCAAATAGGATATTGATATTGAAATAGGGCAGCTGCATTCTTTAAAAATTGCATTTTTTGAGGTTGAATACTTTGCTCAGGATAGCCAAACTGAATAGAACTCCTTGTTTTAACTTCAATAATATGAAGTAACCCATCCTTACTTGCAATGATATCAATTTCAAGGTGTTTGCAACGCCAATTTCGATGCAATATTTCAAACCCATTTTTTGTTAGGTAATCCGCGGTTATGTTTTCGCCTAAAAACCCAGTATCTTTGTTATTCATTTTATTGGTAATTTGGTTTAAACATAACGGAATTTAGTACATGCAAAAAGCGTATAAATTACAAGGAAAACATAGGCATTATGACTGGGGTGGTCAACATTTTATACCAGACTTGATGGGTATTGATAATAGCGCACAACAACCTTTTGCCGAATATTGGATGGGAGCGCATTCGTCAGCAGTGTCAGAAGTGATGACAAAAGAGGGGATGATACCATTAGATCAAATGATACAAAATAACGCATCCACTTTGTTAGGTTTAAACACACATACTGAGTTTGGGATGCTTCCTTATTTGTTTAAAATTTTAGATGTCGCTAAAATGTTAAGCATTCAAGCACATCCAGATAAAAAAAATGCCATTATTGGTTTTGAAAAAGAGCAAGCTGCCGGCATTAGTTTGGATGCATTTAATAGAAATTATAAGGATCAAAATCACAAGCCCGAAGTCATGGTGGCTTTAAGTGACTTTTGGTTATTACATGGTTTTTTAGCCCCTGAATTATTGGAACAACGTTTGCAAACATTTTTTTATTTTCATCCACTACAAGATCATTATAGAGGGGTTGATTACGAAGGGCTATATCGTTTTTTTATGCAATTATCATCAGAGGATGCGGACCGTATTTTAAAACCATTGATGATGGATGCAGTGGCTTCGGTAAAAAGTAAATCAGTAGACAAAACACATCCACATTGGTGGGCGAATCAATATTATAATGGGAAAGTACCAGATCAAAATATTGACAAGGGAATTTTTTCCATTTATATTTTAAACATTGTGCATCTTTCAAAATATGAAGGCATATTTCAAGGTGCTGGATTATTACATGCTTATTTAGAAGGTCAAAATATGGAATTGATGGCCAATAGTGATAATGTATTAAGGGGAGGGCTTACTTCAAAATATGTTGATATTAATGAATTAGTACAACAGGTGCAATTTAAACCCACTTATCCATCCATCTTAAAAGGAGATCATCTGAACGATTTTGAAACCGAATATGCATGTCCTGTTTCAGACTTTGGTATCACAAAAATAGCCATACCCCAAGGGGAAAGCTATACAATGAACAGTAATTCCTTGGAAATCTTGATGGTGACGGAGGGGGAATTACAGCTCGAGGATCTATCTGTGAAAGCAGGAGAGGCAGTCATGTTGCCGGCAGGACAAGGAATTTCAATAAAAGCCATAAAACCCTCCGTGTTATTTAAATCCTATGTCCCTTAGGTTATTCACATTTGAGGAAAATGTAAATTCTACAATGTTAATTTGAATCCTTATTTTTGAAAAACGAAATCAATTTAGACTTAATTGAACCAGGAAAGAACCCTTCGAAAAAAATAAAAAATGAAATTAAATAAACAAATCATTCTTGCATTAATTATCATGGTAGCGACAAGCGCATTATATCGTGTCTTGCCTGGTCGTCCTTATGGGTTCGCTCCACAAATTGCTATTGCCTTATTTGGTGGGTCATTATTTGCAACCAAAAAGCAATATGCTTTTTTATTGCCCATTATCTCTATGTTTATTTCTGATTTGATATACCAAGTTTTATTTAACTATCATTTGTCACCTATTCAAGGTTTTTATAGCGGTCAATTATTAAATTATGTTTTAATAGCAGGTACCGCAGTTTTTGGTTTTGGATTACAAAGCAACAAATTATCAAAATATATTCTTGGTTTTTTATCCGCACCAACTGCATATTTTTTAGCATCTAATTTTTTAGTTTGGGCACAAGGAGGTGGGTACCATCATGCCATCAATATGACAGGATTGGTTCAAACCATGGTAGATGGCTTGCCTTTTTATCCATATAGTGTTGCAGGAACCTTAGTGTTCGGAGGTGTATTATTTGGAGGCTTCCGATTTATGGTGCCTCAATTCAAAAGCCTATAATTTTTCTCTAGGATTCGTTTTTCATTGCTTCAAATTCTGCATCAATTTGCCAAGGGCCATTGTCTGCAGCTAGGGTAGCTAATTCGTCACATCTATTATTAAATGCATTATTGGCATGTCCCTTTACCCAATGAAATTTAATTTGAAAGGGAGCGGCTATTTTATGATATTGTAACCATAAATCTTTGTTCTTTTTACCGCCTTTGAAATTTGTTTTAATCCAATTGTCTAGCCATTTTTTTTCGACCGATTCCACCACGTATTTACTGTCTGTGTATATGTGAATTGGCAATTCCTTTTTTTTGATCGACAGTAAGGCTTTAATTACAGCAAGTAATTCCATCCGGTTATTGGTGGTTTTTCGATATGCCTCAGACAACTCTTTTACTTTTTCACCCCACATTAATATAGCCCCATAGCCTCCTGGACCGGGGTTACCCCTTGATGAACCGTCAGTATATATTATAATTTTATCCATTAATTATGTATAAACTATTGATAATAAGCAATATACGAATTTATAAGCTTAGTTATACAAAATGAAACAATTTTTTACCTTAATGTGTTCGTTTTACACACTATTTTTTTTATCTTTATGTGCACTTGTTACATTTTTGTGACAAAACGATTGAATTGCAAAATTGCTTGATATGCAGACTGTTGAAAATGAAATGGTGGTGTTGAATGATGCTTTTGGTAAAAAAAATTCATTGAAGAGGGTCAGTTTTAATCTAAAATACCAAACGACCTACGGCCAAATTATTTATATATATGGTGACCATCCTTTATTAGGTAATAATCTAATAGAGAAGGCTATTCCAATGACATTTTTAAATGATAATTATTGGGTATTGCATTTAGATTTTAATGAATACCAGGCATATGATAAAATCACGTATCATTATTATATTTTAAATCCAGATGGTACTAAAGTGTATGATTGGGGCAATGATAAAGTATTTAATCCCAATAAAGTAAATAGCAAAGAGCTTGTTTTATTGGACGCGTGGAATTATACGGGTTATCCAGAAAATGTTTTTTATACCGAACCTTTTGTCAACGTTTTAATTCCACCAACCTTACATCAAAAGCCATCAAACGGTATTGAAAATAATACAACTCATATTTTTAGGTCCAAGGCCCCATTGATGAAGCCAAATCAAACTTTGTGTATTGTTGGTGATAATGTTGAAGTGGGTCAATGGAAAGTTAAAAATCCACCACTACTAACTAAAGTTGCAGATGCAGCTTATTTTGAAGTGAGCCTAGATTTAAGTAAAGCTATTTTTCCTTTTAATTACAAGTTGGGGGTATTTGATGTTAAGAAAAAAGAATTTGTTTGTTTTGAGGAGGGAGAAAATAGAGTGATAACTCAAGTCGCTACAAAGGATCAATTGGTCATCATCAACGAAGGATTTGCTCACCTGTCTAATAACAATTGGAAAGGGGCTGGGGTTGCGATTCCTGTATTTTCATTGCGTTCAAATCAAAGTGCGGGTATTGGTGAATTTGCGGATTTAAAATATTTAGTGGACTGGTCTAAAAAAATTGGTTTAAAGCTAATTCAATTATTGCCATTGAATGATACCACTGCAACACATACATGGCAAGACTCTTATCCTTATGCTGCAATTTCGGCTTTTGCACTGCATCCTATGTACATAAGATTGCAGGACATGTTGAAAAAAGATCAATCTAGTTTACTGGAACCTTTCCAAAAAGATTTGGAAAAATTAAATGCATTAAGCCAAATAGATTACGATGGCGTCATGAAGTTGAAATGGGAAATACTTAAATTAATTTATTCCATCAATGGAAAAAAGGATTTAGCTTCTGTAGGTTTTAAATCTTTTTACAAGCAAAATGCACACTGGTTGGTTTCCTATAGTGCGTTTTCTTACTTACGTGATTTGCATGGAAGTATTGATTTTAATACATGGGCTTCTCATTCCACTTTCGTACAATCAGAAATTGATAAATTAACTGCACCTAAGTCAAAGACCTATGTTGATATTGCTTTTTATTATTTTGTACAATATCATTTGCATTTACAATTAAGTGCAAGTTCAAAATATGCACATGCTAATGGGGTGATAGTGAAAGGCGATATTCCTATTGGAGTTTATAGATATGGTGCAGATGCTTGGCAGCATCCTGATCTATTTCATATCGATATGCAAGCGGGAGCGCCACCAGATGACTTTGCTATTAAAGGACAAAATTGGGGATTCCCAACTTACAATTGGGAAGTGATGGCTTCCAATGATTATAGTTGGTGGAAATTGAGATTTGAACAAATGAGTTATTATTTTGATGCATTTAGAATTGATCATATACTAGGTTTTTTTAGAATTTGGAGTATCCCAATGAATCAAGTAGAAGGCATCATGGGCAGATTTGTGCCAGCCATTCCTATTACGATCCAGGAATTGAATAAAAATGGAGTTGCATTTGATCATCACAGATTTACTCAGCCCTTTATAAATGACACTGTTTTATTAAAAACATTTGGGTATGATAATGATTATGCAAAACAACATTTTGTAAAGGCGACACATCATGGACAATTTGAGTTATTGCCTGCGTTTCAAACACAAAGAGCAGTTGAAAATCATTTTAAATCTTTGCCCGATGATGAATGGCATCATAAAATGAAACAGGGACTGTATGATTTAATAAGCAATATCATTTTATTTGAAGGAGACATTGCTCAAACATATCATTTCCGTTTTAATATGGATGCGACTTCATCATTTCAGCATTTAGATGAAAAGTCAAAACAAAGTTGTCGTGATTTGTATATAAATTATTTTTTCATTCGCCAGGATAAGGCTTGGGAAAAGGAAGCATTAGATAAATTGCCGATGCTAAAAAAATCAACTAATATGTTGATTTGTGGGGAGGATTTAGGATTGGTGCCACATTGTGTGCCAGATGTGATGCGCCATTTAGGGATTTTAAGTTTAGAAGTACAACGCATGCCCAAAGCAAGTAATAAAACATTTTTTCATCCAAATGATGCGCCTTATTTAAGTGTCGTAACGCCAAGCTCGCATGACACCAGTACAATACGCGGATGGTGGGAGGAAGATAAAAATAAAACTCAACAATTTTTTAACCAAGAAATTGGACAAAAAGGGGAAGCTCCTGAATATTGTGAGCCATGGGTTAATAAAGCCATATTAGTTCAGCATTTATATTCACCAGCTATGTGGTCTATTTTTCAATTGCAGGATTTCTTGGGAGTAGAAGCAAGTATTCGTCGTACCAATCCAAAAGAAGAACAAATCAATGTTCCTGCAAATCCAAAACATTATTGGAGATATAGAATGCATTTAACTCTTGAACAATTATTAAAAGAGGATAAATTTAATCAAAACTGGTTAACTGCCATTCAATCTAGTGGTCGTTAATGATTTGATTTCATTTAATTTGGACTAATTTCTATTTACATACTGCCTGTTTTGTATCTTAGCAAAAATTAACATTAGTGCAACTCGAATTTTGGGAACAACAACTACCTTTTGAATATCCATTCACTATCTCCAATGGACGAACCAAGACACATCAGCAAAGTTTAATGGTTAAATTGAGCTTGGGTAATTGGGTAGGATATGGAGAAGCCCCTGCGATTGCTTATTATAATGTTACCGTTAGTGCGATGATGGAACAATTAGAAAAGCAAAGAAAACTCATCGAAAAATTTGCTTTAATAGATCCTGAACGATTTTGGCATTTCTTACATCACTTATTTCCTCAAGATCCCTTTTTAGTTTGTGCCCTTGATATGGCAGGTTGGGATTTATTTGGACAAATGAAAAAGCAACCCTTGCACGAAATGTGGAATACCACATGGGATACAAATGTGGTGACGCCCATTTGTGATTATACATTAGGGATAGATACCATCGATAAAATGGTTGAAAAAATGAACGCGCATCCTTGGCCAATTTATAAAGTGAAAGTGGGTACCGACTATGATATAGAAATGATGACTGAATTAAGACAGCATACAGATAAACCTTTGCGAGTAGATGCCAATGCTGGTTGGACCACAGAAGAAGCTTTATTAAAAATACCTGCCTTAGCCAAATTGGGGGTGGAATTAGTAGAACAACCTTTGGCTAAAGATAATTGGGAGGGGATGATTCAATTAAAAAAACAATCTGCTTTACCCTTATTTGCAGATGAAAGTTGTGTGTTTGAAAAAGACGTGGCAATATGTGCCGAATATTTTCATGGGATCAATATAAAACTAACCAAATGTAGTGGACCCACTCCGGCTTTAAGAATGATTAAGGAGGCAAAGCACTTAGGACTGAAAGTAATGATGGGAAGTATGAATGAAAGTGTGATTGGGTCGGCGGCGATTGCTCAGTTTTTACCACAGTTGGATTATGTGGATATGGATGGGCCAATATTAATGACCCAATTAAATGGAGTTGGATTAAATTATAGTTTTGAAAATAAGGACGGGAAAATTGCACCTTTACACCTGCCAGGTTTAGGTGTTCAATACAAACAGCCCTTTAATAAATAACAGATGACACCCGAACGTACCGATAAATTATTAAAAGTATTAAGCAAACGCCAAGCCAACTTAACAGTTGTTTTGGAAAATGTACAGGACCCACATAATGTATCTGCTGTCATGCGCACCTGTGATGCAGTGGGAATACAGGATGTTTATGTGCTTACCACTAAAATACCTAGACATAAAAAATGGGGTTATCGCAGCAGTAGTAGTGCATTAAAATGGTTAACCATTCACGAATATGAAAACTTGGACGAATGTGTTGCAGCCTTGAGAAAAAATTTCAGTAAGATTTTAACCACGCATTTATCAAGTGATGCAGTGAGTTTACACGATATTAATTTTGCCGATTCGGTAGCCTTAGTTTTCGGGAATGAACATGCGGGTGTGACAGAGGAATTCAGAAATTTAGCAGATGGTAATTTTATTATACCACAAATGGGAATTATACAAAGTTTAAATATTTCGGTAGCATGTGCAGTGAGTATCTATGAAGCAATGCGTCAAAAAATGAATGCGGGACATTATGATAAAGCATCGCTTCCAACTGAACAAATGAATAGCTTATTAACACAGTGGGGTTTTGAAGAAGAAACACCCGAAGTGTATAAAAATTCAAAACTAAAGCGTAGTTAAAAGGTTCAAGACAAAACTTTACATCTGTTCTGGAACGGCAATACCCAAACAATGCATTGCTTTTTGCAAAGTGGCGGCAGTTAATATGCCAATTTTAATACGAAGCTGTTTTTTAATTTCAGAATCTGCATTAGCAATCGACAGTTCGGCATAAAATGTATTAAATAATTTTGCCAAATTAAAAGTATAAATAGCAATCTTAGATGGGTCAAGTGTATCAGCGGCCTCATTAATGATAGCAGGAAAAAGGGATAACTCAATCGCCAATTGTTTTTCTAAGGGTAATAATTCATTAGAGCTAAGTGTCACAGTAGTGCCCGTTTTTCTTAAGATGCTTTTAATCCTTGCATGGGTATATTGAATAAAGGGACCAGTAAAGCCATGAAAATCGATGCTTTCCTCAGGGTTAAATATCATTTTCTTTTTAGGATCCACTCTTAATAGAAAAAATTTAAGCGCGCCCAATCCAATGGTATGATACAATTCGGAAAGTTGTTCAGATGTGAATTCAGTTACTTTGCCTAATGCTTCCGTTTTTTGTTTTGAAATCTCTATCATTTCATCAACTAATTCATCCGCATCCACTACTGTTCCTTCACGACTTTTCATTTTACCAGTGGGCAATTCCACCATACCATAACTTAAATGATAAATGCCATCCGCTGCCGGTAATTGTAATTTTTGACAAATTAATTTAAGCACTTTGAAATGATAATTTTGTTCGTCACCTACTACATAAATACTAGCGTCAGTATTAAATTCATTTTGTTTTAGTTGTGCTAATCCTATGTCCTGGGTCATATATACCGAAGTGCCATCTTTACGACGCACAATCTTTTCATCTAATCCATCACCTGTCAAGTCTATCCAAACCGAACTGTCTTCCTTTTGATAAAATACCTTTTTATTTAATCCTTCATTTACTAACTCCTTACCTAATAAATAAGTATTGCTTTCGTAATATGTTTTTGCGAAGTCGGATCCAATTTTGTTATAAGTCACTTCGAAACCTTCATAAACCCAGCTGTTCATTCGTTTCCATAAATCAATGGTGGCTGCGTCGCCTTGCTCCCATTTCAATAACATTTCTTGAGCACCTTTTAAAATAGGGGCTTCTTTTTCGGCAGTTTCTTGCATCATGCCATTAGCAACTAATTCAGTCACTTCGGATTTAAAGGCGTCATTGTATTTGACATAGTAGTCCCCTACAAAATGATCGCCCTTTTGTTTTGTGTCTGCGGGTGTTGCGCCATTCGCGAATTTTTGCCATGCAATCATGCTTTTGCAAATATGAATGCCACGATCATTCACAATACATGTTTTAACCACTTCATGTCCTTGTAATTTTAAAATTTCGGCAATACTCCAACCTAAAAAATTATTTCTTAAATGACCTAAGTGCAAAGGCTTATTGGTATTAGGGGAGGAGTATTCCACCATCATTTTTCTTGGATGCTCGTTAGAAGGAATTAAATGAAGTGGATCCGAATTATTTAAATAATCAAACCAATAAGTATTACTGATGGTAAAATTTAAAAATCCTTTTACAATATTAAATTGAGTGAGTACATTAGGCATGTCGACCATCATTGCATTACCTAGTTCATTTCCTAATACGTCTGGACTTTTTCCTAATTGTTTTACAAATGCAAATAATACTATAGTATAATCTCCCTCAATTTCAGGCTTGGTGGCATTCACTAATACTTGTTCAACAGGTATTTGAACGCCATATAATGTATGAATACATTGAGCGGTAGATTTTTTAAGATTCGTTATTAAATTCATATTAAAGGGTTGCCTAATGCAAAAGTAATTAATTAAGATTACCTTTGAGCATCGATGTTAAAACTGCATGAAATAATACGACAAAGCATTTTGAGCTTGATTGATTGGGTTTACCCTGTTTTTCAAAAGATCATGCCTTTGAAGACATTTAGATATGCGGCTTGTGGCGGGGCCAATACTTTTTTAGATATCTTTTTATTTTTCATCTCTTATAATTACATTTTACACAAGGAAATCATTCATATCGCAGGGTTGAGTATTAGTCCCCATATTGCTTCATTTATCATTAGCTTTTGCGCTACTTTCCCAATTGGCTTTTATTTAAGCAGGTATGTCGTTTTTCAAGAAACCAATGTACCCAAGGCCACCCAATTAATGAAGTACTTTTTTGTGGTATTTGGCTGTATTATTTTGAATTATATCTTTTTAAAGCTATTTGTTGATTATTTTGGCTGGTATCCTACTTTGTCCAAAATAGTGACGACCTTTTTTGTGGTCATCTTTAGCTATACCAGTCAAAAGAATTTCACTTTCAAGACCACTAATTCGGCTTCTAATTAGAATTAAAATGGGTATGGTGGGGCTTGAATACTGCCTTTTCTGCTCCTTTATTTTAAATTTATGCCATTCTAGAGCATGAATAGGGCTGATTTACTGCCATTTATGACAAATTTGCACCCAAAGGCCTATGGCATAATGATTGCCAATAATAGAGTAATTAAACATTGAAAATCAAGCATTATGGCAAAAATAATAGGAATTGACTTAGGTACGACAAACAGTTGCGTATCGGTTATGGAAGGTGGCGAACCTGTAGTTATCGCAAATGACGAAGGTCGCAGAACCACTCCATCGGTGGTTGCGTTTTTAAAAAATGGGGAGCGTAAAGTAGGGGATCCTGCTAAGCGTCAAGCCATCACTAATCCCGAAAACACCATTTCAAGTGTGAAGCGTTTTATGGGTCGTCGTTTTAATGAAATTAGTGAAGAAAAAAGTCACTGGAGTTACAAAATTGTACAAGGTGAAAATGATACCGTACGTGTATCAATTGATGATCGTATGTATACACCACAGGAAATTTCTGCGATGGTATTACAAAAAATGAAAAAAACAGCTGAAGATTATTTAGGAACTGAAGTAACAGATGCGGTTATTACTGTACCTGCTTATTTTAATGATGCACAACGTCAAGCAACCAAAGAAGCTGGAGAAATTGCTGGTTTAAATGTGCGTCGTATTGTAAACGAACCTACAGCAGCTGCATTGGCTTATGGATTAGATAAAAAAAATGTAGAACAAAAAATTGCAGTATTTGATTTAGGTGGAGGAACTTTTGATATTTCAATTTTGGATTTAGGAGATGGTGTATTTGAAGTAAAATCAACCAATGGTGATACCCACTTAGGTGGTGATGATTTTGATAAAGTGATCATGGACTTTTTAGCCGATGAATTTAAAAAACAAGAAGCGATTGATTTAAGAAAAGATCCAATGGCTTTGCAAAGATTAAAGGAAGCTGCTGAAAAAGCAAAAGTAGAATTAAGTTCTTCTTCTGAAACTGAAATTAATTTACCCTACATTACAGCGGTAGATGGTGTTCCAAAGCATTTGGTTTTAAAATTAACAAGAGCAAAATTTGAATCATTAGCTGATAATTTATTTGCACGTTGTTTAAAGCCATGTGAAGCAGCTTTAAAAGATGCTGGATATGCTACATCTCAAATTGACGAAATTATATTAGTTGGAGGATCTTCAAGAATTCCTAAAGTGCAAGAATTGGTTGAAAAATTCTTTGGTAAAAAACCTAACCGTTCTGTTAACCCTGATGAAGTGGTGGCAATTGGTGCAGGCATTCAAGGTGCTGTATTAACGGGTGATGTGAAAGATGTTTTGTTATTAGACGTGACTCCATTAAACTTAGGAATTGAAACTATGGGTGGAGTAATGACTACGATGATTACTTCAAACACGACCATCCCAACTAAAAAAATGGAAGTGTATTCGACAGCAAGCGATAACCAACCAGGTGTACAAATACATGTGATACAAGGGGAGCGTCCAATGGCGAATCAAAATAAAAGTTTAGGGATGTTTAATTTGGATGGTATACCACCAGCACCAAGAGGTGTTCCTCAAATTGAAGTTACTTTTGATATCGATGCCAATGGTATTTTAAATGTAAGTGCTAAAGACAAAGGAACTGGAAAAGAACAAAAAATTAGAATTGAAGCGGGTAGTGGTTTAACTAAGGAAGAAATTGAAAAAATGAAAGCCGAAGCGAAAGCCAACGAAGCATCTGATAAAATTGAAAAAGAAAGAGTAGAAAAATTAAATGAGGCCGATAGTATGATTTTCCAAACGGAGAAGCAATTAAAAGAATTCGGAGATAAAATTTCTGAAGACAAAAAAGGACCTATTGAAACTGCTTTAGCTAATTTAAAAGAAGCGCATAAAACACAGGATGCTACACAAGTGGCTGCTGCTTTAACTGCAATGAACACTGCTTGGACTGCTGCAAGTGAAGAAATTTACAAGGCACAAGCTGCAGGAGCTGGTGGACCAGAAGCAGGAGCCCAAGGACCTGACGCAGGTCAAAGTAATGGCGGTGCAAGTAATGATACTGTTGAAGATGCTCAATTTGAAGAGGTGAAGTAATTGATTTTTCGACGAAAATTTTATACCCCCACCAGTGCCCCGATTTATCGGGGCACTGGGTTTTTAATAGCTACTCATATTCCATTTTCGCATTTGTATTAAATTTTTATCTACTATCTTCGTAATGAAATAAAAGGATATGGTTGAGTTGTTATTTTTAGGGGGTATGTTCTCGGCTTTATTAACTGTCTATTTATTGTTAGTTAGTAAAAATGAAACCAAGAGTTATGCGGATTATTTATTGTCAATATTATTTCTTTTGCAGATATATTGCACGTTTTTATATTTATTTATCCACTCAAGTTTTATTAATGCAGCTCCCTATTTATTTAAAACAGGGGCTCCAGTAAATTTTATTATTCCTCCGCTTGCTTATTTATATGTAAGGGCAGTTTTGTATAATGAAAAAGGGTTTTCTAAATTTGATGTAGTTCATTTCATTCCTTTTGTTTTATTTTTTATTAATTATTTGCCTTTTTATTTAATGCCCATAGCTGAAAAGTCAGATATAGTAAGGGCTGCCGTATTAGATCAATCTTTGATTTATAAACATAACGCAGGAGTATTACCGGAATATGTTCTATTTATTATGCGACTATTGCAAACTATTATTTATTTAATATTTAATTGGGTATTGGTTATTAAATTTAAAAAGAATAATTTAAGTAAGCCAGTGCAAGATCAAATTATTGCTGTTATAAATTGGCTTAAATTTTTTAATTGGAGTGGAGTATTCAATTTAGGTGGAATGATATTGTTGATTTTATTAGTGTTGGTTTTTAATGGTTCATTTATCATAACATTTTTAAATTTGATTCCTGGTTTAATTATATCCCTTAGTTTTTTCGCCATTAGCAGTTATTTGTTAGTAAATCCTAAAGTATTATTTGGTTTACCATTTGTAAAATATAACGAAGTGCCATCTAGTATCTTGGACGATGATTCTCAAAGAATACATTTTATAACAGAAGATTATTCCAAGGAAATTGCGCATATAAAAAGCTTTTTTTTGGAACACAAGCCCTACTTAAAAAGTAGTATAAATATTAACCAGGTTTCCGTCGAAATTGGCATTCCAGCACGAGAACTATCCTTTATATTAAATAATCACTTTGGATTAAGGTTTAATGATTTTGTGAATAATCATCGCATAACCTTCGTAACTGAAAGATTGAATCCTGATTATTTAAAAGATTATACCATCGAAACCCTGTCTATTTCAGCCGGCTTCACTTCTAAAAGCACATTTAATGCCGCTTTCAAGAAAATTCACAACTGTACACCTTCTGAATTTTTAGCAAATTCTTATTAGTTAAAATGCTGATATACAGCGTCTAAATTGTACAATAATCCGAATATTGTACCGTAATTCTGAATTCTGCACGAATTAATAGACAAAAATCTAAGATTTACTATTTTTCTAATCTAATTTACATATACTATAATTAGTATCTAAAATACTATGAATTACATTATACACTATATAGTTTAAATAATTTATATATATTATTTACATTGATTAACAATGATTTATATATAAATATAAGTCTGTAAATATATATAATATAGATAAAAATCTATAATTTCAATAGAATTGTGGAATAATTTCTCAATGATAATAGTATAAATACGTTGGCTATATGACCTTTATGAAGCATTTTACTATTTACAAGTATATTTTATTTACTGTAGCTTTTATTACTGTATCTTTTTTTTCAAATGGTGCAAAATATGTAAAACCTGTTTTTACAGACATTTCTGTTACTTTTTATGCTGGATATATTGGAGTTCAAGGGGCGAATACGAATAAAGCTGATAGTATTAATAATTTATCTACACTTGGCATTTCAAGTGTAACATTTATTCAAAATGATGCAAATTCGGATGGTGTTTTTGGAAATGGAGGTATTCAAGGAAACGATTATGCCGGCACAATAAAAATAACTTTAAAGACAGGAACAATTATTACATTAACAGGGGCACTAAATTGGCGTGAAACGACAGGTAATAAAGTGGAGGTATTGGGATTTATTTTAGATAATGGACAATCAGCCAATTTTAAATACGGTAAGGAAGAAAAATCAAAAACATTCTATCTTGTTGGCGGTACAACAAAAGGAAAAAGTTCTACGATTGGTCTAAGGTCTGTGAATTCTTCATTTAAATTCACAGATGGAGAAAGTAGATCTGGTAATGCGGCTACCGTAGGATTGTTGTCTGCATTAAGTGATGAATTGCCTGTGCCACCTTATTGTGCTGGGACACAAGCTACCAAGTCGATTAAAGAGGGGGCATTTATAATTGATATGGGTATTTTACCACAAACAGTTGGTAATGCATTAAAACCTTATGGATTAATTTATGATTTATTAAGAAATTTTCAAGTACCTATTCTTTGGTCGATTAATGAATGTAAGGTGAAAGATGGCATTGATTTTAGTATAGGAGGAAATAGTTATAAAGGAGGCCCTTTTATTATTGAATCGCAATATCGATCTGATTCAGTAAATGCAAGAATCACTGCTTGGCAAGCATTAGGTGTCGTAGGTGTTACTACAACATCACCATTAACAGTGCCTTATACTACCACTTTAATAAAAGCGCCTAATTGGACATTGGATAAACAAAATGGGCAAGTGGCCATTCCATATTTTAGTAATGCGGGTATTCCTGATGTGGCCTATGGAGGCAGTGAAAGCAGTGGTTGGAAAAATCCATCTGACCTAGGATCTTGTGATGATTTGTTTATCATGCCACACGCAGATCCAGCTTGGGCGACACATGGATCCTTATTAGATTGGAATTTAAATTATAAAGGGGGCATTTGGTTGGGATGTAGTGCAGGTAGTCATTTGGAAGACATGTTTAATCCTGCAGACTTTACAAAACAAACCAATTTCTTATCTGAAAAAACAGGATTAGCATCAGGGCCTGGACCATATATACAAAATGCATTGATCTTAGCTGACGCTCATGAAGATGGAGTGCCACCTTATAATTATGATCCTACATTGCAATATGATCCTATCATGCAGTTTATGGGAACCATTGATCAAGCTGTTACAAGTGGGGCGGAGACAGTTTATATTCCACTAGAGCCAGGCTGGAGAGCAAGTACTAAAGTGGGTATTTATCAAAATAGTAATACTGAAGTAGTTGATGGAACTCCAAAACATCGTGCTGCAATTATTGCATGGGGATATGCATTTGGAGATGTCAACAGAGGAAAAGTGTTTATAGAAGCCTCACATCAATTTAATCCTAAAGTAGAAGTAAAAAAAACTGGAGGGTCTAGTATCTCTGCGCCTGTTGCAAATATTAACAATGCTAAAGAGGAAAGAATGTTGATATTGGATGACAAAGAGTCTAGCAAAACCATTACTCCGGATCAAATTGCAGCACAAAGAATATTTTTTAATTTCTCATTTACTGCTGCAGTAGGAAAAGATATTGTTCCAACTATTTCTGGTTTGCCAAAGGATGCACCAATTTTATTTTCTGGACAAACCTTACCATTATCAGTTACAGTCCCATCGGGTTCCAATATTAATTCATATTCAATTCAATGGTCTTCAAGTAGCGGCGGTACTTTTTCACCCAATGCAACCTCTGCGAATGCGACTTTTACTGCACCTGCAAAAACAGGGATATGCCAGTTAAGTGTTACAATAAAAGATGCCTGTGGAAGAATTTATTTTGATTCAAAGCCAGTTGATATTCAATGTATGATGACGGTATCACCTGTTGCAAAAGATATTTGTTACGGAGCATCGGCAACAAGTGGAGCGATAGATATTACAGTGACCAATGGGGCAGGCCCATTTGTTTGGGCTTACAAAAAAGTTGGGGCAACAGATTCGGTAAAGGGAACTGGAATTCCAATCACAGGCTTGTCTGTAGGTTCATATGGTGTTAAAGTAATTGGAAGCAATGGGGTGGGATGTATTTCTACTTTAACTTCTGATATAAAAGTACTAACCCCATTTTCGGTATCTGCAACTTCTGTTAATAATATTTGTAATGGAGCAAATGCAGGATCTATTAATTTGACAGTAAACGGAGGAGCCCCAAGTTATAGTTATAATTGGGGTTCTGGATTGACAACGCAAAATTTAAATAATTTATTATCAGGTAAGTATAATGTTACTGTAACTGATAGTAAATCATGTACTGCCAAACTATCTGACAGTATTATCATAACACAACCAAGTTTAATAACATTAACACCAAGTGTCACTAATATAAATTGTTATGGACAAAATACAGGAGCCATTGCATTAACAATTACTGGAGGCGTAAGTCCATATACCTATTTGTGGAATGATGGAACAACAATTAAAGATAAATCGAGTTTATCTCCAGCAACTTATTCATTGACTGTTAATGATGCGAATGGTTGTTCAAAATCTTCAGGAAATATTATTATTACACAACCAACTGCTGCGTTAGGTATTACCGAGGTTCAAACGAATGTGGCATGTAATGGAGTAGCAAGTGGGGCGTTGAATATTACGGTGACCGGCGGAACAAGTCCATATACTTATGCATGGACTAAAACAGGCGATGAAACATTTAGTGCAACGACCGAGGATTTGAGTAGTTTATCAGCAGGGACTTATGCTGTAACGGTTACGGATAATAAAGGATGTACTAAAACAAAAACATATACGATCACGCAGCCTACTGCAATTAGTATCACAAATTCTATAACGAATTTAAATTACTATGGTAGTAATGATGGAAGTATAAGTTTAAATGTGAGTGGTGGAACAAGTCCATATGTTTATGCATGGACTAAAACAGGAGATGGTACCTACAGTGCAACGACACAAAATATAGGAAGTTTAGTAGCGGCCACTTATAATGTAAGAGTAACGGATGGCAATGCATGTGTCACTAATGTAACAAGTTTAACAGTAACTCAACCTAGTGTATTAAGCATTGTTAAAACGTTGACACCGGTTAATTGTTATGGAGAGAAAGTAGGTGCAATAACAATAGTGGTAAGTGGTGGAACAGCAGGTTATACCTATTTATGGAATGATGGAGCTACTACACAAAACAGAACTGGCATAGGGGGAGGCACTTATAGTGTGACCATTACGGATTCAAAGAATGGCAGTAAATTATTTGATAATATTATTATTACACAACCAACTGCTGCGTTAGGTATTACCGAGGTTCAAACGAATGTGGCATGTAATGGAGTAGCAAGTGGGGCGTTGAATATTACGGTGACCGGCGGAACAAGTCCATATACTT
>Ga0194060_10000090_pt1 | contig 62121 bp, 47 predicted proteins | sample SepL225m_MetaG_FD_163427 | JGI IMG/M metagenome (GOLD analysis project Ga0194060, IMG submission 163427) | Anoxic zone freshwater microbial communities from boreal shield lake in IISD Experimental Lakes Area, Ontario, Canada - Sep2016-L222-5m | ecosystem: Environmental > Aquatic > Freshwater >... | reverse complement strand
TGATTCAAATAAGAGCGAGTCAATGAACCCCGTCCCTTCCCAGGTCAGCCGACTCCGTTGTCTGCCATTTTGCGACCTGTTTTCCCTTAATGAAATCCATCACGCCTAACCATGTCCCCACCATGCCAACACAAAAATAGAAGGCGAGAAATATGAGACGTCGGGGCATGCCCTCCGAGGGAAGATGTTCAGCGAGTTTCCGCAATGGGAAGACGGAGGCATAAAGAATTACCTGAATCAGCAATAGCACCCGCATGGGGGATGACCTGACCGCCATAACGGCGGAGGACAAGAGGATTAACATCAAGATGACCGGCAGAAACCGCCGCAGCACCTTATTCAGAAATAAGCCGACGGAAAATACACCAAAGCGGAGAGGATTCAACACCTCCCTTGACATCCAGATGCCTCTCAAACTCCGGCACACTATGCGTCGGCGCCGCCGAAGCTCGTGTTCGGGCGTCTTGGAAGAAGCCGCCATAAAAGCCAGCGCGGCGGGCTCATAGACAAACCGCTTGTGTTGCCGAACAACATTCAGACAAGAGTAGAGATCATCGGTAACAACCAAGGGGATAGGCCGAAAAAGCTCCCTGCGTATCGCAAATAACACTCCGGTATTGGACGTGATGCTTCCGATCTCGCTCTCCATCGATTTCATTAATCGGTCGAACTGCCAGTAGGTGTGTTGGGGGCGGCTTAGGATCCCCGCGTCTTTCCGAACCACCAAACGTCCGCACACACCGCCAACCGCAGGATCGGCCAAGGGTTGCAGGAGGAGGCGGATCGCCTCCCGGTCGAGCAGAGCGTCCGCATCGGAGAACACCAGAACCTGTCCGGAACTGTATTCAACGGCCCGGTTGATGGCGGCATTTTTACCTTCATGGCTGGATGAGGCCAGAATGGTGAGACGCGGGTCTCGGGGCATGATAGACCGGATCTTCTCAACATCATCCGCACCATCACAGAACATGATGAATTCGAAGCTCAGGAAAGGACATTCAACCGCCAGCCCGTTTTCGGCTTTCCTGCGAGCTGATTCAGCTGATCCCCTCACAATTGTCACAAGACTGACCGAGAACGGCATGGTCGCTTTAACAAGTGGGCGGTGCCCACGCCATAGGCGAGTAAAAGATAAAAGCAGCGGGTAAATCACGAAAGCGCACACGATCCCGACAACGCAAATCGTGAAGACCGCGCTACTCAACAGGTAAAGTGCATTCATGAGACTGGGGTTTTGGCATGCGCTGCGCAATAGTCAACGCCGCTTGCGAAAGAGCCAGAGACATCCAGAGGTATTTGTGATTGAAGCTGCTCAGGCTCAACAAGTGAATCAAGATCGCCATGAACGCAAACTGATACGCCAGAATCACAGAGGCTAATTCCTCGTTCCCGCCAGCGCGGCTCAAGGCGCCGGCCATCCGGAAGTTGCGCCATGCCAACCCGATGATCAGCAAAAAAACGACCAATCCCAACAGGCCGGTCCCCACCAAGATCTCGACATACACGTTATGGGCAGCACGGCGAGCGGTCTCGCCCCAAAGGTCATAGGGATCGGTGAACGCATACTGCGAGTTTGCGTAGGCGATTTCAAACGTGCCGAGTCCAGACCCCAGGACAGGACTGCGCAAAAATTCGTCGCGCCCGACGGCCAGATAGGAGAGTCGTCTCTGGACCGAAGTGTCCTCATGGCTCAGTGCTTGTTTATGGCGCTCCCAATAGGAAGACGGCACCACCACGGCCACAACAATCAATCCTGCCAGAAGGCCGGCAGCCACAAGTCCGATATATCGAGGTTTGAGCTGACGCCGGTACCGTATGCCCAAGACAAGCAGCAGAAGACACAAAACCAAGGCGGCGCTACGGGAATACGTTAGAATTAGTGTCGCAATCTCAACCAGAAAGAGCATTCCCCAGAAGAGCCGTTTTCTCAGCGTCGCGGCTCCGAACAACAGATGCACCACCAGCGGGATGCTGAACAGAATCATCATAGAAAACATGTTGGGATCCGAGGCGGCTCCGGTGGCACGCTTGATCACCGTCGGATCCGGATCCACATTCATGACCAACCAGGAAATCCCAAATAGATATCCCATCAGGGAAAGCACGGCGCCAAAGGCGGCGCTGAATACCAGCACCTTCGGCAACACGGTTTTAAAAACCTTCTCTGAATCCACGAAAATGAGGGTCAAACCAAAAAACAGCACCGCAACGAACAACTTTCTCAAGTTATCGAGCGCCGTCAAATGATACTCAGAAAACAGAAAAGAAAGAAAACAAGCAATCACCAAAGCGAGAAGAGCCGGCCACAGGTTCGAGCGCAATGTGTCGGGCCATTTCTTCCGGGTTAAAATAACTGCCGAGGCAGAAATAACAATCCAGAAGCCAAGAAACTTAGAAATCGACAGAGTCGGATAGACGGTAGAAAATTCGGTAAAGGCATCGAGCGGAATCATGAAGACGAGGACGAAAAATCCGAATTGTGAAAAACGACCGGATACGATCAAGATCATCAGTACCAAGCCGGGCAGCAAGGCCACCATTGGATAGGGGGTGGCAAGCGGAATCGCTGCTGCAACCGCGAGGATCAAAGCCACAAGCCAAAGCAGCGGTTTGGCGGCGACCTCATTTTTGAAAGCCTCAAGTTGTCTCATGTGCGTTCCTCCTGCAAATAACAGCATGAAGGATTTGACTGACAAGCGCTATGCCCGCCGCCGTCCATCTCAGCCAAGTTAACACAATCAGGGGAACTGCATCAATGGTTCTTACCCGTCTGGCTTCAGCCCCGCCGATGACCACTGCCGGCAGAAGCCAGAGCAGGATGGCGATCGCCCAGGCTGGAGATGCGGACCAACCGAGAACCAGCACGAGTGCGACTGCCGGACAAACGACATGCCATGCACTCAGCATGGAGTGGCGGAGAGTCCGTAGTGAATACCCGTTTTTTTTGGCCAATTGAAGGGTGCATGACTGGCGCCAGAATTCCTTCCGGATCAGCTCTATCAGATTCTTTTCAAACCCAAGATGGATGAGACATACCTCCGGCGCCGACACGACGCGATATCCGGCCTTCCGAACACGAAACGTGAAATCCTTGTCCTCGCCCGTACAAAAAGCTGGATCAAATCCACCGACCGCTTCAAAAACGACGCGATTCACAAAAATGTTGCGGCCTGGCAGGAAGTCCACATCCATCAATCGATTGCGCTTAAGAAACAGACGCTGCCCCCAAATTCTGCCTACCCATCCCGCGGTGGTGGGAACCCTTGATGTAAACCCCAGCGCACCCTTGAACCCCGCCCCGAAATACAGGCCGGCTTTCTCAAGCCAGTCGACAGGAACAAGCATATCCGCATCCAGGAACACCAGAATGTCGCCGGCGGATTCCCGCGCCCCAATGTTACGCAGATCCGAGATATTCAGCCTGTGTCCAGCGGTGTTCTCGATTACTCTAATCCCGCGGGATCGCACGACTGTCGCAGTTTGATCTGTCGATCCATTGTCGATCACCAGAATTTCAACGGAGACCGGATCCGATATGTTTGCACGGATAGCATCCAGGCAAGAACCGATGTGCGCACCTTCATTGAAAGCCGGCAGAATGATAGAATATAGGGGTTTGCTCATGAGATTGCTCAGGCGATACTCTCCCGGAGAAAATATTGGTGGACCATATAATAGTTTAAAGGCGACACAGGCTTGTGCCGGACAACATATTGAAATCCCCCCTCATCCTTTATTTCCCGGTACAATTCCCCTTCACACCGGCACCGCTTGCGACGAATACGGCCTTGCCGGGACCCGAGATTAATCTCCAACGTGAAAAAGCGCGGGAAGGGTGCGGCCAGACGACAGGAAGAACGCATTAATAAGGCCTCTTCATTGATATCCACAAGCTCGTATTCCTCTGGGTGGGAAGGCGGAGAATCACCCTGCCAGCAATACACTTTGGCGCCCCGCTGCCGCACGCGTTCCAGTTCTCTTTTTTCCGTAAACCTCCGAAACACCCCTGTCGTGAGAAAAAGATGATAAAACCCCGCCGCGACCTTGAAAATAGTCGTTTTCATCACAATAATACCTGTAAACATAATGGCATAGATATCCCAAAAAAGGATCTGTTTTCGGCGGACGAGTTTGTTATCGATCAGGGTTCGAATGCGTTTTGGGGTATTGTGCGGCGTAAACAATTGGGCGTAGCCGATCAAGCCGGGATTGACCTGAAAACGCCGATCATAGTCGCGAATATGCGAGCAAATGTGTGTATAGATTTCAGGCCTTTCAGGGCGGGGCCCGATAAAATCAATATCACCCCTTAATATATTATATAATTGCGGCAATTCATCGAGGCGTGTATCCCTCAGAAATTTTCCGAGCGGAGTGACCAACTTAGTTTTTGCGGTGAGAAGCTGCGCGCCGATAATTTGCTCTGCGTTGGGCACCAAGGTGCGGAATTTGTACATGACAAACGTTTTTTTATGAAGCCCTAAACGTATGCCCTGATAAAATACCGGACGGCCGTCGCGCAATAAAATAAGGACACTGATCAAAATACCCAGCGGAGCACAGACGACGATCAATAGCAGGGCGAGCACATTATTGACCGCCCGGTTAAAGGCGTGTGCAGTACGTAAATATCCGCCTCTAACCGATGCCCTGAAAACATCTTTAATCATGGTTTATCCAAGGTTGATTTGCCTGCAATTTACCCGGATAGCGACGACGCTTTGTCCTTCGTTTTGCAGACAGGCGACCCTGCCTTACTTGACGAGTTTAATCGAACACACTACCGGTAGTTCGGCATAGCGGGTGACGTCACTGGGGCGCTTGAACGTATGATCAAAAAACTCGGCCAACAACCCTATACTGCATCCGGTCACGAGGCCGGCGATCAGCCCTAAAAGAAGGGTCCACAAGACCTTTGGGAACACGCACACGGCGGAGAACGCGGCATGGCTTAAAATGCTGATATCGCCTGACAGCCGGGCGTTGGCAATGGCGTCATTGATCTGGGCTTCTTCAGCCCGCTTCGAAAAAGTTTCATACGAGTATTGCATCAGAGCCGCCTCGCGCGAGATGCGCTGGATCTCGATGGACTGGCGCTGGAGATCGATATTTCGCTCGCCGATCGACTTAACGGTGGCTTCCAATTGATTGATCCGGCTATTCAGCGCCTGCAACTCAGCCACTCTCAAATCCAGTAAACGCGTGGCCTCAGACCGGAGAGACTTGTATAACTGCGCGATCTGCTCATCAATCGCCTTAACCTTTTCGCTGCCCGGCTGAAACTCCCGGAGGATCTTACTGCGCTCCACAGAAGAGACCATCAACTGGGCTCCGAGGTCATTGATCGACCTGTTTTCGAGGAAAGAGAAAAACTGAACATCTCCTTGCTCGACCGCCTGATTAAAGGCAGCCACGGATTTTTCTTTCTGTAGATACTCATCCCGCAGGGCGCTTATTTGAGCCATACGGTCTTTCTTCATATCCACGTTGTTTACCATTTCCCGGTCCACGAGGGCGATGGACGCTTCCTTAGCTTTGGCTGACAATTGGTCTTCGATCTTCTCCAGTCGCTCCTTATACAAACTGGCCCGTTTGGAGAAGAATATTTGTTGATCGGAGGGATTGAAGACGTTGACCCTGTAGATCATGTATTGCTCAAGCAAAGCATCAAGCGTGGCTTCAGCTCGATGGGCATCGCGATCCATCAGTGTAACACGAATCACATGCGACGCCAGTATGACCTCAGTTTTCAACCCGTGCTTGATCCTGGCGACTTCATCCATGATGACCTTATCCGTTTTGGCGGATTGCTCCGGAACTTTTCCCCGAATCGCCAGCACGGTCTGCTGGATCAGATCCGGGGAGGACAGGATTTCCAATTCCGAGGCCAGATCTTCCTTGGAAACGGGAAAATTGCGCAGGTCGGTTTGCTCAAGGGTTCCAGGGCTGTTCTGAGGCTTCGCTGTGCGAATCAGAACCGATCCTGATGCAGCGTACGTAGGCGGCCAAAATGCGGCGATCAAGACCGCCATGATAGCGACGACAGCCGTTGTCCAGACGATGAGGCGGCTTTGCGCAAAGACCATCTCACAGAGTTCTTTTTTCCAGTCTTCGGAGTGCATAAGTCCTCACAGTTATAGCGGTTGTTTCTAGTAAGTGAAGGTGGTTGAATTTTGGGTTCCGTCAGAGCTGATGGTCTGAGTTCCCTTCGTACGTGTTTTGTCGGGGTTCAAATTATAGTCGAGCGAGACTCCCCATCCCCGGAACAGGACAATACCGGCAATATCCTTTGAGAAGTCAGACAAGCGGGTAATGGTGCGCTTCGGCACATAAACTATGTCGTCCGGTTGCAGGTAGAAAAACTGGCTATGCTTCCTCATCGCCAAAGGCCGATAGGCATCCACCTTCGTGGCAATCATCTTGTCACCTCGCTTGCGCACCACGACCACATCGCTCAATTTCGCAGAATAAAGCGGGCTTCCGGCCAGAGTAATGGCCTCCTGCACCGTGATCGGCTTCAGGATGTTGTATGCACCCGGTGTAGTTACCTCACCCATGACGTAGACCCTTGATCCTGCATGTGTTTCCAGGAACAGGTCGGCAGAGAGCCCGGACATCACCTGTTTATACAGCGTATTGATTGCTGCGTTTATTTCAGGAATTGTTCTTCCTGCCGCAAAGACATCCCCCAACATGGCAAAAGTCACAAACCCATCAGGCCGCACCGTTACCAATCGGCTCAACCCGCGTGGAGCCGTATGCAAATCAGCCTTGAATTCCCGAAGGTTGGCGCGAAAATCCGGCACTGTGACATATAATTCCGGGGATTTAAGAGTCTTCGAATAGCGAGATTTTAATTCTTTCGTCAAGTCCTCAACCGTCATGCCACTCACGACAACATCCCCGATGTAAGGCAACGTTATCCGGCCGTCAGGCCGCACAATCTGGATCTCATTCAGTTCGGGCAGATTCACAAACTTGACGGAAACCTGCTGATCAGCCGCCAGCTTGAATCCACTCTGCATGTCAACCTGAGGACTGACATGATACAAAACGTCCAACACATCTCCAGGAACAACCTTATATGCCGAGAAGAAATCGAAGGATCCTTCCCTTCCTGCTTCTTCAGCCAGGGTGACACGATCCATCACAATTTCTTGTCCCTCATACTTGGAGCTGTCTTTCCCCGGCGCAGGCGGCTTGGCAGCCTCTGCGGGAGCAACAGTCTTTGGAGTATTTATAGAAACACCTTCTGGAGACATCGGAGTCGGATCGTCCAATCCCTTTGTCGTCGACCGGCATCCGGTCGTTGTCAGGATCCAAGCGCCTGCCAACAGGATAACAGCGCCGCCTCGCACCAGTCCGGACACCCGGACCGCCGTTGGTTTAGATTTTTCCATAAAGTCCCGCCGGTATGTAGTATTGTCTTTTGTTTAGAATCACGCCTAGAATTTTCCCGTTCACTTTCGTGATCTTTTCTTTTGCGAGATTTAATATTTCCCATTTGGTTTTTTCGCATTCCGCGACAAAAACCACCCCATCAAAGTGCCTAGCCATCAAGGCGACATCTGAAGAAGCCATCACTGACCCCGTATCAAAAATCACGTAATCAAACTGGGCGCAAAGCAAGGACAATTTAGCCGGGAACCCACCCTCGTGAAAGATTTTCACCGGATCTTCAGAAAAGGTTCCACACGTCATGATTTTGAGCCGTTCAATTTCCGTTGATTGGATAGCGTCTTTCTCTCCGGCTCGGGAGAGAAGAAAATCGGTCAATCCCGGGGACTTCTTAACCCCGAATAAATCATGAATTATCGGCGCCGATAAATGGGCATCGACCAAAAGGACTTTCTTGCCAGCAACCGCAGCCAAGGTGTGGGCCATCGTTGCCGCAGAAGTGGTTTTGCCCTCCTTCGGCCGACAACTGGTCACAAGAATTGCCTTTACCGGTTTTCCGGAAGCCGTGCCAAGCAAATCCCCTTCAAGGGATGATAACGAGGCCTGATTCGTACTGATAATCCGACTCAGTTCTGAGGACAGCATGGCAATCTCTTTCCCTTAAAAATTAATAGGCATCAAGCTACTACAGGATCTCTCCAGAAATCGCACTACTAGAAACATATTACATCTTCAAAACACTTCAGCAATACAAATAATTACGCAATGCGTCCCCTCCAAACTTCATTCGTAATCATATATAAGAATTACGCCATGATTCAGCTGTTCCTTAAAACAAATAGTCCAGCCAAAACACAGGGAATATAGCCCAATAATTGAGGTTTCAAGCTGACACCCGACTCGCCCGGCACGAATTGTGCTTTTTATATTTCTACGGATCACTCAGGAGGCGAAAATCCCTAACTACCAGACGGCATGGAGGAAAATAATGAGAATCTTTCAAAATAGCGGGCGAAAACTTTGTTACAAGCTGCTGGCCGTCATAACAGGATGTTCCTCACTGATGGCTTCCCTGTCGGGAACGATCACGAGCGCGGCTGGTTTGCCCCCTAATGTTGTGTCGAAGCCTGTCGGGTTCATCAGAGTCTCTGTTCCGGCCAATAAACTAGCATTATGTTCGATTCCCTTCGCCCTTTCCGATCCCTCCATTCAATCCATCTTGTCCGGGCAACTCACTGCGGGCACCAATGCCGCCACTGCCGACCAAATCCTTAAGTGGGATCCAGTCTCACAGCAATACAGAATCATTTACAGGCTTGCAGGCTCGGGCAATCTCGCACTTGATGGATCGTGGGTTGAATCAACAACTTCCGGATTGATGCGTTCACCAGCCTTCATTTTGCCGGGAGAAGGATTCTGGATCAAAAACCAACATTCGGTTACACAATCGGTGTTTGTGGCGGGCGAGATCATTGTTTCGGATTCGGTCTCCATCACCGCTAGTCCGCACCTGAACATTCTTGGCTACCCCTATGATATCCGTGGCCGCATTTCCGCACCCATCACCCGGAAGTCCGGCAGGCGCACAATTTCCGTCGGCACCTGGTATAACGCCAACAACACATCCGTTGACGGATATATGAACATCGGCGAGGCTCTCTGGTACGATAACCAATCGGGCACCGCCATAACCTGGAAGGTGTCGCGTCCTTATCCCAATCCCTTCCCCACCGCGACAGGAGTGCCCAATATTGCCCGACTCCGATTCAGTCAGGATGGCCAAGCCGTTACAGTAATCATGGGGACAGCGGGAATGCCGGACAACGCAACGGTCTGCGTCTACTACCAAGATGTGGCACTGACCGGTTCATTTAATAGCACAAACGGGTGGACTCTTGCCCAGGCCGACATCCCGGTTAATAGCTGCAGCGTTCTGGAATGGACTGATAAAGGCAGTTCCGCGCGACCCAGTATCCCGTCCGTCCGCACCCGCATCTATCTCGTAACCCGCGGACAAACCAGCGTCACGACTCTCGCCCCTGCATACCTGGGAATGTCGCTGCCAGCCAATTTTAAACCTTTCTCAAACTCCTCCCTCTGGAACACACCCATTTCTGCAACCCCGGAGATTGACCCCGACTCCGCCCTGATGATCGCCAACCTCAGCGCCACGACACCTTTCTTTGGCGCCGACTTCGTGAAATGGACAACACCCGTTCACGTGATTGACTCCACGCAAGCCCGGAAAGTGAACGTTTATTCGAGCAAGGGGCCAAGGAGCCCCGACGTGGACCCGAACGCTGATGGCATTATCGAGAATATCCCCATGCCGGCGGGTATCTGGCCAGATCCTGAGCAAGACGGACACATGGTGATGGTGGACCCAGTTGCGCGAAAGAGCTGGGAGTTCTCCCGGTTCGGCATGGACACAAACGGCAATTACATTGCCAGTACAATCAGCATTTGGGATCTGAACGGAGTCGGTTGCAATACCCCATTCTCGGGCTCCTATTGGTGGGCCCGTGGCTCCAACGGAGCCGGTGTGCCCTGGATTGGGGGCATTATCCGGCCGGAGGAAATCGCAGCTGGCGAAATCACACACGCCATTCTTTGCGCAACACCTGTAAACCGGATATGCACATTGAACGGACAAAAGGAACAGGTTTGCATCCCGGCGTGCAGAACGGATGGTTGGGGCATTGGGACAGCCTATATTCCCGAGGGTTCCCGCCTGCAACTTGATCCAAACCTGGATCTTGATGCCCTAAAGCTTTCACCCGAAACCAAGGTTGTTGCGCGCGCCATGCAAAAATACGGAATGATTGTTTCCGACAATAGCTCGTCGTTTAAAACCTACTTCCAGAATCTGGGAACGGATTGGGGCGCCTGGGCAAATTCACCTATCCCTGGCGAACTCTGGAAGATCCCAGTCACTAGCTTCCGCGTACTCAAGTGTAACTTGGTGACTAGGCTATAATCCGCCAGTTAATGGTGGCGAGGGTCGGAATCGAACCGACGACACGCGGATTTTCAGTCCGCTGCTCTACCAACTGAGCTACCACGCCGCTGTGATTGCAAGAGGTTAGTTCTGAACAACTTATGGCTTGCCCTGAAACCTCTTCCCTCTCCCTGAAAAACCGTCCCGTGCCGCTACCGTGCCGTTGACACGAGTTTTTGCCTCAAAAAGAGTCCGCATACAATACCCTACACTTTTTCAGAATCAACCTTTTTTTCGCCAAGGATTCAGGCGCCCACCGTCTTGCCACAGTCGATGTTGCATCGATTTGATGCAGGTGCTTCTTGCAATTGTGACTCGAAGCATGATGTTCTGGTCTCCTTAATTCAGTAATTTGGCCCATGAAAGCCTGGCCTTGTCCCAAGCTTCAGCATCTTCCACCCACCTTCCGGGGCTGGGACAAACCGTTTCCAATATGGCATTGGCCTGCGGTTCTTTGTCCTGTTGCCGGAGGAGCCACAGGTATTCATAGTCCTGCGCCCCCCGCCTGAGGGACTTCATGGCGTAACTGGCAATCGGGCCCTCAATTCCGATATCATGCCCGGGATAGAACAATACCCCGTCCCCGTTGATCCGGATGGCATCGCGCTCAGGATAGCCAGGCTTGCGCATTTCATCAAAAGTCATGGGGTCGTTCCATAGATCCGTCAGCCACTGTTCCGGATTGGCATTAATCATGGCGGTTTTTAGTCCTTTTTTCTGGAGGTTCTGTTTATCCACCCAATAGCAGCAGTCCCAGAACTGCCAGCCGCCGAGTTTCATTTTCCAGTTCATGAGCACGATGGATCGGCCACCATAACCAGGCGCATCCACGTAAGGGCCGGCGCCATAGCCGGCGTTGACCGCCCACACGGCATCACCGCGCGCTACGATTTTCGGGATATCCGCCGCAGACGGTTCGGAAAAGATGTTAACGTCACCGGGATCGTATCTCTGCCATTGAGGCGTGGCGATGAATGTGAGCAGTTTCTTGCCGACGGCTTCATGCACCCATTTACACCGTTTCTTTGACTGCGCGAAATCGGCATCGGAATGGGGTTCATCCCACATATAGCTGATGATCATGCTCTTGATCTTCCGGGCCTCACAGGCTTCGACGATCTTCCGGGCATAGTTCTTGAGATCCGCTTCACTGTCACCCTGAGGCGTAATGCAGGCCAGATTCTGGCCAACTCCTTTGCCAACACGATCTTTGAAGGCACTGCCGTCATAGTACGGGAAGTAACGCTGGAGGACTTCTTCAAGCCCGGTTCCTCCGGCAGGATTGAAATTAAGGCGGTGCTGGTGCGCCATCTGGAAGTATTTGTCCTCGAGCGTGCCCCAAACAGGATTGTTCATATCGAACGGCAGCCGGTGAGCCCAGCGCAGTTCTTCGGGGCCCGTGTAAAGGTAGGTGCGGAAGTGCGTCTCGTGCGGGAGCGTGAAATTCCAGACTGTGAGGTCAACCTTGATCTCTGACATGGTCTTGTCTCCGGCCTTGACCGTGAAGAGGCCGGTGTAATTGCCTGGTATGGCGTCTTCCGGAACATAGACATCAACCCAGACCGGCTGATTCCGCCCGGCACCGATCGTGAAAGGGGCACCGTATTTCCCGGCGTTGAACGGGATCATCTGGGTAGGATGTTCACCGGTCGTCGCCCCGCTTAGAATATGCGTGGCATCCCCCCTGGAGGGAATCCTGACTTTCAAATAATGCTCGACGAACAGGTCGATGTTGGCGGCGGGTATGACCGACCGCCCAGGCCCTACAAGATCTCCGGCAACAACGGTAACACCCTGCACGGCTTCCTTCAGGCTGCGGATCGCGATCTGGAAAGCGACGTATTCATTTCGGGCGCTACCGAGAGTGACCGTCCTGGATGCGCCGCTCCATGTAAGGTTCTTCTCCTGCGGCAGATCGGGCGGTTTTACTTTGGTTGATTCCCCCACGCACCAGACGGCCAAGGACTGATCCGTCGCCAAGGCAATGCCCATCATGGCGTTGGACGTCAGCAACACAGCGCCCACTACACATATATGACTTTTCATTTTTATCAGAACTCCTTTATTGCTCCCCGTCACTATCCATGAAAAACTCGCTTTTCCCCTCGCCCCACCACCCCATGCCGTGGACTTCCCGGGCCATATGGGTGCGAACATAATGGCCCTGACGAGTGTTCCCGTCGAGGATGGTATGCGCCAGATTCATATTCTAAACGATAAGGTCTTGACGAACATTCTTTGACGATATATATTTACTCATTATTTATTGAATGAGAATGGCTATGGCGATCAAGCAAACCCAAAAATCGCACAATACCGTTGATCGGATGTATGATTTTGCGATCCTGCGCGAATTGCGAAAGCGTGAGGGATTGACCATTGATGTGCTTTCGTCCAGAACGGGTGTTTCCCCGTCGGTTATTTCAAAACTGGAACGTAATCAGACCTCCGCCGAATTGACCACGCTTTTCAGCTTAAGCCGGGCGTTTGGCATGACGGTCACGGATCTACTCATGCTCGCGGAATCGCGAACGTCTCACCGCGCCAGTGAATCCAGCCACCGTTCCGGTGCCTTCACCTTCCGGGATATTCAATACGGCAATATCCGCGCGTTGTTGGGGGAGGCCAAGGCAGGGGGAAAAGTCTCGAATCCCGAGATCCATCATGACGATCTGGAGGTATGCTGGGTGTTACGCGGGAAAATCAAACTGCAATTGCCCCATGAACAACCCGTACTTAAGGTTGGCGAATGCGTCCAATTTGATGCTATCCTCGAACATTCTTATGAAGTAATGGAAGACTGCCAGATTCTGATCCTGCACCTGCGGAAAGGCAAACGCTTCTAATATGATCAAAATTAACAAGACCCTGTCGACGTCCAGCCTCCGGCGCAAACTGAACCGGTTCTGGGAATTGTCCGGAGATAAAATTCGACGGATCGAACACGATTATGACGAGACCAGGGGGGCGCCGGTCTTCACCCGGCAGGGTCTTTACACGTCGCGCGGATGGACGGAATGGACCCAGGGATTTCAATATGGCGCGCCGTTGATTCAATTCGATGCCACCGGGGAATCTGAATTTCTCGATCTGGGCCGAACCAAAACAGTTGCGCGCATGACCCCGCACCTGACTCATTTTGGTGTTCACGACCACGGATTCAATAATGTCAGCACGTACGGCCATCTATTGCGGCTTGCCGCCGAGGGGCGGTTCCCCGCGACTCACTGGGAGCAGGCCTATTATGAACTCGCGATGAAAGTCTCGGGCGCTGTGCAGGCGCGGCGTTGGACCGCACTCAAGGACGGGGGGTATATTTATTCCTTCAACGGCCCGCATTCGCTGTTTGCCGACACGATCCGATCCCTGCGCGCCCTGGCGGTAAGTCACAAACTGGGACATGCCCTGATGGGTGAGAATGATCAGAAAACATCACTTTTGGACCGGCTGATACAACACGCCCTGACAACCGCTCGCTATGTGGTGTATTACGGAGAAGGACGCGATGCCTATGATATCCGTGGACGCGTGGCACATGAGGGTATTTTCAATCTGAATGACGGATGTTTCCGCTGCCCCAATTCCCAGCAGGGCTTCTCCCCCTTCTCCACCTGGACGCGAGGATTGGCCTGGATTCTCTGCGGCTATGCTGAGCAACTTGAATTCCTGGCCACCCGCACGGATGCCGAACTGAAACCCCATGGCGGACGAAAGACGATTGAAAAAGTGTTCCTGAAGGCAGCGTCCGCCACTGCGGATTTTTATCTTGAAAACACCCCCACGGACGGTATTCCTTACTGGGATACCGGTGCGCCGGGTCTTAGCCGGATGGGAAATTATCTCCGCCGACCTGCGGATCCCTTCAATATCCATGAGCCGGTTGACAGTTCCGCCGCCGCCATTGCCGCGCAGGGACTCCTACGACTGGGAAAATACCTGGCTGTTTCGAACGAGGCTTCTGCCCAACGCTACTGGCAGGCGGGATTGACGGTTCTCGATTCCCTGCTCAGCGAGCCTTATCTTAGCACTGGAAACAAACATCAGGGCTTGATTCTCCATTCCGTTTACCACCGCCCCAACGGCTGGGATGCCATTCCGCGCGGACAGAAGGTTCCCTGCGGCGAGTCGAGCATGTGGGGCGACTACCACGCCCGCGAGGCCGCGCTCTATGTGCAGAGAATCATCGATAGCAAACCTTACCTGACCTTTTGGGGAAGCTGAGAATAAGGAAATACACCATGATTATAGCCGACTTAAATAGTATCGAAGGGCGGCGCTATCCGGCCCGACGACGTACCCAGAATGTGGTGGGGGGAATATCCCCCATCCAGGCCAAGCACTTTGCAGTCGGATTCGTTACCCTGGATCCTCATGGCGGCCAGGTGCCTTGGCATAATCAGGAACAGGAAGAGGTCTATTTCGTGCTCGAAGGCCAGGCCGAAATGTGCCTCGGGACCGAGCGCCAGATCCTGACGGCGGGCCAGGCGGCTTATATCCCCAGCGGCGTTTTTCATCAGATTTCAAATCTCGGGTCAACGCCTTTGAAAATGATTTATACCTATGGGCCAGCGGGTGACGTGGCACACTGGAAGCAGGAACTGGCGGGGACCCTACCGAGAGCGGGTGTCGAGGCCCCTCCCCTGCCGGTTGGGGCGACCGAGCAATGCACGGAAAAACCGAACCCCTGAGCCATTAAGGAGAACCATACCATGAGTTTGGTCGTCAAGGCGCGTGAAGCCTGCAAATGGGATGCGGTGTCGTTGGGCGAGGTGATGTTGCGCTTGGATCCTGGCAATGGGCGTATCCGGACAACTCGTGAATTCAAGGTCTGGGAAGGCGGGGGTGAATACAATGTGATTCGCGGCCTGCGCCGGTGTTTCGGCCTCACCACGACGGCAGTGACCGCAGTGACCGATAACGAGATCGGGCATTTACTGGAGGATCTGATGCTGCAAGGCGGCGTGGATCTTTCTCATGTGAAATGGGTTCCGTTTGACGGCATCGGCCAAGACGCCAGAGTGGGATTGAACTTTACAGAACGCGGTTTCGGCCTGCGTGCGGCCGTGGGATGCTCCGATCGCGGTCACACCGCCGCGTCCCAGCTCAAGCCGGGAGATATTGACTGGAATAAAATCTTCCAGCAGGAGGGTGCCCGCTGGTTGCACTGCGGAGGGATTTTTGCTGCCTTGTCCGCCACAACGGCTGCCCTGACTGTTGAGGCAATGGAAGCGGCACGGGCCGCAGGAACCCTCATCTCCTACGACCTGAACTTCCGGGCATCGCTCTGGAAGTCACAGGGAGGTGTCAAACGCGCCGTCGAGGTCAATCGCAAGATTGCCTCGCTCGTGGATGTGATGATTGGAAATGAGGAGGATTTCACAGCCGCCTTGGGATTTGAAGTGCCGGGGTTGGATGAGCACATTTCCCACATTGATCCCTCGAACTTCAAAAAAATGATCGCTAATGCCGTCAAAATGTACCCTAATTTCAAGGCCGTGGCGACGACCCTGCGTAATGCCAAAACGGCGACCATCAACGATTGGGGCGCCATTCTGTATGTCGAGGGCGAGTTTTACCAGTCCCTCATGCGGGAGAATCTGGAGATATTCGACCGGGTGGGCGGGGGCGACAGTTTCGCCTCGGGCCTGATCTATGGATTCCTGTCCGGCAAAACGCCGCAGGAGGCGGTCGACTACGGCGCGGCCCATGGAGCGCTGGCCATGACCACGCCCGGCGATACCAGCATGGTAACCGTGAAAGAGGTTGAAGCCATCATCCGGGGGAAAGGGGCGCGGGTCATCCGCTAAGAGGGATCACACCATGAGCGATAAATTTAAGACCATGCTGAAACGGATCACCAGCAAACGCATTATTCCAGTGGTTGTGTTGGATCATGAAGACCAAGCCGAACCGTTGGCCGAGGCCTTACTCAAGGCCGGTCTAGACATCATGGAAATCACCTTCCGCACAATGGCGGCGGAAGCCTCCATCCGGCGGATCGCCAAATGCTTCCCGGAAATCCTGCTGGGCGCGGGGACCGTCCTTGGATCCGACCAAGTGAAGCGCGCCGCAGAGGCGGGGGCTAGTTACGCCCTGGCTCCGGGATTGAATGAAGTCGTGGTCAAGGCCGCAGACACGGCCGGCATCCTGATGTTCCCCGGGGTGATGACGCCGTCCGAGGTGGAGAAGGCTTTGTCATTGAATTGCCGGATTCTCAAGTTTTTCCCTGCCGAGACAGCGGGTGGGGTCAGCATGCTGAAGGCGCTCGAGGGGCCGTATGCTCATACCGGTGTTAGATTTCTACCCACGGGCGGGATTGGCCTGAATAATATGAGGAGTTATCTGGAACGCCCGTCTGTTGCCGCCATCGGGGGCTCATGGATTGTGGAGAAGAACAGAATTGCGGCCAAGGACTGGGGCACGATCGAGCAGTTGACCCGGGAAGCGCTCGCCATAGCGGCGTCGGTGAGGTAGGAATGCCGGGAACTCCCATGTCCTCATTGGCTGGGAGTGGATGGGAACCAATCGGGAGATTGGCGTTCCCGGGATGGTGATATTTAACCGAAGGAGAAAACCGTGAGTGAAGTAAAAACACATACCGTTGGAATAATCATGAATGGGGTGACGGGCCGCATGGGAACCAACCAGCACCTGTTACGCTCCATCTGCGCGATCATCAAGCAGGGCGGCGTCAAAATCAGTGAATCGGAAGTCATCATGCCCAACCCGATTCTGGTTGGCCGTAATCCGGTGAAACTCCAGCAACTTGTCAAGCGGGCCGGCATGCCCCTCCGATGGACAACGGATCTGGATGAGGCGATGAAGGATAAGCAGAATATCATTTATTTTGATGCCCAGACCACGGATCGTCGCGTCCGGGCCGTGAAGCAGGCGATCCAGGCAGGCAAGCACATATACTGCGAGAAACCCACCGCAGTCTCGGTAAAGGCGGCCTATGAACTTTACACCCTGGCAAAAAAAGCGGGCGTGAAGAACGGTGTCGTGCAGGACAAGCTGTGGCTACCCGGCCTGATGAAGTTAAAGGAACTCATTCATCGCGGTTTCTTCGGAAAGATCCTGTCCGTGCGCGGCGAGTTCGGCTACTGGGTGTTTGAGGGCGATACCCTCCCGCTTCAGCGTCCCTCCTGGAATTACCGCAAGGAGGATGGTGGCGGCATGATCGTGGATATGCTCTGTCACTGGCGTTATGTCCTGGATGATGTGTTCGGTCGCGTCCAGGCGGTTTCCTGCCGCGGAGCCACTCACATTGAGACGCGGTACGACGAGGCGGGCAAGCCTTATACATGCACGGCCGACGATTCCGCCTATGCGACCTTCGAGCTGGAGGGAGATATTCTTGCGCATTTCAACTCCTCCTGGTGTACTCGCGTGCGGCGGGATGACTTGCTGACCTTGCAGGTGGATGGGACGCTGGGTTCGGCGGTGGCAGGATTGCGCGATGTTGTGATCCAACCGTATGGGGCCACCCCGCGCGCCGTCTGGAATCCGGATATTCCACAGCCGATCAACTTTCTGGAAGGCTGGCAGAAGCTGCCGGAACAGCGGGAATATGACAATGCCTTCAAGGTTCAGTGGGAATTATTCCTGCGCCATGTCGTCAAGAATGAACCGTTCCGATGGACTCTTTTGGAAGGGGCCAAAGGCGTTCAGTTAGCCGAAAAAGGCATTGAATCCTGGGCAAAGCGAGCTTGGGTGTCTATTCCGGAGCTGAAAGCATGAACAAGGTTGCGATCGTAACAGGAGGTAGCCGGGGAATCGGTCTGGGTGTGGCGCTGGCACTGGCGCGGGAAGGATTTGATCTTGGCGTGTGCGGGGTCAGACCGCAGTCAGCAACGACAGAAGCGATGGAGTTGCTGCGGTCGACAGGCCGGGATGTTCTTTACGTTCAGGCCGATGTGAGCATTCGGGCGGATCGGGAGCGCCTCGTATCGGAAATGAAACGGCATTTCGGACGATTGAATGTCCTGGTGAACAATGCCGGTGTTGCGCCCGATATGCGCGCGGATATCCTTGAGGCAACTGAGGAAAGCTTTGAACGGCTTGTCCGGATTAATCTTCAAGGCCCCTATTTTCTAACGCAGGCTGTAGCCAACTGGATGGTGGAACAGAAGAAGGCGGATGCCGGTTTTGGCGGGTGTATCATCAATATCTCCTCGATTTCCGCAACCGTGGCATCTGTGAACCGGGGAGACTATTGCATTACCAAAGCCGGCGTGGGCATGGCGACCAAGCTGTTTGCGGCCCGACTCGGGGAGTTCGATATCCCTGTGTACGAAATCCGCCCCGGCATCATCAAGACCGATATGACCTCCGCTGTGACCACGAAGTACGACAAGCTGATTGAAGAAGGCCTCCTGCTTCAGCGCCGATGGGGACTTCCGGCCGACGTGGGATGCGCCGTGGCCATGCTGGCGCGCGGGGATCTGCCCTACTCAACCGGACAGGTTCTCATGGTGGATGGGGGGCATGGGGTTCAGAGACTGTAAATGAGGGAGAAACGATTATGGACTTCTTATTAGGCATCGATCTGGGTAGTTCCTCAGTCAAGGCATCCGTGTTGAACGCGGCGACGGGGCGATGTGAAGGCTCGGCTTTTCACCCGAAATCGGAACAGCCTATTGACAGCCCTAGGCCGGGTTGGGCAGAGCAGGACCCGGCGATGTGGTATGCCCACGCCCGGCAAGCGGTTCGCGAGGCGATGTCGCAGGCGGGCGCCACGGCAGGTTCGATCCGGGCGGTGGGCATTGCCTACCAGATGCATGGGTTGGTGTGTGTGGACAAGCATCGGCGGCTTGTGCGTCCCGCCATTATTTGGTGTGATAGCCGCGCCGTCCAGTGTGGCCATGAGGCTTTTGAAACAATCGGGGCGGAAACATGCCTGGGACATTTACTTAACTCACCCGGCAATTTTACCGCCGCCAAACTGGCATGGGTGAAGCGGAATGAGCCCGAGGTCTTTTCCCGGATTGATAAGATCATGCTGCCCGGCGACTGGTTGGCGATGAAGCTGACCGGCGACGTGACCACCACCCCATCGGGTCTCTCGGAAGGTGTATTCTGGGATTTCAAGAAGGAGGAGCCCTGTGGGTTCCTGATGGATTACTTCGGCTTTAATCATTCGATACTTGCTACTATCGTTCCCACTTTTGGCATCCAGGGGCGACTGACCCGGGAAGCGGCCGAGGAGTTTGGACTGGAAGCAGGCACTCCGGTCTCCTATCGGGGTGGCGACCAACCGAACAATGCGTTTTCACTAAACGTGCTGAATCCCGGAGAGATTGCGGCCACAGCAGGGACATCAGGAGTGGTTTACGGAGTGAGCGACCGAAAGCAATACGATCCCCAGTCCCGCGTGAATACATTCCTGCATGTCAATCACACCCCACTCCATCCACGTCTGGGAGTCCTGTTATGCCTTAACGGAACCGGCATCCTGAACGCCTGGATGAAACGGCTGATGGGTAATGTGTCCTATCATGAGATGAATCAACTGGCCGGATCAGTTCCGATCGGCAGTGATGGCGTAACCGTGTTGCCTTTCGGGAACGGTGCGGAACGGTTGCTGGGCAATCGCACACTGGACGCCCGCCTGATTGGGATTGACTTCAACCGGCATGATCGGGCGCAGATTTGCCGTGCAATCCAGGAGGGGATCGTGTTTTCATTCCAGTACGGAATCACGGTAATGAAGGAGGTCGGCATGAACGTTAAAACGATCCGAGCCGGTCATGCCAACATGTTCATGAGTCACGTTTTTTGTGAAACACTTGCGGGTGTGAGTGATGCGGCGATTGAGTTGTACGAGACGGATGGCGCTCAAGGGGCGGCACGGGGCGCGGGGGTCGGAGCCGGGCTTTACAGTTCGGTCGAAACGGCCTTTCATTCCCTTGAAAAGCGAGCGGTCATCGAGCCGGGACCCGGAGCCTATGCGGAGGCCTATGCCAGGTGGAAAAAGCATCTTAAAGCCGCTCTATAAATGACACCGGAATGATATGAATAAGACTAACAACAAGGAGCCCTGAAAATGAGCATTGTGACAGGACATAAGGAATATTTTAAGAACATCGGCACCATTACGTTTGAAGGAAGCGATAGCGACAATCCTCTGGCCTTCAAGTGGTATGACAAAAACCAGGTTGTGGCAGGGAAAACGATGGCGGAACATCTTCGGTTCGCCGTCTGTTATTGGCACACCTTTTGCGGAACAGGCGCGGATCCGTTCGGCGGCGGGACCAAAAACTTCCCCTGGCTGAACGGTACGGATGTGGAGTCACGCGCCAAAAACAAGATGGATGCAGCGTTTGAGTTCATCACCAAAATCGGTGTTCCGTTCTATTGCTTCCATGACTTCGATCTTATTGAGGAGGGAGCAAGTTTTGCCGAATCCAACCGCCGCCTGGAGATGATGGTTGACTATGCGAAAGGAAAACAGGCGGCTTCCGGCGTGAAGTTGTTATGGGGGACAGCCAATCTATTCAGCCATGCTAGGTATATGAATGGTGCTGGCACCAACCCGGACTTCAACACCGTGGCTTATGCGGGTGCCCAACTCAAAAATGCGATAGATGCCACTATCGCGCTAGGGGGCGAAAACTATGTATTCTGGGGTGGCCGCGAAGGGTATATGAGTCTGCTGAACACCGATATGAAGCGGGAAAAGAATCACTTCGGGCAGTTTCTAAACATGGCAAAAGATTACGCTCGCAAAAACGGATTCAAGGGAAATTTTTTCATCGAACCCAAGCCCATGGAACCCAGCAAACATCAGTACGACTTCGACTGCGAAACGGTCATCGGATTTCTCAAAGAGCACGGCTTGCAGAATGACTTCAAGTTGAACGTGGAAGTCAACCACGCCACGCTGGCACAACACACGTTTCAGCACGAGTTGCAAGTGGCGGCCGATGCTGGCATGCTCGGCAGTATTGACGCTAACCGTGGCGATTATCAGAACGGTTGGGATACCGACCAATTCCCCTGCAATATCCAGGAAACGGTTGAAGCGATGATCGTCATTCTTCAAGCGGGCGGACTACAGGGGGGGGGCACAAATTTTGATGCCAAAACGCGCCGGAATTCGACCGATCTGGATGATATCTTCATTGCCCATATCGCCGGCATGGACACGTTTGCCCGTGCGCTGGTGGTGGCAGATAAGATTCTGACAAAATCACCATTCAAGAAAATGCGCCAGGAACGCTATGCTTCATTTGATAGCGGGAAAGGCGCCGAATTCGAAAAAGGGAAACTGAAACTGGAAGATCTGCATATCTTAACCAAGCAGAATGGCGAACCTGCTCAACTAAGTGGCAAGCAGGAACAGTACGAAGCCATTATCAACCAGTATATTTAGTGCGTCACGACTCGCTTTTCATCCGTACAGTGGGCCGAAATTCCGACAGGCGCGGTAATCAGCCCCTTGCGGGTCCTGCTCGCCAAACAGGCCCCAGGTACTCGGTCGGAAGACGCCTTCGTCCGCGACATTGTGCATGGCCACCGGTATGCGCAGCATCGAGGCCAGGGAAATCAGGTCGGCGCCAACATGACCGTAACTGATGGCCCCGTGATTCGCACTCCAGTTGTTCATGACGCCATAGACGTCCGTGAAAGCACCTTTGCCCGTCAGTCGCGGTGCAAACCAGGTCGTCGGCCAGGTCTGGTTTGTACGCTCGTTCAACGTCTTGTGAACCTTGGCGGGAATGTCCACCGACCACCCTTCCGCAATCTGGAGAATCGGTCCCAACCCCTTGACCAAACTGACACGCATCATGGTCATGGGCATGCCACCACGGGAAAGATAGCAGGATGAATATCCGCCGCCGCGGAAGTATTCAGTCACAGCAGCCGGCCACGTTGTCGCCTTCAGGCATTTACTCATCTCGGCCTCGGTGATATCCCAGTAGGGCTTCATGACCGGCTTGCCCTTGAGGGTCTGCTCGCCGGTTCCATCCAACGTAGCCGCACCGGAATTGATGAGGTGAATCAGGCCATGAGCCGCCGCACCGGTCAGTTTCTGCCCCGTCACCCGCTTGACCGCATCCGGACTCCAGAAAGTCCGGACATCGGCAAAGATCTGGGCGGTGTTGGTCAGCAGGTACCCGAACAACATGCCGACGCCGTTCAGACTGTCGTTTTCCGTGGCAAATACCATGGGGGCACGGATGCCGTTCCAGTCAAACGAGGAGGTCAAAATGGCCTCCATGAAATCGCCGTTCGGATAGTGGTCGGTCCATTGGCGCTGCCCCTGAAACCCGCCGGCAATCGCGTTATGCCCAAGAGCCTCTTCGCCAAAGCCCAGTTCGTCCAAACGGGGATTGCCCACCATCAGATCGCGGGCAATCATGGCCATCTTGACCACAGTCTGCCAGTCACGCTCTTTGCTTCCGGCACTGCGGGGGGAGCGATTTACATCCTTCCCTTCCTTGCAGTTCTTACGGGTCCAGGCATACGCCTTCTTGAACTCTTCCGGATCAATGATGTTTTCCTCCAAGCGGCGCGTGAATTCGGACATATCGATACTCTCGACCCGCATACCGAGGTAACTTTCAAAGAAAGGCTGATCGACAATCGATCCGGCAATTCCCATCGAGACGCCGCCCATGGAAAGATACGATTTGCCGCGCATGATAGAAACAGCGAGGCCGGCCTTGGCAAAACGAAGCAACTTTTCCTGCACATCCGCAGGAATTTTGGTATCGCCCTTGTCTTGTACGTCTCGACCATAGATTCCGAACGCCGGAAGTCCCTTCTGATTATGACCCGCCAAACATGCTGCCAGATAGACCGCGCCCGGACGCTCGGTGCCATTGAATCCCCACACCGCCTTTGGCATGGTGGGATCCATGTCCATGGTCTCACTGCCATAGCACCAGCAGGGTGTCACAGTCAGCGAAACCCCAACGTTTTCCCGGCGAAACTTATCGGCACAGGCGGCCGCTTCGGTCACCCCGCCAATACAGGTGTCCGCTATAACACATTCCACGGGCTTGCCATCGGGATACCTGAGGTTTGAACCCAAAAACTTGGCTGCGGTAAGAGCCATGGTCATCACTTGATTCTCAAGGGACTCCCGTACTCCTCTGCGCCGACCATCAATGGTGGGACGAATGCCGATTTTTGGAAACTTACCGATATATGATGTCATTTGTGTTTCTCCTTTGTGAATCGTTATTTGATGCTTTTCAAATTCTCATTACCTTCAGACAAGCCGCTGCTGTCTCAATCGCAGTGGAACACTTCATTCATCCCGGCCCACCACTCCCCCTTGTCACGATCCGCCAACGGCTCCTGACAGGGGATACAGTATGACCACCATTCCTGAGTGGTGGGATCCGCCGCCATCTTGGCACCATCCGCAGCAAAGTCAGAGCCCGTGTACTCAAAATAGCTAAACAGATAATGTTTTCCGTCGGGCATCTTCCGGAGGTAGATGGAGTAATTCCGAATGTTGCAGGCGGCAATCATTTTCAATACATCACGCCAAACAGCCTTGTGCAGGGCTAGGTAGTCCCCAATCTTTTCTTCCTTCAGACCAATCACCGAACCAAAGCGTGTCATGGATTCCCCTTTGCGGCGTTCATCAGCACCCAGCCCGTATCCACCTTCTGTCTTTTCAATCAAACTCATAAACTTATATCATTCCTGACAAAGGCATGGCAACAGGGAGTTCGATAAAAATGGCATCCAGACCCGCCATATCCGCGGGCAGGGGCGCTTCAAAATGTAGCGCCAATCCTGTGGAGGGATGACTGAATTCCAATTCCATGGAATGGAGCGCCTGGCGTGGCAGTCGCAGGCGCCGCCAATCCTCATCGGTGATCGCATCGGTACAAAACCGAGCAAAGATCATCGGGTCGGGACCGTATATCTTGTCGCCCACCACGGGATAGCCTAGCGAATGCAGTGTGGCCCGGATCTGGTGAAGCCGTCCGGTATGCAGCACCGCCTCCACGGCGCTGATCCCCCTCATGATGCGAAGCCGCCGGAAATCAGTTTCAGCCCATTCTTTCCCTGCCACAGATTCAGGAGGAAACACCGATGGCCGACGCCCTGAGTCATCCCGTTCAAACCGTCGTCGTTTATGAACCCCGGAACCCGGATCCGGCATCATCCAGCCTTTGGCCTGCAGGGTATCGGGGAAAGCCCCCTCCACCAGCGCCACATACCGCTTCACCACCGAACGCTTCAAGAACTGAGCCCTGCATTTCGCCTCGGCTTTTGAATTTTTCGCCACGAGCAGCAGGCCGGATGTTTCACGATCCAACCGGTTCACCAAGGCTGGTGTCTCAAGGCCATGGCACGTCTTCAACCAAGCCCAGAGGGTATGTTTAAAGTAGCGTCCCGCCGGATGGCAGGGCAGATTGGGCGGCTTGTTGATGACCATCACGTCATCGTCTTCATAGACAATTCCGACATCAAAACAAACCGGCGGCTCAGGAACGTCAGTGGCAATGAACTCCACCCCATCCCCCTCCACAAGCCGGTAATCATCAGAAACCGCAGTATCATTTACCCGAACCCGAGCGTCCCCCATGTGCTTCCGCCATTCACTTTTGGAATGGTAGGTAAAACGGCCGGCGAGGTAATCCAGTAGCAAACCGCCCCCCTGTCCTACGGGGAGTTTAATGTGGATACGCCGTTTCATTGTGTCGATTATTTTACCGCTTCTTGACTTTGCGGCAATGATTGTCTTGTATGGTCTCAAATCAAGGGGATAAGAGCGATGCCGGCGACATTATACGGAACATTATTACAGGGAGACACGGCGGTCATGGACCGTCAGTTCGAGGCCTTTCAGACCCAGCCCGTGGATCAGGAATGGATTCCTGCGCTGGCTGAAGCGGACCGCTTTCAGACCACAATTGCAAACTCGGTCTCCGTCACCGGCCCGGGCACATTTTTCGGGCGCTCCCAGCGCACCCTGCATCTCCAACCCAGCCAGACGGAAGGCTGGTGGTTCGACCGAACCGACCTACCCGACGCCATGCCAATCCGGGTTGCCGCCAACAACGTCTGGACTACCCAGCGCAATATCGTGCTTTGCAGCGGCTCGCCCCACAATTACATGCGCATGGTGGAACATATCGTAGCCCTCCGTCTGGCGCTGAACGTCGACAATCTGATGATCCGGATGGACTCCGGCGACCCGCCCCTCTTCGACCGCGGCAGCATGGATCTGGTGGAAGCCATCGAGCAGGCGGGCATCACGCGAACACACCACCCTGTGCATTACGTGACCGTTAAGGAACCCGTGGCCATCCTGGCGCCCAACGGAAGTTTTCTGGTCTTCAAGCCCTGTACCGGGCGTATCCCGTCACTGGATCTCGATGTCGCCGTCAACTTCAAAACAGCCATCGGCAAGCAACGCCTCCGCATCCGACTGACACCCGAAACGGGGCGCTACGGCTCACTCGCACGCACCAACTGCTCCTTCACCCAGATGCTATTCACCAAAACGATCGGCAAGTTATTTGCCGATGTCCGCAATCTCGGCTACACCAACCAGAACATCCTGGTGGCCGGGCGCAGAAAGTACTACAACACGCCCACTATGTTCCACAATGGAAAGGCCCTGGAGGCCGTCTGGCACCGGTCCATACTTGACCTGGTGGCAGCCATCGCACTGATTGATTCTGGACGATTTGTCGGGGAAGTCAGTTCCTACAAGGCCGGGCATACCCTGGACGTTGTCTTTGTGCGCCAACTCTATGAGCGCGACTTGCTGACGCCGTTTACGGCGTCAGCACTCTGATCCGGGATTGGATATGACAAGCGAATCATTGGACAGATGGCTTCTGGTTAACTACGCGGGGTATCCCTACACTCCCAGCAGCCTGATGCCCGACAACGGACTGGCGAATCTTGCCGGCTCTCTTTTGGAGTTGAAGAAAGAAGTCGAGATTCTGGACTACTGCACAGTGTCCATGGTCAACCGCATGACCTCCCCGGAATTGCGGGATCGCCTGACGCGTGCCTGGGATACGGTGCGTCATCCGGGGAAAGATCCCTGGACAAGTCTTAAACGTCTTGCAACCCTCCCAGCACTTCAGCGGTGCGAGCGCGAGCGGCGCAGGCTCCAGGATAAAGCCGTGGCCGAAATCAGCGAAGAGCTCGTAAACCGTATCCGGGAAAAGCGAATCCAGGCGGTGGGTTTCAAACTGTGGAACGGTGACGGTTTTGAAGGCGCCGGACGTCTCGCCATGGCCATCCGACGGCACTGTCCGGAGGTCAAACTTTTCGGGGGGGGACCTCATGTTGACCTTTTCTTGGAACGTATTATCCAGCGCTATCCCTGTTTCGACGCGCTCGTGTTTGGGGAAGGCGAAGACACGATTCGCCATCTGGCGCTTCAGGGCGGCGATGTGCGGGCCTACAAAACCATTCCCAATCTCGTCACATTGGCCGATGGAATACCCTTCCGTACAGAAGAACGCGAAATCGCCGATTTGAACGCCCTGCCTATGCCTGAATATGATCCTGTGATCTATCCGGCGATGGCCGGCGACGAGAAGGTGAAAATCATCGTCATTGATGAAAGCCGGGGTTGCCGTAACCACTGCGCCTTTTGCATTCATCCCGTCAAAAGCCACCGGGGCATGCGTCTGAAAAGCATCTCCCGCCTGATCCATGAAGTTCAGCGACTCGACACCCAATACGGGTTCCGAGCGTTTCGTTTTGCTGGATCCTGCACCCCCTACAGCCTACTGAATGAGTTTGCCGCGGAAACCATCAGACAGCACATTCCTCTCCGGTATGCCTCTTTCGCGCATATTCGCGGCAGCGAAACGGCGGATTTCGACTTGATCCGCAAGTCAGGTTGCGTGGCCTTATTTTTCGGTATCGAGTCCGGTAGCCAGCGCATTCTCGATGCCATGAATAAATGCGTCCAGCTTGAGGATATCCGAAAGGCCCTCCAGCGCTCCACTCAGGCGGGGTTGTTTACGGTCGGCAGCCTGATCTATCCGGCACCGGGCGACAATGCCGAATCGGCTGAGGAAACACTCGCCCTCCTCCGCGCATCACGTTTAAATTCCATCCTGATCCAGGCACCGGTCATTATCCCCCGAACCGATTGGTTCGAGCATCCGGAAACTTACGGCATCACCTTCCGCAACAAGGAGAACTACCTCGATGTGGGCATGAACTGGAAAGTCAAACTCCAGTTGCCACCTCGGTTCTGGGATCCGCTACCCGTTCAGATCGGGGGGCGATCCTATCCGAAAGTTTTGGCAGAGACAGGTAGAATGGCGCGACGTATCGCCGAACTGGGTATTCCCACGTCCATCACCGACGAAGCGTACCTGATGAGCATACAGGCCGGCATGGAACCCTTACGCTTCCGCGACGAATCGCTCAGGGCGTTTTTCTCGGGAAACACCCTGGCGATTGGTGACTTGGTTTCGAGCATCAACTCGCCAAACGCATCCGGGGCAACACCAGTGTGATCTTCGTTCCGCGACCGGCTTCGCTCTCAATCTGGATCGATCCGCCATGGCCCTCAACCACCTGCCGTGTAATGAATAAGCCAAGGCCTGTGCCGGTGACGCTTTTCGTGGTAAAGAAAGGTTCAAAAACCCGCTTCAGTATGTCCGGACTCATCCCACTCCCATTGTCTTGAACGACAAGCTCAACCGCATCATTGGCCGTCCGGCACCAGACTTTAACCTTCCCTTCCTGAGGTTTCACCGCCTCGACGGCATTCATCACAAGATTCTGTATCGCCCGGGCGATCTGGCGTGAATCCGCATCAATCGTGACGGCGTCTGTCGAGTCATTCAAATGCAATTCCACTCCCTTTTGTTTCGCCAGATAGCGGCACTCGTCGACGACCGCCACCACCAAGTCTCCGACCACAATACGGCCCTTGTTCAATCGACCGCGGCTGATATCAAGCCACATATCCGTAATGTCCCGGCACCGAAGCACACTGTGTTCAATATGTTCCAGATACTCGGCCGTATTTTGATTCGCCGTCTCGGAGGAACCGTTTTTCTTCTGGAGGTCCAGCGCCAGCAATTCCACGTAGCCCAGAACTGTCGCCAGCGGATTTCGAAGATCGTGAACCAATTCGGCGGATTTCTGCCCCAGCGAGACAAGATGGTTTTTCTTTTCCATTTCCTCCGTTAGCCGCAAATTCAGTTCCCGAACCTCTTCCTCGGCATGCCGCCGCCGACGCGCCAACTGCGTCTGCTGAACATGTTTTCGAATTACCTCCAGAATTTCGAAGGCGTCAAAGGGCTTCTTCATGTAATCGTTTGCCCCGAGACGAATGGCTTCCTGGGCGGTTTCAAGCGCTCCAAACCCGGTAAACATAATCACCGAGACCACCGGATCGATTGCACGAATGGCGCGCAATCCTTCAATGCCGCTTTTCCCCGGCATCCGGATATCCGAGATAATAGTGTCGGGCTGTTCCGCCTTCAACATCGCGAGCCCGACATCCACGGAATCAGCGCACAAGACCCGAAATTCAGGTTTCAGCAGTATGCGAAGACTCTCCCTGGGACCGCGTTCATCGTCAATCACCAGCACCGTCCCCTTCAGGGAGGGCACAGTGGCTGGTGCAGCGGCCTCAGAATGAATATCCATAAGAGAGGCTCATGAGATGTGAGGTTAATTCGTAGGTTCCGTTGAATGCCGGGTTCTGGTCTGATGCCACGTTGCGGTCGCCAATCATGCTGTAGGCATACGCCAGATCCAAACTATGCTGTTGATGACGATATCCGGCGCCCAGACTGAAAACATGGCGGCTGGCATCAGGGAGGGTCGGGGCCAGCGTTTCCTCGGGCACCGGACTCTGTAAATAAATGTAACCGGCACGCAAGGTCATGGCCTCAGCCACCTTCCAATCGGCGCCCATCCCGAACGTCCAGGTATCTTTCCAGTTCTGACGTACTGAAGCCGGGGCCATGGGATTGGCAGACGGCGGGCCATTCGCATTCAGCAGCAGATTGTTGTTAGCCGCATTCAACGAAAGCGTGTCGTAGCTCGAAAACTGGATCCATTCCACATCGGCTTCCACCCTGACCGTGTCCGTCAGTTGGATGCCGTATCCCAATCCAACAATGGAGGGGAATTCTATGGTGGTGTCGAAATCGCTCGACGGCGAAAGCCCTAACGCCTGCGCACCCATGGGGAATCCTTCCAGATCACAGTCGCCACTGTAGTCAACTTTAACAGGCGACCGGTAGGTCAACGCAATCGCATGCCCCTTTGCCGGACGGTAAGTCACTGCGGCGTTTCCGCCAACCCCCTGGCCGGTGCCGCTCAAGTGGACTTGTCCGTCGGGCATCGCCACGCCTGTCAGCATGGACCATGGAATCCTCTGCTTAAGGTCCAGACTCGACCAGAACACATCCAGTCCAACACCCACCGAAAGCTGGTCGTTCAGTTTTGCTGCCACTGTGGGATTGATATTGATCACCTTCATCTCCGCAAAATACGGTGCGGAATAGCGGAACAGACTGTCCTTGTCCCAAACCGTAGACTGCCCAAAAGGCGTTGTCACCCCAATGCCTGCTGCGTAATTCCCATGATCCAAGGGGGTCGCGACAAACAGGTTGGGCAGAAACTTCCAGGGATCCTCCGTGGAGGCTGATCCCATCGGCGACGAATAGTCGGCTCCGGTATTCAGCACGGTCATCGACACTTGCGCCTGCCCTTTGTCCAAGGAGGTTAAATTGGCCGGGTTATGGGAAATCGCCGACGCATCATCAACTTGGGCAATTTTTCCACCCACACGCCCCAAGGCCCATGAGCCCTCCGGCGGATTTCTAAATCCATTGGCCCAACCCGAAGGCACTGTCACCAACGATCCCGCCAGTAAGGCGATTCCAACCCACATCTTCGATATTTTTGAATCACTCATTTATTAACCCCCTATTCTTTCTTGTTTATCGGCAGATCTATATCCTGCCTTGTGCCTTTTCTAAGCAAGCGATGTGCCAGATAGCAGGTCACTATATATGGCATAACAATAATTAATACCCACAAGATTATGTGGAATCCTAAATGCGTAAATGCACACAATTGGACATGCTGTACAATTATGAACCGTTTTAAACCGAATCGGCCTTAAATTTTGAACCATAATTTATTTGATGTACAAGCTTGTGCACTTGTGTTCTATTCTACTCTAATTCTCATGATTACCCGGAATAGAGTGGGGGTGACGGGCCTTGGTGTTGTGGCCCCAAATGGCATTGGAATAGATGCCTTCTGGTCCACATTGCTTGCCGCCGAGAGTGGGATTGGTCCCATTACCCTGTTCGATGCCAGTAAACACCCTTCTCGCATTGCCGGAGAAGTAAAGGGGTTTGATCCAGCGCTACTGCTGGGCTCAGGGATTAAGCCCAAACGTTTGGCCCGGCAGACACAACTTGCCTTGGCCGCCTGTTATCAAGCCATTGCAGATGCCGCCCTGACAAAAGATAGCCTCAGCGCCGGAACCGGCGTGCCTCTGATGCTGGGCGTAAGTTCCGGTGCCAACGAGGTGATCACGCACGCCATGGATCGCATGCTGAAGCATGGCCCCTACTGTGTGCCCAACTACAGTGCTTATGCCAGCTTACCCCATCAGGCCGCCGGTATTCTATCCCAATACATTCCCTTTCTTACGCAGGCCACAACAGTGGCCTCCGCCTGTGCGGCAGGACTCGACGCCATCGCCGCCGGCGCAGACTTGATCCGGCGCGGAAAATGCGATGTGGCTATTTGCGGGGGGACAGATGCCCCCATCAACTCCTTAACCTATGCAGGAAGCGCCACCGCAGGCTTGGTGTCCCTGCGCAATAATACACCCGCCCAAGCTTGCCGTCCTTTCGACCTTGATCGGGATTCGGGCGTCATTTCGGAAGGCGCAGGCATTCTCATCCTGGAAAACCTCGACCACGCCCGAAGCCGGGGCATCCGACCCTATCTAGAAATAACGGGGTTCGCGACCCGCGTTGATCCGGATATGGATAGTCCGGGCTCAGGACTTGAAAATACCATGCGTGAGGCGCTCGCCAATTCAGGACGACATCCCGACGCTGTTGATTATCTCTGCGCCCATGGGCCGGGTCATCCCATCATTGACCGCATCGAAACCTCCATGATCAAAGCGGTCTTTGGTCGGCGTGCCTATCACCTGCCCATTAGTTCGATCAAAGGGGTTACCGGAAGCCCCTTGGCCGCCGCTGGACCCTTACAAGTCATTGCGTGCGCGCTGGCCATGCGGGATGGCATCATCCCCCCGACTGCCAATCTTGATAAACCCGATCCCGATTGTGATTTGGATTACGTACCCCTCAAAGCCAGACAGATGCAGCCAACGATCATCGTGATCAACTCACACGGCTTTGGCGGCGGAAATAGCACGCTTATTGTGGAGCGTCCTCCTTCATGAATATCGTATCCACCATCCATTTTGGAACCGTTGCCGCTTCATTTGTACTGGGATGGGCGGTCTATCACACCAACCCGAAACGCGCGACCAACCAGATATTTCTCTTCCTTTCGTCCATCCTAGGTCTGTGGCTTGTCTCCCTCGCCATTGCCTTTCTATCGCCAAACGCTAACAGTGCCACCCTGTGCATCCGCTTCTGTCATTCAGTTGGAGCGGCTATTCCCTTGTTGCTAGATTGGTTGCGCCTCGCCATCGTTAATGTGGATAAAAATGTTCGTTGGATTGCCAGACGGGATCGAACCTGGCTAGCGTTCACACTGTTTTTTGTTTTTTTCTCGCAAACCCCATGGATCATCGAGGGAGCCTTCATCCCGCTCCACCGGAACCTGCCCACTGGCATCCCTGAGCCTATTTTTGGAAGTTTGTTCTTCCTGTTCCCAGGATTCCAGATCATTTCCTACGGCATTCTGATTGTTCGCTATTGGAAATCCTTGCGGCAAGCGACCGGCATGCAGCGGGCGGAATTGCATTTCACGTTGCTCGGAGCGGCGAGCAGCATTATCACCGGATGCGCCATCGTTCTCCTGTTGCCTCTTTTCATCGGCACGTCCCAATCCCTTCAATTCACCTCATTGGGCGTCATCGTCCTGGATTCGGTTATTGCTTACGGGATTGCCACCCGGCGGATTATGGACATGGCCTACCTTTTCAGGCGCCTCACCGCCTATGTGTTGATCACCCTTTATCTAGGGATGATCTATCTGGCCGTCTGGGGGGCGTTACTCTTCGTATTGAGACAATCCGGAATTCATTCCGGCTTCCTTCCAAGCCTTCTGGCATCCATCGCTGTCGCGTTTTCATTGGCCCCCACCCACGGGACGATGCAGCGTTTTGCTGACCGCCTGTTCGCCCATACGGCCCCGCTGAACATGGAATCCATCGTGAAATTAACCAACCGTCTGCTGTATTCAGTCAACACCATTGAAAAACTGTTGTCTGATTTTAGCGATACCATTGCCCAAACCCTGGGAACAGATAAAGTCTGCGTTCTCCTGCCCCATAACGGATCCTTTTCCCAGAGTTATCGCCTTGTAAACGCAACCGACATTCCGGCTCTGGATGCACATTCCGCATTGCCGGAAGTTCTGTCGATCAGTGGCGACGTGATTGTACCGAACGTATTGCGACGTTTGAATCCAAAACCGCACCTCGCCGCCGCATGCAAAGTCATTGAGGATCTCCATTATGCCGCCGCCGTCGGCCTCCGTTCAAAAGAGGGATTGGAAGGCATTCTTCTCCTGGGCCCAAAACTTTCAGGACATATTTACGGCGCCCCCGAGCAACATGCAATTCAACTCCTCTGCAATCACCTCGCGGTGGCCCTTAATAACGCCAGACTTTATACCCAATTACAGGACAGCAAACTCTATAATGACATTCTCGTGGACTCCCTGGCCAACGGCGTGATCGCGGCCAACCACGAAGGACTGATCACCGTGATCAACCGCGAAGCCCAGCGCCTCACGCGTCTTGACCCCCTTGTCATACTCGGGCACCCCATGAATGTTCTGCCGCCCGCCCTCGCCGAGCAGCTTGACGCCACAATCAAAAAGGGCGAAGGTCTGCGTGACTGGGATATCACGCTCCGTTGGGACAATGGCGATGAGACGCCTCTCCGACTCAGTAGTTCCCTTTTTCACAGCCATACTGGAAAAACCATTGGGGCTTTTCTCGTACTCACCGATCTCTCGGCGGTCCGTCAACTGGAGTTGCAGATCCGCCGCACCGACCGTCTCGCCAGCCTGGGAACCTTGGTGGCAGGCATGGCCCACGAAATCAAAAATCCGCTCGTCTCCATCAAAACGTTCACTCAACTCATACCGGAACGCTACGAGGATCCCGATTTCAGGGACACGTTTTTCACCCTGGTCGGCTCCGAGGTTAAGCGTATTGACGGCATTGTTAACCAGTTGCTGCGATTTTCCCGCCCCGCCAAGCCCAACCTGATTCCCACATCACTCCACGACATCCTCGATAATGCACTGAAACTGATCGGTGAGGCCATGCGTCAAAAGAACATTCTCCTCCAAAAAAACTTCTACGCCACTGATAATACGGTTCTCGCCGATGGAGATCAATTAAGTCAGGCGTTCATTAACTTCTTTTTGAACGCGATTGACTCCATGCAGGAAGGTGGAACGCTCAGTGTCAGCACCGTTCAATCCACCACAACGGGGTTTTTGCCCCTTTTCCCCTCCGATGCGCCCGTCCTGACACATCTCCATGTCACCATTCAAGACACAGGTTGCGGCATCGCGGAAACTGATCTTTCCCATATTTTCGACCCGTTCTTCACCACTAAAAGTCAGGGTACCGGCCTCGGTTTGTCCGTGGCCCACGGTATTGTGCATGAGCATGAGGGGATTATTGACGTCTCCAGCAAAGTGGGAGAGGGTACTTCATTCAAGCTCATCTTTCCGCTGATGAAGAAGGGGGCGCGATCATGAAGCCCATTGCCTCCTGTATTCTTTTCACCACGGAGGATGCCTGGGCCACCCGCATACGGGGATTCCTATCCTCCTCCGTGGCGGTCTTGCCGGTCAGTACACCCACGGCGCTCTCCTCGGAACTGGCACACCGCGGCCCTACCGTGGTGCTTTTTGACCTGCAGTCAGACGGGGCATTCGTCCATCTCCCCGACATTCTCAATACCTCATCCCAGGCCATTCTAGTGGCCTTCGGCCTGCCTGGATCCGACCCCATGCTGAGCGCCGGATCCTTGGGTGTCTATTCCATTGAGGATCGACAGGTGGAACGGCAGCGTCTGGTGGCGCTGGTTCACAGGGCCATGGATCATGCGGATATCATTGCTGAAAATCGCCTGCTGCGCGATGAAACCACCCGGCTGAACGTCCTGGCTCGATCCACAGCCCGGCGCCTTACCACCGATATCCCGACGCCCTTTGATGCACGCGATTTTTCAAGAGCGATGCGGCATTTCAACAACGTAGAGAGCCTGCTTCAAAGAATGGCCGATGAAGTCGCGACCTCGACGGGCATCGCGCGCGCCGGCATCTTCTGTCAGGTTCGCGACCAAGGCCCTTATCGCTTGCGGGCCAGCGTACGCGGTCTTGAAAGCACCTCCAAGGCGGAATTTGCGGAAAATGACCCGCTGGTCCTGTGGCTGAAGATACAGGCCCACATCGTCTCGCGCGGGAATTTGGAGCATGTAACCGATCCCTCCACCCGCCGGCTTTTGTGCCAGGTTCTGGATGAACTTGGTGCCGAACTGATGGCGCCGCTGCAATCACGTGAGCGTTTTCTCGGCTGGCTTTTCGTGGGGAAACTGACCACAGGCCTTCCGTTTGAGCCGGCCCACATCGACAACCTCATTGCCATCACGGAATGTGTCGCCACTACCTTGGACAATGCCTTGCTCTACGAGGAAGCGGCCGTCCAAAAAACCCTGGCGGAAACACTCTTGCATGCCATGCCCAGCGGCATTATCGCAGTGGATAACAGTGGTCTTGTCCGCTGGTGTAATCATAACGGCCTTTCCCTGCTCGACGCCACTCCCGCCCTGGCCATGGCGCGACCCATCGAAGCGCTCGGTAGCAGTCATCTGGCCGACATCATACGACGTACCCTGGGGGCCGCTGGGTCTTCGTTATCGAAGAATTGGCTGGATCCGCATACGCACCGGAGTTACCGGGTTGAAACCCGACGGCTGGAGAACAGGGCCGAATGTCTGGGCGTCGTGGCTGTGCTAGAGGACACCACCGACAAAAACCTGATGAAAGACAAAGAGGACCGGCTGGAGCGGGCCACTTTCTGGGCCGAACTTGCAGCCGCCATGTCCCATGAAGTGCGGAATCCCCTCGTCGCCATAAAAACATTTGCCCAGCTGCTTCCAGAGCGATATGACGATGCCGAATTCCGTTCGGGGTTCAGGGATCTGGTCTCCCAGGAAGTGGACCGCCTGAATGGCATCATCGACCAAATCAACGACTTCGCTCATCCGCGTTCGATGGTCATGATCCCGTTCGATCTCGGCCCCTGCCTCAACAAGGCGGTGGCGACGGCCGTTCCCAACATGACCCCGGACGGTATTAAGGTCCTGATGAGCGTCCCTGAGTCGCTACCCCGGGTTCTCGGGGACGAACAGGCTTTATTTGGCACGTTCGTGCAGATCCTGAACAATGCCGTGGAGATCCTGGGCCAGCGTCCTCAACGCGAGATCACAGTCATGGCGCGGCCTCGGTACGAGGACGTCGTCCACCCCGCCATCGAAATTCTCTTCAAAGACAACGGACCCGGCATTCCCGATGAGCTTCTGCCTAAGATTTTTTCGCCGTTTTGCACAACCAAGACGCGCGGGCTTGGCCTCGGACTCCCGATCGCCAAACGAACCCTGCTCGATCACGACGGCCTGATAACGGTGAATTCCAATACGCTGGGAACCTGTGTCAGCGTGGTACTCCCAGCCCTGAAGGACCCCTGAGGTATTATGAAGCGCATTTTGATTGTAGATGATGACATGGGCAGCCGGGAATCGCTCCGTCAGACGTTTTTCCGTCTCTACGATATCACCGTCACCGCCAGCGCCGCCAGCGCGCTCAAGATTCTGGAGAGCCAGCGGGTGGATCTCATGTTACTGGATGTCATGATGCCGGAGAAAGACGGCCTGACACTGTTGAAAGAACTTCAGGAACTTCATCCTGACCTCCCCTGCATAATGGTCAGCGCCTCCGCTTCGGTTCAGCCTGTTGTGGAGGCGATGAAAGCGGGCGCCTGCGACTTTGTGATCAAACCGTTCGACGTGGCTGAGATTCGTCGCATCGTATCGAGAACCCTGGAAACCAACGCGCTACGGCGGCAGGTGGAAATTCTTCAAGGCGAAGTTTCGCGCGAATATCCGGTGAACAATCTGATTGGTATTGCGCCGTCGTTCCGGGCGGCTCTGGACTCTGTTCAAAAGGCAGCGGAAACGGACGCCACCGTTCTCATTCACGGCGAAAGCGGAACCGGAAAAGAATTGATCGCCCGTCGATTGCATGCACTGAGCTCACGGCGCAATGACCCCTTTGTGCCGGTCCATTGCGCCGCGTTACCCGAAACGCTCTTGGAAAGCGAGTTATTCGGCCACGAAAAGGGGGCTTTTACCGGTGCTGATTCCCGCAAACCGGGTCGTTTTGACTTGGCGGCATCTGGGACGTTGTTCTTTGATGAAATCGGTGAGATGACGCTGTCCACCCAGGTAAAAATTTTGCGGGTTATCCAGGAACGGGAATACATGCGGGTGGGCGGTACCCAGGTGATCCAAACGAATGCCCGACTCGTAGCCGCCACCTCCCGCAATCTTCTGGATGAAGTGGCCCGACACACCTTCAGGGACGACCTCTACTACCGACTCAATGTGATCCCCATTGAGTTACCTCCCCTGCGTGAACGTCCCGAGGATATTTCCCTTCTCGCCCGCCACTTTTTAGACGCCTTCCGGCATAGCATGAATGTCAAGGCCAGGGACTTTGACCCCGCCGCCCTGGACCTGATGCAACAGTATTCCTGGCCGGGAAACATCAGGGAACTTCGCAACATTGTCGAACGCATGTCCGTTTTGAACGGCCATCACGAGCTCATCCGGGCCGACCACCTGCCCGAGCCTTTCCGGGTCACGACGCCGGGCCCTGCACCCAAACCCAGACCCGAAGGCCAAACCCTGGCCGCCACTATCAGTGCCTTCGAGCGGGAACTTGTGCAGGAGGCGTTGCACAAAACCAACGGCATTCAAACTCAGGCGGCACGCCTGTTGGGAACCACACGCCGCATCCTGAATTATCGCATGAAAAAACTTGGCATCACGCCACGCATGACGCCGTGAAGAGACCCGCTCACGTCGCCCAGCAGCCCACGTCTTCCATTTCCTTCTGATGCCGCAGAAATGCATCCACCACGGCGGGATCGAAATGAGTGCCGCTGCATCGCTCTATTTCCCGGCAGGCAACCTCCGCGCTCATGGCCTTCCGATAGGGCCGGTTCGAGCGCATGGCATCATAGGCGTCAATGACCGCGAACACCCGGGCACCCAGGCAGATCTTATCCCCTTTCAGGCCGCGGGGGTATCCGGCTCCGTCATAGCGTTCCTGATGCGAATAAATCAGTTCCGCGATGTCCTTGAGATGGGTACTCGGTCGTATAATATTATAACCAACCTCGGGATGCGTCTTCATGATGGCCCATTCTTCCTCATTCAGGGGGCCATCCTTAAGCAGAATCCTATCCGGAATCGCAACTTTCCCGATGTCATGAAGAAGGGCGCCATGCGCCAGGGTATCCAACTCCTTGCGGGACAGACTCATCTCCTTTCCGAGCGCCAGACTGAGCGCCCGAACCCGGTTGCAGTGCTGACCCGTGGCGTGTTCCCGCTCATCCAGCATCCGCGCCATGGCCTGCAGCGTAAAATCATGCGTCTGCTTCAACTCTTCCAGGGCTTTTATCAACGCGGTGCTTTTTTGGCGGACCATCTCCTCAAGGCGCAGCCTGTATCGTTCGTTTTCAACCCGTAAACGCCGGTGATCCAACGCTTTTTCAATGACCGCAAGTAGTTCCTCCGGCATCACCGGCTTCTCAATAAACTCAAAGGCTCCCTGGCGCAGGGACTCCACGGCATTTTCCTTGGTGGCATAACCGGTCATCACCACGGGCATGATAAAACTATCCGTCTGCCGAAGCATTTGAAGAACCTCAAAACCGCTGGCCCCAGGCATGTTGAGATCGGTAATGGCTACAGAATATACCCCGGGATTCCTCCGCACTTTATCCACAGTTTCCCTGGGAGAGCTGGCCGAATCGGTTATATAGCCCGCTGCACAGAGAATCGCCTGTAACGTTTTTACAATGATCGGGTCATCATCCACCACCAGAACACAGGGATGACGCTTGGCATCGCCCGGGGCCGGTTCTTTACCGTCTTCTTCATGCCTAGTCACCACCCCCTCGTCGCTTTCCTGCGCGGCCGACCATAAATGAACCCGATTGCGGCCATCCCGTTTGGCGGTATAAAGCGCCTTATCCGCCAGGCGAAGCATTTCAGAGACCGGCTCCCCGGGATCAATGCCCAAACTGGTCGCCAACCCGATTGATGTCGTCATTCTAAGGCGAAGCGTACCGGCACAGAATATATTGTCCGCCACAGCGCTCCGGATGCGATTCCCCAACGCCATTCCCGAAGGAAGATCCGCCTGCGGCAACATCACCACAAATTCATCCCCCCCATACCGCGCCACAACATCAGACCCACGCGCCGCCTTTTTGATGATATCGGAAAACTCACGAAGCACCTGATCCCCCACAAGATGCCCGTGGGTGTCATTGACGGCCTTGAAATGATCCAAGTCCATGATGACCACCGCCATATGGTGGTTATAGCGGCGGGCCAGTTGCCAGGCCCGCTCCGCCTGCTCATCGAAATACTCGCGATTAAACAATCCGGTCAATGAGTCGTGTGCCGCCAACTGGCGAATGCGGGTGACGGCCGATAAAATGGAGGAAAGGACATTGGCAATGTGGTAGACAAAGGAAATATCAATGGCCGCGATCGTCTCCGGCGCCGCCGCCCCCAGCAGCAAAATACCAAGGACCTCATTATTCACCAGGAGAGGAATCGTCATAAGACGTCCCGGCAACGCAGGCCCTTCGGGCGAGGCGGGGACGCCCTCAACCTGCACACGCCACTCGACATGATCAACCTTGCGGCCGCTCAGCGCCTCATAGCGTGCCACCATTTCCTCATGGCACTTGGAAAGAAAGGACTCCGCCACCGCGCTTTGGGCGCTCAGCACGATTACATTTTGCCCCTCGGAAAATCCCAGCAGGCCGGCCACATCGCACGACATCAATTCACCAAGTCCCTCGCTCAAATCCTGCAACGCCTCGACAAACGTTCCCGAAGCGAGAGCGGTCTCTCCCAAGTGCCCCAGCATTCTTAACTGCCGCTGATGCTGATCAATCCCAGGCCCGGCTTTCCCCAAGCCCAGTCGCCGCTCATTGTACTCCTCCAGGAGAGTCTGACAGAGTTGTACCGGTCTAACCGGCTTTTCAAGCACCCGCGTAACCCCAAGGGTGGCGGAAAGACCCGCCGAGACATCATCCCAATAGCCGGTCATGATGACAAATCCAAGCCACGGCCAGATATTGCGGGCTTCCTGGATGAAGGTGATGCCGTCCATCTCCTGCATCCGCAGATCAACCAACACCACATCGAAATCCTGCCGAAGCAGGATCTGAAGCGCCACCCTGCCGTTTTCGGCCACTTCAACCGCCGATCCATTAGCCATCAGGACACGCTGCGCCAAAAGGCGTATAACCTCATCGTCATCCACCACCAGGACTCTAACCCCGGTCAGATTTAATGCACCCGTCGTTTCAGCGCTCATATCATAATTCCTTAGGTGTCAAACATGACAACACGATCGCTATTGTGGTTATGAATATAAGACATCTCAGGTCTCCTGAAGAAAGGCTCTGCGCCATAGTCTCTCTTCCTACTTGATAATCTCAACCATTTTGAATATGGGCATAAACATGGCGACCACGATGCCACCAATGACAACGCCCAGAAAAACCATCAGCAGAGGCTCCAGTAGAGAAGTCAGAGCCGCCAGCATGGCCTCGACTTCATCATCATAGGTATCCGCCACACTCTCAAGCATTTCGTCCACTTTACCTGTTTTTTCGCCGGCGGAAAGCATACGAACCACCAGTTTGGGGATGCACTCCTTCCCGTCCAATCCTGAGGAGAGGGTATCCCCGTGCTCGACCGCCTTACGGGCCTCCAGAATGGCAGATTCAATAATCCGGTTTCCCGCCGCTTTCGCAACGATCTCCAAGGCGTTCAGGATCGGCACGCCGCTTTGCACCAACTGGCTGAGGGTGCGGGAAAACCGGGCTATCGCCACCTTCTGGATCAGCACCCCGAATACCGGCGCTTTCAGGGCAAACCGATCCATAACCCAACCCCCTGCCGGTGTTTTTTTCCATTTCTTAAACCCCCAGACGGCGAGCATAATACCGGGCACGATAATCACCCCGTACTTCTTGCCGGCTGCGCTCAAATCCACCAGAAATTGGGTAGGAGCAGGAAGTTTACCTCCAAAGTCACTGAACATACCTGCAAAAACAGGCACGATAAAAATAATCATGCCCGTGGCAATAATCAGCGAGAGTGACAGCACCACAACTGGGTAGGTCATCGCCGACTTCACCTTGCGCCGCAGACGCGCCGTGGCCTCAAGCAACGCCCCGATACGCCGCATGGTCTCGGCAAACTGACCGCTCTGTTCACCGGCCCGAACCATGTTTACATAAAGCACATCGAAGACATCAGGCATCTGCTGGAGACTTTCCGAGAAGGAGGATCCACCCTCGATGCTACGCTTCAAGACGCCCAGAACCAGTTTGAAGTTCGGATTGGCGGCCTGTTCCTCGAGTGTTTCAAGCGCGGCCACAATCGGCATACCTGCGGAAAGCATGGCCGCCATCTGTCGCGAAAACGCGGGGAGATCCTTCTGGATGATGGCCTTCACACCGCGGATTTTACCAACCCCTCTTCGGGGCGCCCTGACCACTTGCGCGGGCACAGGATTCTTCACGCCGACATTCGGCGGTGGCGGCTGTTTTGAGGGCGCCGCCGCCCGGGGGGGCGTCACAGTCACTCGAGAGGTCGACTTCCCCCAATTCCCCGAACGCAGCAAAGGACTCATCGCCTGATCTCCCTGATTGGCTTATTCACCACCTGTAATCTCCATTGCGGCCTCCAACGACGTGATGCCCTCCCTCACCTTCTGCAACCCGGCTTGTTTCAAGGTGAGCATTCCATCCGCCTTGGCGGCGTCGCGAATATCACCGCTGGTTGAACCTTTCATGATCATTTCCTTAATGTGATCGGTGATGGGCAACACCTCCATGATGGCGCCGCGCCCCTTGTATCCCGTGTTGTTACACTTGGGGCATCCGACCGCCTTGTAGATGGGAACATACCCTGCACTGGATCCGCTCCGCACCTCGTCCCGGAAGTCATTCGGGTCAATTTTATTAGCCAGCAACACATCCACCGGCAGTTCGACCTGCTGGCGGCAATTGGTGCAGAGTTTCCGGTAAAGCCGTTGCGCCTGGGAAAGAATCAGGGATGACGCCATCAGGAAGGGCGGGATCCCCATGTCAATCAGACGGGTAATGGCACCGGCGGCATCGTTGGTGTGAAGCGTGCTCAGCACTAGATGCCCGGTAAGCGCCGCTTTGACCGCGATTTCCGCCGTTTCGCCATCGCGAATTTCACCCACCAACACAATGTCGGGATCCTGCCGAAGAATGGATCGTAAAGCGGCTGCAAAGGATAAACCAACGGCGTTAACCTGAACCTGATTGATCCCCGGCAATTGGTATTCTACCGGATCCTCGCAGGTCACAATGTTCACGTCCGCCTTGTTCAATTCCTGGAGACAGGAGTACAAGGTCGTCGTTTTCCCACTCCCGGTAGGGCCCGTCACCAGGATGATCCCGTGTGGCTGGCTGATCGCATAAGCCAGGGCCGCGGCCGAACGCGCGTCAAGTCCAAGCCCGCCCAAGCTGGGGAAAAGCGCGCTTTTATCAAGCACGCGCATCACGATTTTCTCCCCGTGGATGGACGGCAGCGCGCTCACGCGAATATCCACTTCCTTCCCCAACGCCTTGATCCTGAAACGGCCGTCCTGGGGGACGCGTCGCTCGGCAATATCCATATCGGACATGATCTTGATACGCGAGATCAGCGCCGGCTGATAACTCTTCGGCGGGCTGGGTCGCTCCGTCAGGGAACCGTCAATACGATACCGTAACCGCAGAGTCTTTTCCTGCGGCTCAATATGAATATCGCTGGCTTTCGTCCTGAGCGCTTCCACCAGGATCATATTCACCATCCGGATGACGGGCGCCCCTTCGGCACTCTCGAGCATTTCCTCAAGACTGAGTTCCTGCTTGTCATCTTTGCCGACCTCGACCTCACTGTCGGTATCCCGCATGATGTCATCGAGGTTGATATTGCCCGTGTCCGCTGGGGCCAACGCCCGGCTCAATGCTTCCTGAACATCCTTCTCTCCCGCCACCAGCGGCATAATCTGGAGCCCGGAAATCACGTGGAGTTCGTCAACCGCCATGATGTCAAAAGGGTCTCCAAACGCGACCACAAGAACATCCCCGAATTTCATCATGGGCATGGCCTGGTGCTTTCTCAACACCTCGGCCGGTATGGTTTCCAGAAGTTGCGGATTCGGCGTAAAATGCGCTAACGTGATCGGCGCCATCCGGAGATACTCGGCCAGACAAAGCGTTGCTTCGACTGGAGAGATCAAGGAATTGTCGAGAAGGTATTTCTCAAGCCGGACTGAAAACGACTGGGCGCGTTCCTGCGCCTGCTTGAGCGCCTCGGCTGAAATAGTGCCCCGTCGAAGCAGAATATCAGCAATTTTGGAACTATGTGACCCTGTACTCATCTAGCGTTTGCTTCTCTATTATGCGAAGCGGGCTCAATCGTCAAGGAAGGCCTTGCCCCGTCAATAGGTGTCCCGGGGGTTGCCCGTCTCTCCCCCCCTTGGCGTGCCCGATAATAAAGCCAAATCCCCACAAGGGGAACCAGTGCCACATCAACCAGTACAACCAGAGCCAGGTCGCGCGGAAGGTCTGCCAAACGGGCCAGGGTCTCAGGCAAGAGAAGAAGAAGGGGAGGGTAAATCACCAGAAAGACCAGTGGCATCACCACCATCACGCGTAACGTTCGTGCACAATACCATCCTGAACTTTGCATTATTTTCTCCTGCCATGGGAACATCTGATGAAGAGGAAACAACACACCGATAACACAGAATCACGTGGCAATTCCCAGGGCCTCATCCCTTTCCCGGTTTCCGCCACACCGTCTTCGCAAGTCATGGCCGTCGTAAATCGGGTACGCTTCACCGCAGCCACCGTGATGGATTGGGTTTACACCCCATGCGGAGGAAGCACCCCGTTCTCGTTCAGGTACTCAAGCACATCGTCCGGAAGTTTTCCCTTTCCTGACCACTTGACTTTCGGAGCGATAATTGAGGAGTCGCTACTCCCGAGCCGGAACGTCATCGGGGTACAAGGCAGAATGATGCAGGGGGGAAAGTCCCCGTTGTGGAGCTGAATATATTTCGCCAGCTTCGGCGGCACATCCCCGCTTCCGTTGTATTGAATATAGGATCCGCTCACCTGGTAAAGGCGTTCCTCCTGTATCGGCTCAGCCGAAACCGCAACGGCCGGCGTCGGCTTCCGTTTCACGGCCGTCTCCTGACGTACCCGGATCTTTCCGTACACCGACCACACAAAGCCTATCTCATCAAGTTTATTGACACGATCGGCAGCCAGCGAACCCATCTTTTTCCGGTGGCGCTGATTCGCCACCCAGTTGGCCAGATCAGGCTCCGAGGGACATGACGACGGCACATCACAGTCTCCATGCTTCTTCTTGTATTTCAGCAATCGCTGGAACATATCGCCCCAGACTTTATCCGCCGGCGACCAAATGAAGCCCATCTGCGTCAATCGGCTTACATGCGCCTTGGAAAGCTCCCCGATCTTTTGGCGATACCGCTGCATCGCCACCCAGCGCCCCAACTGGATATTCTTTTTCCAATTGGCGGGAACCTGGCAGTGCCCCTGCTCCTTGCGAAACGCTTCAAGTGCGCGAAACATGTTTTCCATATCTACACTTTGCCGCGCCATGATGATGCCTCACAATCGTACGATTAACTCCTGGGCCCCAGTTTCTTCACGTGGCAATATTCTGTCACGTAGGTTCGGTCCCTGACAACTTCTTTCGCGATTCAGCGTCCGCCACGCCGGGCTTGCTTCAACGCCTCGTCAATATCCCCCTCCGTAAAACGGGATGTCAGTTTTGTCACCAGGTTACCCTGGCTGTCATAAAACCAAAACTGGGGCAACGACTTGATGCCCAACGCTACACAGATCGGGGCATTGAAATCAGGACATTGGATCCTCTGGATAACCGTCCGGTTGCCCCGCTTGGCCACCAGCGTTTCGATATAGTTGCCTTCCCGGATGCTGGCTACCGCTTTGGGATAATGAAAATGCACAATATTGACATATCCTTTTTTCAAGAAGGACTCGATATCCACCTCTTCCCCCTTGCTGATCAAATAGGTATCCCGCGCCTCCATCTCCTTCCATTTACCCGATCTGACCCAGTCACGGGGCGCTGCCCCGGACGGGGATATCCCACGCGGATCCCCCACTGGGCTGACTCTCGCTTGAGGAACGACTGTCTCCGGAGGGGGCTGGGGAGGGGCGGGAGGAGGGGTGACCATGATCCTCTTTAACATAATTACCGGTTCGGTGTTATTCTCCCCGCCAGCCGAGAAATGAACCACTTTTTCCTGGAAACTGACAAAATTGACGGCACGATAAGTGTTCAAAATCGTGTCCATGTCCACCCGGATCGGGGTATCAGCGATAATTGACTTAATTTTTAGAGGGAACTCCATGATCGGCGTCCCGTCGAGGGGCATGAATTCGAATTGATGGTTGTTAAACCCGGCAAGTCGACCCTTGACCTCCCTGCCATCGCTCAGGGTCAGGGTGTCCGCCTGGGCCAAAAAGGCGGCGAACAGAACAACACCAATACCTGTAAGCCTATTCATCCGCACCCTCTCATTCCCACTCAATCGTTGCCGGCGGCTTTGAACTGATATCATAAACCACCCGGTTAATCCCGGAAACCTCATTGATGATCCGGCTCGATATCCTGGCCAGCGTATCATACGACACCCGGGACCAGTCGGCCGTCATGCCATCCTGGCTTTCCACAATGCGAAGCGCCGCCACATTCTCATACGTCCGGCTGTCCCCCATGACCCCAACCGTCTGGATGGGCAGCAACACCGCAAAGGACTGCCAAATCTTGGAATACATGGGATCCTTCTGCATCTCCTCCTGTACCCGCAAATCAGCCTTCTGGAGCAGGGCCACACGCTCCTCAGTGACCTCGCCCAGAATCCGGACCGCAAGGCCAGGCCCGGGAAACGGCTGACGGTCAACCACATATCCCGGCAACCCCAGCTCGCGCCCCAACAGACGGACCTCATCCTTGAAAAGCTCCCGAACCGGCTCGATCAACTTGAACTTCAGATCCTCCGGCAAGCCGCCCACATTATGGTGGCTCTTGATCGTCGCCGAGGGACCCCCGATCGGGGAGGCGCTCTCAATCACATCGGGATACAGCGTCCCCTGGGCTAAAAATTCAACCTCGCCAAACTTCCGCGCCTCGACTGAAAAAACATCAATGAAGGTCTTGCCAATGATCTTCCTCTTCTGCTCGGGTTCTGTTACGCCTTTCAAGGCATCCAAAAACCGCCTTTGGGCATGAGCCACATGCAGGTCAATCCCGAACGCCCTGCCGAACAATTCCTCGACCTGTCCGGCCTCCCCGTACCGCACCAACCCGTTGTCCACAAACACACAGTGAAGCTGTTTGCCGATGGCCCGATGCAGCAGCGCGGCCACCACGGATGAATCCACGCCCCCGCTTAACCCGCACAGGACATGACCGCCATCCACTTTCGCACGGATCGCTTCCACGCTCTCTTTGATGAACTGCGCCATTTCCCAGTCGGGCCGGCACTTGCAGATATCAAACAGAAACCGCTTCAGAATGGTTGTGCCCTGCGGGGTGTGGACCACTTCGGGATGAAACTGAAGCCCATAAATTCGGCGCGCAGAGTTTCCCATGGCCGCCACGGGACAGGTGTCCGTCTTCGCCATCACTGAAAACCCCGCCGGCAACTGCTCAACCTGATCGCCGTGACTCATCCAAACGTCGAGCGACACCGGCAGGTCGCGAAACAGCGACGTCGAATCCACCACGGAAATCCGGGCGCTTCCATATTCACGTTCACGCCCCGGCTTGACAGCGCCCTTCAGAAGCTTGGCGGTCATTTGCTGCCCATAGCAGATGCCCAGTATGGGAACCCCAAGATCATAGATCGCCGGGTCGCAGAGGGGCGATCCTTTGTCCAGCACGCTGGCCGGACCTCCGGACAGGATGATTCCGGCGGGCTTGCGGACGGCAAGCTCGGCGGCCGTAATATTGAATTTCAGCAGTTCAGAATAGACACGCTGCTCACGAACCCGGCGCGCAATCAACTGACTGTACTGGGAACCAAAATCAAGAATGGCGATCCAATTGTGCCCTTGCATAAACGTCATGCCTTTCGGATTAATTCACGAAACTGAGTGAAAAGATAATAGGGATCATGGGGCCCCGGCGAGGACTCCGGGTGATATTGCACACAGAACATCGGCGCCGTCTTATGCGACAACCCCTCCACCGTCTGATCATTGAGATTCATATGCGTCACCTCAACCTTTGATGGATCCAGCGAGACGGGATCCACCGCGAAATTATGGTTCTGCGAGGTGATTTCCACCGCACCGGTAAGCAGATTCTTCACGGGATGGTTGCACCCATGATGTCCAAACTTGAGCCGGTAGGTTTTCCCTCCACACGCCAGCCCTAAAATCTGGTGCCCCAGACAAATGCCCATCAGCGGAACCTTGCCCAACAGTTCGCGCGCCGCCTCGATGGCATAGGTGACCGCCGCCGGATCGGCTGGTCCGTTGGAGAACAATACTCCGTCGGGCTTCCTCTTCAAGACCTCCGCCGCTGTCGTCTGGGCCGGCACCACTGTCACCTCCATACCATTCCGGCGCAGACTTCGCAGGATGTTCCATTTGATTCCAAAGTCATAGGCCACAATCTTCAGATCAGCCTTGGGCAACGCCGCCGCGATCCCCCAACTCCGGGACAACGAATCATCCGGATCCCACGGGTAGGCCGTCTGGCAGGTTACTTTCGCCGCATAGTCCTGGCCATCCAACCCACCCCACTCACTGGCTTTCCGAACCGCTTCGACCTCGCCGACTTGACCTGACACGCTCATGAAACCGCGCTGAGTGCCTTCCATCCGGAGCCGCGAGGTGAGCGCCCGGGTATCAATGCCGGCAATGGCGGGCAGGGACCATTTTCGAAGGTAATCCGCCACGGATCCATCAGCCCGCCAGTTGCTCGGCAGGTTCAGATCATGAATGATGAAACCGTTGGCAAATAATTGGCGGCTCTCCATGTCAGCCTGATTCATTCCCGTGCTGCCGATTTCCGGATACGTCATGGTCACAAACTGACCGCTATACGACGGGTCGCTGAGAATTTCCTGATACCCCGCCATGCCGGTATTAAACACCACTTCGCCATAGGCATCCACCGGAGCGCCGACCGAATATCCCCGCAAAATCGTTCCATCCTGAAGCGCGACAAAAGCCGCACGAGCCCGTTGCTCCGCCCAATTCCATTTTGAAGCCATGACAAATCCTTCCCGTTCCCCAACAGTCCATTTACTCTAGCGATTCCCCGGGGACTTGGCAACGTTATCGCACCCACACGTTTAACGGGTCTCACTGATCCTCTCCTGGGCGGGGGGTGGGTTTGGTTTGGGCTTGCACAAACCCCGTGTTGAAACGTATTTATCACTTGTTATGAAATCTCAGCGGTCTCTTATTCAGCTTCGGGCCATCATTAGCCCATTTTTGTGCGTCATGCTTTTCAGCAGTTGCAAGGCACCTCCACCCCCACCCGAGGCTCCACCCTCAGTTCCACTCCCCTCGCCCACGCCTTTATCCTGGACCGCACCCCATCTCGAGGTTCATCCCGTACTCATCATAAAACCCACCTCTTCAGTTAAAATCCCCGCGGAACGAAGTTATGCCGAAAAGGTGACGTCGCGCCTGGCGGATTGGATTCAAAAGTCAGGCATTCCAGTTGTCATGGTCACGGATGACGAGTTCGCCGCCGGAATACCCAATGATGCCCGTGTGGCCATCCTGCCGTACAATTCAAACTTGAGCGCAAAAGAGATACTGGCCTGTCAGCGGGTTGTGGCGAGGGGCGGAAAGTTAATTGTCATGTTCTCGGCCGACGCCCAACTCGCCGCCTTGATGGGATTCCGGCTGGGCGTCTCGATGCGGGCACCGGGCTCGGATTCATGGAACGCATTCCGCTTTGTCGCGGGCACGCTGCCGACAGCGCCACTCCTGATCAAACAGCCTTCCTTGACAATTCTGCCCGTCAGTCCCGCCGACAAGAATTCAAAAGTTATCGCCTGGTGGGAAAGCGCCTCTGGCCATCTGCCCCGTGAACCGGCCTGGGTGCAATCCGACCGGGGCTTCTGGATGTCACATATCCTTTTGGAAAGCGATGTCGCCGCCAAAAAAATGCTGCTCATCAGTTTGCTGGGCGCTTGCGATCGGGATCTTTGGCAGGCCGCCGCCGCCCAATCCGTCACCCAGGCTGGCCGGCTGGGGAAATATCAAACTGCGGCACAAGCCCTTTCGGCAATCAAAACAGAAGGGGTTCGCGACATGGAAAACCCTGTGCTGAAAGCGTTAATTGTCCGGGCCGAACAACTTCAACGTGATGTCAACAAGCAATACCAGACGGGCAATTATGAACAGGTTCTTGCGTCCGCCCACCTGCTGAACATCACCCTGACGGAAGCCTTTGCGCGTGTGCAAACTACGAAGAAAGATGAATTTCGCGGGGTATGGAATCACTCAGGCACTGGCTTTATCCCCGGCTCATGGGATCAGACCTGCCAGAGTCTCGCCAGTAGCGGCATGACGGCCGTACTCCCGAATGTTCAACGCCCCTGGTGCGCCCATTACCCCAGCCGGCTGATTCCGGCATCCGATGTTCTAGCCCGGAACGGCGACCAGATGGCTGACTGTGTCAAGGCCGCCAAACGCCAGGGGATCGATACCCACGCGTGGGTTATTCTCTGGAATCTGGAGGGGGCGCCTGAATCCATGATAGCACCCTACCGAAAAGCCGGCCGTCTCCAGATATCGGCCAACGGGGAAACCATTCCCTGGTTGTGCCCCTCGCATCCGGCCAACCGGACTTTTGAATTGGCGGCAATTAAGGAACTGGCGGAGCGTTATCCCGATCTCAGCGGCATACATCTCGATTACATCCGATACAAAACCCAGGACTACTGTTATTGCAACGGATGCCGGACTCGCTTTACCCAAACCACCGGCATCCAGATCAACCATTGGCCAAGAGATGTCCGTAGCGGCAGCAAACAAGCGGCATACAAAGAGTGGCGTAGAGACCAAATCACCCGCTTTGTGGCCGAAACACGCCAGGAACTGAAGCGGTTGAATCCCAACCTCAAACTCTCGGCCTCCGTCTATCCCCTCTATCCCGGGGTTCGTGATTCCATTGCCCAGGATTGGGGTGAATGGGTACGGCAAGGGCTGGTGGATTTCGTATGCCCGATGAACTATACCTCTGATCCTGTAAAATTCATCGACTGGTATCGCAAACAAGCGGCCTATCCCGGTGCAAAAGGCAAGGTGTTTGCGGGAATCGGCGTCACCTCTTTGGAGTGCCGCCTCACCGCCGTTGAGACCATCACCCAAATTAATGCGCTGCGACAGGAAGGCGCCAACGGATTCACCTTGTTCGAGGCCAACCCCACACTGAAGGACGACATCCTTCCGTACCTGCAGATGGGGACTACCGCAAAATAGCCTTATTTCGCCGGAGTATCCAGATCCGAGATTTCCTTCTTCATCCGCTCAAAACATTGGGGGCAAAGACCATGACTGATCAGGGCCAGGGAGTGCTCGGAAACATAGTCATCCAACTGTTCCCACAAGTGTTCATCCACCCGGATCTTCCGGCAACCGGAACAGACGGTCAGCAGGCCGGTAATAATCCGCTTCTGCTGAACGTAAGTATTCCCAACCGCCACAATGGCCACAATAATAACCCCAATGGTCAGGGCGCTTCCCCGGTACACGTTGAGGCTTGTCGGATGTGTTCCAAACCACAAAGCCGACAAATCCATCAGTTCATTGAGCCAGACGAGCAGAATCAACATCAGAAACGTCATCATCTGCCAGAGGGCGACGGTGAACAAGCCATCCCGCCTCCTCTGGGATAAGGATTTGTAGGATGTCCTACTCATTCCCCTCTTTTGCCTTCTTGGCCTGCTCCTCCGCCTGCTTCATGGCCTGTTCCTGCATGGTTTTGACAAACGCGGCAGCGGCCTTGCCGGCATCTTCCGGCGTCATGTCCTTATCAGGTGTAATCCCCATTTCTTTCTGAAGATCGGTCATCCGCTGCTGGGCTTTGCTCGCACCGGCCTTAGCGCCGACACCTAGAAGCGCAAATACAGCCGCAATGATCCCGAAAACGAGCCAGGCTTTCTTGGCTGGAATTTTGTGAACCTCCACGCTGGCGGTTACGATCAGAAAAAGCATCCAAACCAACCCGACCAGCGGCCCGACGACAGGGATGGCCCCCGCCAACGCCGTGATCGGCGAAACGGCGGATGCGTAAGCTCCACAACGATAAGCCGTCTCGTAGGATTCATTGGAGCCCATTAATTTCCAGATCACAAAGATGATCGCCGCCCCGATGAAACCGCCAATCAACACCCAGACAGGCATCATGATAACGGCCACCAAGGCCATCTTCACCGACATAACCGGCCCGATATGCACAAGCCCGAGAATCGCGTGAATAATGCCTGTCACGAACCCTAGAACCACCGCAAAAATCAGCGGATCCACAAATCCGCCGATCTTCGGCATACCGCGATAGAACTCCGTCGGTGTCAGAATAACCTTCTTAACCGTTTCGATAATGGTCTGTACCGGCGAACTCGTCTGTCTTTCAATCCCTGTCATATTTTCCATAGTGTCTCTCCTATCCCTTATTGTAATCCGCATTGATATGTCAAATTTTGCCACCCCACGCCCCACAACGCAATAGGAAATATCGACGGAAGACTTCGCACGTTTCCTAACCAAACTTACTGCCTGAGAACTGTTGCCGGCGCTACTCCAGCATCCAGGATCCCCAGGCATTGGGATGGATCCGGATCTCCGAGGGAATGTCGTTGTTGATCGAGACTTCCGGACTCTTGTCGCTCCACATGTAACGGATGGCATTGCGGGTGCCGCCCTCGTTGCCGTAGATCACGCCAAGGTCACCCAGCAAAACCAGGCCGTTTCTGGGCGTCACGCCGAGTTCTTTCCACGGGACCGCCACCTCGACCACATAGCCGTCCTTTTCCACGGCGGCATGCATGGATAGGTCGTTCCACGGTGCCACGTCATCCAGCGTGTCCTTACCGGAGCTGACGGTCTCGACGCTGAACGCATTGGGCTTCTCCTTGTCCGCAGTAACGTAGCGGTAGCGCGTGGCCACCAACTTGCCGTCCGGCGTACGGGCAATGAGGAGCCGCACGTCGCCGACGCGAGTCTGCTGCTGGTTCTGGCCGCGAACGGCGCGCTTCGCCGGATCGGTGGCGAGGCAAAGCTCCACGGCATCGCCGGATTTAAAGAGCAATCGCTGGTCGCTCGGGGTGTTCACGAAAGGCGACTCGTCGCCGACCTGGAAGCGGACGTAGAGATTGGCGTCGTCGTAGCCGACCTGGGCCTGGGCCGTGCGGTTGCCCTCCAGACAGATCGTGAGCGGCTGAGTGTTGGCCCATTCGCCGTACTTGCCGTCCGCCGCCGCGCCCTTCAGCCTCGGCAGTTTGGCCGTCTTCTTGCCGACCGCAGACTGGCCGGCGAGGAAATTCTGTTTGGCCGCCGCGTCAGCCCTGACAACCTGTTCCGGCGTGACGGAGACCGTCACCGCCTGACGCTTGATCGTGTCGAGCCCGCCCAGTTCCCACAGACGCTGATCGGCATCGCCGCCCAGGTAATAGAACTTGCCAGTCTTAGGGTGCTGAAAGAGCGTGCCGTTGAAGTTCTCGGTCAGGACCATGGTGTGGTCTAGGGTGAAATTCGAGCGCTGATCCTGCCCGAGCGCATCCACGAACAGACCATCCTTGGGATCGAGCAGGAAATACTGGCCGTAGTAGCCGGTGAACGCCACCAGATCGCGCAGTCCGCCGGGCGACTCGCGCAGGCCGACAAGAGTGCCCGGCGTGTAGGCGTCGCTCGTCCAGGCAAAGGAGCAGTGGACATTGTGGTATTCCCAGAGCTTCTCCCCCTTGGCGGAGAATTTGACCACACGGTGGCCCGAGCCCTGGTGGCGCTGCCCGCGCTCCAGCGAGCCGCCGGACACCACCGCATAGAAGCTGCCGTCTTCGGACGGCGCGATCCCCGAGACGGCGCCGCCGTCGGGATCGGTCGCCAGGAGGGTCGGCTTAGCCGGGTCGCCATACGTCAGGCCGCCTTGCTCATTGAACCCGAGGAAATCCCAGCGCACGACCGAATACGGTTGCGTTGTCTTCGCGCCGCCCTGAGCGTTCCACGTGACGCCCTGATGCCAGTAGAAGTTGAGTTTCCCGTCCATAGGCAACCCGAAGAAGTATCCGCTGAGTTGCGCATAGTGCACCTCCCAGATCTGAACCTTGCCATCGTTGTTGCTATCGAGCCACCATTTCCGGCCCTCGACAGACAAGCGGGGCACGAACCGGTCGCCGACCTCTTCGTAGAGCGTAGACGGTCCAACCCCCGGCATCGAATTCTGCGTCCAGAAGAACTTCCGGCCCTGGACGACCGCCATCACTCCGCCCGCGTGGTTGGGTTGCCCCCCGAACTTGACGCCGCTGTCCTCCGTCGCGCGCAACACCGTCGCGTCCACTTTCCACGTCCCCTTATCGTAGTCCATGAGGTAGCGGACGGACTGCAGATACACGTACTCGGGTTGGACGGGGTCCACGATCGCGCGGGACGAGTAGTCGATGGAGCCGTAGAAATCCTTCCAGAGTGTGCCGTCGGGATTCCAGACGGAATAGCGCTTGGGACAGGGATCGGCCTCAGCCACCCACAGACGGCCATTTTTATCCACACCAATGCTGTAGGGATTGAGCATGCCGCCGGGGTGGAACTTGCCCAGCGCGGGCCGGCCGCCGGGGACGCCGAACTTGAGCAGGACTTTCCCGGCCGGCGAGAGTTTCCACACCTGCATGGTCTTGCCCTGAAGGGAAACATAGACATTTCCGGCCGCATCGCACGCGAGATGGCGCGGTTCGTCGAGATCGCCCAGAATCGAAGTGAATTTCTGTGTTGGGAGCTCGAAGCGGCCGACGGCATTGCTGCTGACAGCGTAGAGCGTTCCGTCTGGCGCCACGGTCAGACCGAAAGGCTTCGCCAGCACGGCTTCGCCACGCGGTTCGCCGGACGCGATGTCGAGCCGATAGAGCCTGTCGTCGGCAAGGCTGCTGACGATTAACTGATCCCCTGCCGCCGCGATGCCGTAGAACTGCCAGGATCGGCTGCCCCAGGCGCTGCCTGACTCGTCCGGCCGCTTGGAGGTGACCGGCGTTTCGGGGCGGCCGGTCGAGAACGGCGACAACAACCCGTTTTCAAGGTTGAACTTGGTGATCTTGGCGCCACCGCGGCTGAGGAAATAGCCGAAGCCCTTGTGCAACGCTACGGCCACACCGTTGGCCATGGTGCCGTAGCGCTTGCGGCCGTCGAGATCGGTGCGGATCGAAGCCATCATGGCCTCGGCGTTGGCCGTGCCCAGGACGACGGCGTCGCCTTCGATGCCGATCGTCTGCGGCATGTTGTAATCGCCGGCCCAGCCGCCGGTGCCGTCCCCGGTCTGGTAGGGCGGCGTGCCGCTGACGCCGATATCACAAACGTATTTTTGAACGATGCCGTCGTGCGTGAGAAGCTTGGCGGTGTAGGCGCCAGCGGGCACGGGTTTGTCGAAGTCGTCCAGCCCATCCCAGAGGTAGGTCTGCTCGCCGGCCGGATACGGTTGCGCGCCGAGGCAGGTGCGAACAAGTTTGCCGGCGGCGTTGTAGATCGCAAGGCTCACCTTGCCGGGCTTCTCGAGCGCGACCGCGATCGGAATATGACCCCCGGCGCGGCCAAGGACGCTCCGCCCGGGGAGCTTGAGATTGCCGGTCTTCTCGAAGATCGCCGTGCCCCAAGACGCCGGGCCCATATAACCCAAATCGCCACTGGTCGCGTTGCGAATGTCGGTCATGCCGCAGCGGACCGCCAACCCCTGATCGTTGCCCCAGTGCATCTGCCACGTGATCTGGAGGCGATCCCCGGCGGTCAGGGGCCGCGGGGCGCGCAGCACCGACCAGGGAATGCGATACTCCATGACATAGCCTTGCCCGTCGGCATCCTTCTGATAGGCGCCCTTGACGCCGGGCGGGTTCAGGGTCGGATCCTTAAAGCCCAGCGTGTAGAATGAGAAGTAGCCGGCCGCCTTGTCCTGCGTCGAATACCACATCCAGAACATGTTCACGAACTTCTGTTCTTCGGGCGGCATCTTTTTCCCGCTTTGAGTCGAAACCGTGGAATGAATATCCGGGTTGGAGAGCAGGAAGATCTCGATCGCATCGGCATTCCAGGCCATATTGACCTCGCCGCCGAAGGTATAGTTGTTGATCATCGGCGTGGGGTCTTTGACATGGGCGCTGACATAGAGGTAGTCCTTGTCGTACATCATCGCGCCGTGGACTGAGTAAACCCCCTTGCTCGACTCGTCCATGAACATCAGGACCGCGCCCGACAGGTCCCAGTCATCGAGCTTGCCGTCGATCGTTACTGGGCCTGCCTGCCCTGAGGCTGTTGAAAGGGGAACCGGAACCACATGGAGTTCCGTGTTGTCCGCCTTGTTCACGAGCGCGACATAGGCCTGAGCCGCGCCCGCCGCCAGTAGAATTCCCAATCCCGCCGCCAATTGCCTTTTCCATATGGTTTTCATGCGCGTCACTGTACGCCTAATGACGGCGGCAATTCAATCCAGGAATCGGCTTTTGCCGTCACCATCGCCAGGCGTATGGCATGCCTGCGCGGGAAAGCCGCCGCGCCTACGACGCGGCTTATGAAGAATTGCAAAAGCGAAATGGCAAGAGTAATGTGCCGAGTCATGACGCCAAACAGCAATATCATGAGACCAAGACATGCCTGACATTCCACGCTCCCGCGACATGGAGGACGAAATCCTGACGCGGCTTCTTCATGGCGACCCCACCGCGTGGACAACGCTGGTCCGGGACTATTCCGGATTGCTGATCGGGGTTGCCAACCGGACCTTTGCCTCCTATGGGTACAAGCCCGTGACCCAGGACGCCGAGGATGTGGTGGCCGTGGTCTGGTCAAACGTGCTGGCCAACGACCACCGGATCATCCGGCGATGTCTGGAACAGGGTCACTGGCTTGCCACGCTATACACGCTGGTCCGCAACCGCACCATTGACGTGATGCGCGCGCACCGGTTGGCAACCGTTCCGCTCGATGAGACGCTTATCCCGGAGCCTGAACCGGCCTCAGAGCCCGAACCTCCGGATATCCCTCCGGCCCACCTTCGCCAAGCCATGCGGTCCCTGAACGCGCGGGAGCGGACCCTGGTGGAACTTTTCTTTCTCCAGGGCAAGAAGTACCGCGAGATTGCCGCCTTGACGGGAGTTGCGCAGAACAGCATCGGCCCGACCCTGGGGCGCGCCCTCTCTAAACTGCGCACGGCACTGACGGCATGAATGTGGGCGGCCCAAGGCGTCACCGGGCGGGGAATGGGAAAGCGGCCTTGCCGTCAGGAAACGGTATTCTTTTCAGCGAAAATTGATGTACGAAAGACCCGGGTTCCCCGCTATAGAAGGTAAGACAAGGAAACGGAAGGCGAAGCGTGAGCAAGAACGAAGCGGAAAATCCCACAATCAAGACCCCGACCCAGCGGGAGGCAGAGGCCTCCCTGGATGAGGGGGAGGCCATTCGTCTGGCCGCCGAGTGGCATTTGGCCGAACGTCTTCGCCCTCTGACTGAAGCTACCCTGAAGGATCACCTGACCCTGCAGGCATTACAGCGGCTTGCCAACGAGCACCGCCGGAATGACGGTGAGAAGGACCTGCCGGAACATCTCACGGCCTGCCCGATCTGTCTGGATTTGTTTCAGACCCTCCTCGAGGGAACTCCCTTGGTCTCCCGGCGGGCCATGAAGCGGTTCGAGGAGACCCCGGGTGCCCCCCGCCGCTGGACGAAGCTTGCGTGGTTCACCTCAAGCCCGATCCTGCTCCGGGCGGCGGCTCTCGCCGCGATTTTCCTAGGCGCAGGCGTTCTCGTCAGGCCGCTTCTCTTTTCCAATCCGCCCGTGACGACGCAGGGCGTCTTTACGCTGGCGAACGGGTCGACCGTCCCCGCCGGCCAAGCGGTTCCTGCCCGCCGGGAGTTCACCATGAATGCGGGTGCCGCAATGGTTCTCGATGACGGCGGAACGGCCGTTCGCGCGGAGACCGCATCGAATCTCTCGTTTTCGCGAAGCCTGCGGGGCAACCCCCGGTTCGCCGTTCACAGCGGCGACGTCTGGGTGACAGCCGCCAAACAGAAACCCGGATCAACCATCGTGGTTCAGACTCCGCTCGGAGAGATCCGGGTCATCGGAACCAAGTTTCGTGTTACTGTCGAAAAAGAGAAGGTTGTGGTCCATGAAACCCGACCGGAACGGCCCGAAGTCACGAAGTATGCCACCAATATTTCAGCGGTCGTTGTGGCGGTGCAGGAAGGCACTGTTTCCGTGCGCACCCGGAGCGAACAAGCATCCGTGTCGGTAGGCCAGACGGCCATCATGCGCCAGAATCAGCAATGGATCGAAGTACGGTAGCGCCGCCACTATGACGCGGCGCACCAGAGGATGAGGTGCCGCGAATGCGGGCCGCGCCGCCGCGGGCGTAACCGCGGCAATACAGTAGCGCCGCGACTACGACGCGGCGCACCGGAGGATTGAGGTATGCAAGCGTTCAGTCATAAATTATGGATTGCCTTCGTCGCGGGTGCCCTGCTCCTGAACCGGGCGACCCCGGCCCGGGCGGCGGATCCGGAAGAAGCCCAATACAACGTCGTGGTGACGCTCTTCAACGCCAATCAATGGCAGGCGGCCCTGAAGAAGATTGATGAGCGCGAAGCCCGGCCCCTGACCGACGACATGCGCCTGAAGTACCTGTACGCGCGAGGGTTGGCGCTGGAAGCCGGGAAGAAGACCCGGGACGCAAGGAATGCGTACGAGGCCCTGATCCAGAAGTACCCGACCGCCGCCGAGAGCGCCAAAGCGCGCCTGGCGCTGATCTTCATTGACTACGCCGCGAAGGATTACCAGGCCGTGACCGCCGGGTGCGACGCCCTCAGGCAGGACTCGCTCTCGTCACCCGAAAAACAGAAAACCACCCTGATGTACGCGGAGGCCTGCCTGGCCCTCGGCGACCCCCGGAAGGCCATGGCTCTCTACCAGAAGGCCCTGACCCTTGGCGCCGACCGCGCCATCGTCGCTCCCAAGCTGTTCAACCTCTACCAGACGATACCGCTACACAAGGAACTCCTCGACCTGTCCGCCACCCCCCTGCCCGGCGTGGCGGCCGACGCGCTCGCCACGGTGCGCATGGAATCCTTCCTCGCCCTCGGCCGCAACGCCGAGGCCGTGGATGAGGCGAAGAAGGTCCCGACTGACAGCCCGTACTTCGCACGCGCCTGCTTCTCCCTGGCTCAGGCTCTCATCCGGCAGAATAAACTCAAGGAGGCGATCTCCCCCCTGACCACGGCCCTTCGTGACCTCAAGGATCCGGCGCCTCCCCCGGCGGCGCACCTTGCCCTGGCCGAGTGCCTGCTGGAGGCCAACCGCCCGGCCGAGGCCGACCAGTCCATTGACGAAGCCTGCCGCCGGGCTGGCGCACTCGACAAGAAGGAGGAGAAGACGATCCTGGAGCAGGCCTATGTCTTCCGGATCAGGACCGCCCTGGCCCTGCACGACAGCCGTAAACTCGGCAAGGCCGTGGACGAGGCGCGCGCGTCGCTCCCCGCGGACAAACTGGCCGATGTTCTCTACGCACGCCTCTTCGCCCTTCACCAGGAGAAGGATTATGCCGGGATCATCCAAACCCTGAAGGACGATCTGCCCGTGTTCCAGGGAAAGCCGCAGGAAGGGAATGCCGCACTGATCTACTTCACCGCCTGCAAGCAGAATGGCAAGATCGCCGAGGGCTGCGCCCTCCTGGAAACGTTCATCCAACGAAACCCCGGCGCCGCCGAGGCCGCCAAGGCGAAGCTCGAGCTGGTCAACGCGGCACTGACCGCCGAGGACTTCCCCCGGGCGCGGGACCAACTGGCGCAGCTTTTCGCCATGCCCAATGTGGCTACGCATCTCGGGTCTGACGCGCTGGTCGAAGCCCGATACAACGCCGCCGCAGTCGCCGTGAGGCTGAACGATCCGGCCGCAGCCGTGACCACCCTGACGAGCCTCCGCGCCCTCAAGCCCGGCAAGGCCATGCTCGGCAAGGCCATGTTCCTCCTGGGGCAGGTCTACGCCCAGACCAACGACTGGGCGAACGCGGCAAAGGCCTGGAATGAAGCCCTGAACCAGGGGGAGGGCGTCGACTCAGGGGTCTTGCGCGAGCGGCTCGGGCGCGCCTTGGTGGCGGCCGGAAAACCCGCAGAAGCCAAAATCCAGTTCGAAGCCCTCGCCAAGGCGGCAGGCGGGGCCGGCAAGCTGAACGCCGAAACTCGCGAGGCCTGGGCCCGCGCGCTCTACGGTCTCGCGGACTTCGCCGGCGCCGGCGCCGCCTACCAGGAGCTGTACGGGTCCGCCAGCGCCTCCCATTCACCCCTCTATGCCTATGAGTGCGCCGTGTGTATGGAACGCGCAGGGAAATGGGCCGACGCCGAGAAATGGTACCTGCTGGCGGAACCGGGAAGCGACAGGCTCCCCCCGGACTATGCCAAGGCCCTGCCCCAGAACCTGTCGCGTGTGAGGTTCAAGACGGGAACCGGCGACAAGGGGTTCTCCTACTGGTTCGATAAACTCGCCGCTTCGGCCCCGAACGCCGATTTCGAGGCCGCCGCGCCAGCCCTGGCCAGAATCGCCGGCGGCTTGACTTCGGAATCCTCATCGCTGGACAAACTGGAAGCACTCGTCAAGCAGTATGGCCCCGATAACGCGAGGAGCTACGGCGTCGGGGCGATCGCCCTCCAGCTTTCCGCCTCCAGCGACAAGGATCGGCTGAAGAGGCTGAGCACCCCATTGGCTGCGGATTATGCCGCCGTGGAGAAGAAGCTGCCGCCCAAAACGTGGAGCACCACGGTGGCGCCGGCCATGATCTATTTCTTCAAGGGGGAGGCCGATCGACTCGCGGGCGCTCACGCCGACGCTCTGGTCGCCTACGAGACCGTGCTTGCCGCCTACCCCTATAATGAATGGCCCGATGCCGCCGGATGCGGAGCAGCGGAATGTTACGCCGCCCTGGGCGATATGGCCACAGCGTCGAACAAATGGAACGAAGTCGTCAAGTCAGCCGGAACTTCGCCGGGTTCCGCCCCATGGCGTGACCTGGCGGCGCAGAAGCTCAAAACATTAAACAAGGAGAATCGGAAATGAGATGGATCGCGGAAGCAATCGATATGTTTATCAAGGGCGGTTTCTTTATGATCCCGCTCGTAATTATCGCCTTGGTCACCATCGCGCTGGTCATCGAACGCCTGCTGTTCCTGCGCGAAAATCGCATCGACGGCGACCGGTTCCAGTTCGAACTGCGCGCAGCGTTGAGTGAAAGCAATCTGGAAAAGGCCATCGTTCTGGCCGCACGCACGAAGGGTATCATCGGTCGGGTCATCGAGGAATGCCTCCTGCGGATCAAGGATGGCGAAGCGGACGTCGATGATGCCACGGAAAAAGTCATCCTCACCGAGATGATCGCCATGGAGCGCTCCCGGGGATGGCTCATCGCCTTCTATCAGATCGCGCCGCTGATCGGGATCCTGGGCACCATCTGGGGCCTGATCGAAGCCTTCATGGTCATCGAGCGGAGCGCCACAACCGACGCGCACCTGCTGGCCGGCGGCGTCTATCAGGCGTTGATCACGACGGTGGCCGGCTTGGTCATCGCCATACCGATCCTGATTTTCGTGGAATACCTGCGCAAACGCAGCAATATTATCCTGAGCCTGCTGGATATCTACCTGGCCGAAATTCGCGACTGGACTCGGCGACGCGAAAACAAGGCGGAGGCGACCCGTGGCAAAGCATAAACGGCACGTCATTCCGGATCGCACGGATACGAACGCCATGGATGCGATCTTTCAGCAGTGCCTGAACGCGATTCTTAAGACCCTGCTCATCTTCTTCATCTGCGCAGCCAGTCTTGTGATTCCGAACAGCATCGAAGTGGTCCTGCCGGATTCCACCAGCGGAACCAAGGCGACCGATAAGCAGAAACTGGTTGTCTCGTACTCCCTGCAAGGCGCCACCGCCGTCATCGCACTCAACGATTCGCCGGTGAATTCGCTGGAGGAACTGACCGTCCGCATGAAGACGCAGAAGACTGCAACGAAGACGCCGCCGGTGGACATCCGCATCGAGAAGACGGTGCCCTACCAGCAGGTTGTCGCCGTTATTGATGCCGTCCGCGAGGCCGGGTTCCCGAAATTCTCGTTATTGACGCTCGCCAAATACGGCCCGGGCGCCAACAAGTAGATGGCCGATGCCATGGATACCCCTTCAAAGAAACGCGAGAGCAGAATTCGCCTGACGGGTAGCGTCGCCGGGGTGGACTCCTGTGAAGTCGTGTTCGATGGCGATGAGGTCCGGATCGGTTCCGCCATCCACAACGACCTCGTGGTCTGCGATCCCCTGGTGCCGCCCCGGGCGTTCAAATTAATCCGGCACGAGCGGCACTATCAGGGTAACCCCGAGTCCTGCGACGCCGTCTGGATGCTGGAGGCGAACCCCGGGGCGCGCGTATTCCTCAATGACCGGTGCACCCGGCGCGACAAGGTGACGTTTGGCGACAGGATCGCCGTCGGCTGTCACCAGATCCTCTTCGCGCCGGCCGGCCCGATTCCGCGCAACCGCCACGCCAACGTCCATGTGGCGGACTTGTGCGCCGGCCTGATGCAATCCTACGGCCTGCCTCCCGGGTTTCTCAACACCTGCCCCAGCTACTTCCATCGCCAGCGACTGCACAAGGCGTTCGCCTCGATCGGAGTCTTGGTGGCGGCCCTGGCAATACTGGTTCTGGTGACCCCGCGCAACGAGTACTTCGAGCAGGTTCAGCCGCCCCTTGAGATCGAAGTCACCGATAGCGCCGTGTCGGCCGAGGCGGTCCGTTCGCTGGACGACGTGGCGCGGCAGAAATTCGACACCCAGGATCCGACGATCGACAAGGCCGATCTCGTGGAGTCAAGCCCCAGGATCGAGGCGCTCACCCCGCCGCCCCTGAGC
>Ga0194060_10000088_pt1 | contig 62539 bp, 15 predicted proteins | sample SepL225m_MetaG_FD_163427 | JGI IMG/M metagenome (GOLD analysis project Ga0194060, IMG submission 163427) | Anoxic zone freshwater microbial communities from boreal shield lake in IISD Experimental Lakes Area, Ontario, Canada - Sep2016-L222-5m | ecosystem: Environmental > Aquatic > Freshwater >... | reverse complement strand
ACAAGGCCAACAACATTGGCACCCCTTGAGAGTGTCTGGAGATTGATATCCGGCCCGACAATCTTGCGGGCCGTATCCATCATGGTAAAAGCATCCTCTTCGCAATAGAAGTAGAGACTCTGAAACCGGGCACCGCCACCTATTTCAAAGTTGTCAGTACCCGCATGAACGGCGGCCTCCAGAGCTGGCAGAAAATCCTCTGTCTTTACCCTGGCGCCAAAACATGACTGAAATCCGTCCCGAAACGAGACATCCATAAATCTGATCTTTTTCATCCGCGTCCTCTTTTCATTTATAGTGAGTTTGGCAACCCGCCCGAAAGATCTCAGTGCCTGTCGTCGGCAAAAGTACCGAGTTGACGGAAAGACTCCTCTTCAACCAGACTGTGCAGGCTGTTGCCATGAGCATCCATGGTGACAATTGCCGGGAATGAGTTGACCTCAAAGTGCCACATCGCTTCAGGAACACCCATCTCCTCCAGAAAATCAACACCGGCCACCTTTTCAATACAACGGGCATAGTACTGGGCTGCTCCACCGATGGCATTAAGATAGACAGCGCCGTGCTCCTGCAACCCCTTCAGCGTTTTGGGGCCCATGCCACCTTTGCCGATAATCGCTCTCAGACCAAGCTTTTTGATGACATCTGCCTGGAAAGGCTCCTCTCGAATCGACGTGGTTGGACCTGCTGCCGTTACCCGGTAGCTGCCATCATCGTTTTTCATAATAACCGGCCCGCAATGGAAGAGAACACCACCTGTCGTGTCGACCCCGGCTGGCAGGTCGTGGTGCATGATGTAGTGGTGGAACGCGTCACGCCCGGTGTGCATGGCACCCTTGACAAGCACCACATCGCCTACCTTCAGTGCACGCACCTGCTCTTCGGTCACAGGAGCCTGCAGTACCACCTCTTTGCCGGTCAGTGGCATCCCTTCACCCTTTGCCATCCGCTTGATCTCATCAGCATCACGGTAATACCAGCGCTGGATGGAGCCGGTGGCGGGATCGAGCAGCACGCCAAGACGGCGATATGCCCAGCAGTTGTAGGCGACAGAGACAAAAAAGCTTGCCGGAACGCGGTGTGACTTGCCGATTTTACAGCCGAAGAGAGTGGTTTTGCCACCGAATCCCATCGGGCCAATATTCATGGTGTTGGATTTTTCCAGAATCTCCTGTTCAAGGGAGTCAAGTTCGCTATCAGGATTACGGTCATCGATCGTACGGAAAAGCTGCTTTTTTGCAAGCTCAAAGCCACTGGTGCGGTCGCCGCCGATACCGACACCGATAACACCCGGGCTGCATCCCTGCCCCTGTGCCTGATAGACTGCGTGAAGCAGACATTTGCGAACGCCGTCAAGGTCGCGGGAAGCACTCCCAAGACCAGGAATTTCATCGGGGAGTGAGTACTGAATGTTTTTGTTCTCGCATCCTCCACCTTTCAGAATCAGCTTCACCTCAATCTCATCCTTTTCCCAGGGCTCAAAATGGATAACGGGAAAATGGCAGCCGAGATTGTTGCCGGAGTTTTTGCCACTGAGAGCATCAACCGCATTGGGACGAAGCTTGCCGGTTTTGGAGGCTTCCACAACAGCCTCTTCAATCGCCTGCTTCATGAAAAGCTGATCGGCTCCACGAGGGGTATGGATAAAAAAGGTTGGCAGACCGGTATCCTGGCAGACTGGTGAAACATTGTCAACCGCCATATCGATATTCACCGAGATGGTTGACATGGCAAGACCAGCCTGGGAGAGAGGATCTTCCCTCTCGATTGCAGAAGCAAGTGCACAACGAACATCACTCGGCAAATTGGCAGAGGTCTCCGTAATAAGCGCAAGAATTGAATCCCTGAAATTTTCCATAAGATTGTAAAACACTAAAATTGAGAAAAACCTGGAATGCCCATGAAAGCATAACCCACAGCGTTATCCGATGACACCGAAGCATCGTTCGGAGAGAGTATCCTGGCAAGATGTATCATGAAAGAGAGTTGACTGCATGGTTATGATGAAGCGACATACCTTCTTCAACAGTCCGCCAATTTACATTTTTTTTTGAACGAATCCATTCGCTCTGCATGATTCTTGTGTACCAGAGTACTCTCCTGTATATTGGATGTAAAGAAAAACAATTGAGGCATATACCACTCATAGATGGAAAGCTGGAGAAACCATGGAGCCATTTGTCAAAGCCTTATGTCAACCTCAGGCCTACCCTCATCCCGCAGGTTCCATTGAGGTGGTTGAAACACACATTTCATGGATTTTCCTGACAGAGTTGTGGGCATATAAGGTTAAAAAGCCTTTGGATCTTGGATTTCTTGACTTTTCAACCCTTGAAAAACGCCTCTCTTGCTGCAACGCAGAGCTTCGCCTGAACAGAAGGCTCTGCCCTGAGCTCTATATGGCGGTTGTGCCGGTGGTTCGGGATGGTGCCATCCTCCGTTTTGATGCACCGGGAGATATTATTGATTATGCGGTCAAAATGGTTCGCTTCGACCGAACCATGGAGCTTGACCGTATGCTCTCACAAAAACTGTTACGGGAAGAACACATTGATCTCCTGGCCAGCGTTATTGCAGAGTTTCACACCTCCCTGACTCCTCTGCCTGTTGAGAGTGGTTTTGGCCAGCCAGAAAATATCGTCAAGCCGATGCTGCACAACTTCACCTCACTGGAGTCAATTCTCTCCAACGAGGATGAACTCAGCAAAATAATGGGGCTGAAATCATTCACCCTGCAGGAGCACCGCCAGCTCACTCCCCTTCTGCTCCAGCGAAAACAGAATGGATGTATCAGGCCGTGCCATGGAGATCTGCATACTGGCAATATGGTCTGGTGGAAAAATAGGATTTTTATCTTTGACTGCATTGAGTTCAATGAGCACTTCAGCAATATCGATGTTATCAGCGATCTGGCATTTCTGTTCATGGATCTTGAACATGGTGGAGAGCCAAAGCTCGCATGGAGACTTCTGAACAACTACCTGACAGAGACCGGAGATTACAAGGCCTTGCCTCTTCTCCGTTTTTATGCACTCTATCGAGCCATGGTTCGGGCAAAAGTGACAGCTATCCGATATGAACAGAGCCTTGATGCAACAGAGGCTCTTTTGTTTCTTGAAGAGCATCGCTCCTATATCTCTCGCGCACTGGAGTATACCCGCCCCACCAAACCTCTGCTGATCATGACAAACGGGGTTTCAGGAAGTGGGAAAACCGTCGCATCAAGAGATATTGCCCAGACTCTTGGCTGCATCCATATCCGCTCCGATATTGAGCGAAAACGGCTTCAGGGTCTGAAACCTCTTGAGCGAAGCAGAGGGAGCGAGAGCCTTTACTCGAAAGAGATCAACAACCAGACCTCTGTGAAGCTGCGTGAGCTTGCTGCATCTTGCCTCAAGGGGGGGATTTCAGTCATTGTCGATGCTACATTTCTTCAGGCCTGTTATCGGAATATGTTCTGGAAGTTGGCCGAAGAGCTGAAGGTTCCATGCAGAATCCTCCAGTTTTCCGCTCCGAAGGAGCTGCTCCTGGAGAGGGTGGGTAAACGGTACAAGAGCGGCAATGATGCTTCGGATGCCGACGGCAGGGTTGTGGAGATGCAGCTTACAATGCAGGAAAAACTCTCCGTCGAAGAGAGCGCGGTCACGATTCGTATTGATACCGGCAAACAGGTCGATGCAGCAGCCATTTCGTTGCTGCTGCAAACGGTCAGCGAGTGAGATGGCTCACATCAGCACATCAGGAAAAGCGTAGTGAATGGCATAGCCTGCCAGAGAACTCAGAACGGCAACGGTAAAACTGATGCCAACCATTTCGAAAAAACGACTTTTGAGGGGGAGTTCGCGGGCAACAGAGACATAGTAGGTAAAAAAGCCAATGATGCAGACGGCAACTAAAAATGAGATCCCGAGAGAGAGATAGCGATCTGCAAGAAAAAGATAGGGTGTAATGAGTGCCAGAACGGTGAAGATGTAAGCAACGCCGGTAGACAATGAGGCAATCAAGGGATTTTTTCCGCCCGGATCTGTTTTGGTGGAGAGATAGCCCGAGGCTGCCATGGAGAGTGCTGCGGCGATACCGGTAATTGAGGCTATCAGGGCGACAACGGTCGTGTTCTGCAAAGCAAAGGTGAGAGCTGCAAGCACTCCCAGCAGCTCAACAAGAGCATCGTTGAGGCCGAGCACAATTGATCCGGTGTACTTGAGCCGATCTTCATCCAGAAGCATCAGCAGCGCCTGCTGATGCTCCTCTTCATCACGAATAATTCCGTTTACCTCCTTCATTGAGCTTGGGAAACGATTATAAACCGCATGATCCCTCTTTTCACCATTCTCCATCAACTTGAGACCAAAGGTAAAACCAAAAAGCGTGCTGATCATGGTATAAAACCACACCTTGATGCGATCGGGAGTAACATCCTTCCGTGTATAGTTTTTCCAGACATTATAATGACGCATCTCATCATCAGCAATCTGGGAGAGTATGCGGCGACTTTTAATGCCGCTTACCTTGCCGGAAAGATTCTTGTATATATAATGCCCGGTTATCTCATTTTTCTGAAAAACCGCCATTTCACCCGCATCGAAATCCCGTCCCTTGTTCACGAATTCATTGGTTTAGGTTATTGAAGTCCTCTCATCTGGAGAGCGTTGCGACCTCGATCAACTCGTTCATTCTTGATAAAAATGCAGTGTTCGAATCAAGCCCGCCCTCCAGAAAAAGAGCGCCCTCATAAAGCTGCCTGATCACGGTTTTGATCAACGGATTGCCTGCATTGGCAATAAGCATTCCAGAAAGGTTGCGGATAATCGGATGAGAGATATTAACCTCCAGAATTCTTTTGGCCGCAGGCATATTAGCCTGCATCATCTTCATCATCTTCTCCATCTGGCTGTCGAGGCCATCCTTTCCGCTCACCAAAGTGACCGGTGAGTTCACCAGCCGGTGCGACTCAAGAACATCCTCAATCTCCTCTGAAAGTGTTTCACGGAAAAGCTGTAACACCGGGGAGAGAAGATTCTCCGGAAGCGGCTCGGCACCCTCTTTTTTCTGCTTCTGCTTTGAAAAATCGATGTCGGGTTTTTCAATGGATTTCAGAGGCTTTTTATCGAACTCATGAATCGATGGAATAACAAAAACATCAACAGGATCGCTCAAGAGCAGCACCTCAATGCCCATATCCTGGAAATATTCAAGATTTGGATGGGCAAGAAGCTGAGCCCGGCTGGTTCCCGAGTGGTAGTAGATCTCTTTCTGATCCTCCCCCATCCGTTCCGAGTACTCCTTGAGCGTTACATATTCTCCTGCAGCAGTTTTTGTGCTCTCAAAACGAAGCAGCTCAATAAGCTTGTCGCGATTGGTGAAGTCGGTATTGAGACCAATCTTGATAATAGGGCCAAATGCCTTGTAGAAGGTTTTGAACTTTTCGGGCTGCTCTTTGGCAAGAGTTTCAAACCAGCCAAGAATCTTGCCGGTAAGAATCTGGCGAATTTTAGCCATCACGGGGCTTGACTGCACCACCTCTCTTGAAACATTGAGCGAGAGATCCTCGGTATCAACCACACCGGCGATAAAGCGGAGGTACTCGGGAAGCAGATCGCGACACTCGTTCTGTATCAGCACCTTTTTTACGTAGAGCTGCGGGCCATGATTTTCGAGTTCTCCCTGCCGATAGAGCATTTCGGGCGGAGCCTCTTTGGGAAGAAAGAGGAGCGCCTTGAAGCTCACCATACCCTCAACTGAAACAGGGAGATAGTCAAGGGGATCGTTATAGTCGTTGGCAATGAATTTGTAAAACTCATTGACCTCTTCATCTTTCAGCTCATTTTTCGACCGCTGCCAGAGCGCAGTAACACTGTTGACCTGCTTTTCACCAAGATAGATGGGAAAGTCAACAAAGTTGGAGTATTTCTTGATAATCTGCTCAACGCGGTACTCCTCGGCGAACTCTTTGTGCTCCTCCTTCAGTTTGAAGGAGATACGGGTGCCACGAGGGGCTTTATCAATTTTTTCAATCGTATAGGTACCCTGTCCTGCGGAGTGCCAGCGATATCCCTGGGAATCCGTCCGTGCGCTTCTTGTCTCCACCGTGACCTCTTCGGTAACCATAAAAACTGAGTAGAAGCCGACACCAAACTGGCCGATAAGGTTTCCATCAAGCTGTTGCTGCTGCTCTTTCAGCGACTGCATAAAGCTGAGCGTCCCCGACTTTGCAACGGTTCCAAGGTTCGCTATCAGCTCCTCTTCCGTCATCCCCACGCCGCTGTCTTCAATGACAAAGGTCATCTCTTTGGAATCGATAGTGATCCTGATGGCAAGTTCAGACTCCTTGTCAAGGATATCCTGATCGGTAAGCGCATTGAAGCGCACTTTGCTCAACGCATCGGAGGCATTTGAAATCAGCTCCCTGAGATATATTTCGGGATGTGTGTAAAGGGAATGAACAATAAGATCCAGAAGTTGCTTCATTTCAGCCTTGTATTCAAACTCCTGAACTGGCAGTGTGCCGTTATTTGTGGTTTTACTCATAATAGAATTAAAAGATTATTTCAAGAGAGTTTCAGATTGAACAACTGTTGATCACCCATGACCGGAGAGTATCCAAAAAAGAAACACGTTATGGTCAGGAACGACGCAATTTTTTTCGTGCGGCAGCCTCACCTTCATAGAGACGTTTGACACCATCACCAAGAGCTTTTTCAATATCACGAATATTGGAGACAAGCCTCGCCATGCCCGAAAGTTCTACTGAGGCAGCCTGGTCGGATCCCCACATCGCACGGTCAAGCGTCACGTGACGTTCAACAAAAGTGGCACCAAGAGCCACCGCCGCCCAGGTGGTCGAGAGCCCCACTTCATGGCCGGAATAGCCAATCGGCACTGATGGATAAAGATTCTTGAGGGTGGTAATCATCCGAAGATTCAACTCATCAATCGGAGAGGGATAGGTGGAGTTGGTGTGAGCGATAAGGAGATTATCGGTTCCAAGCTCTTTCACCGTCTGTTCAACTTCATCCATCGTTGACATGCCGGTTGATATGATAAGAGAGCGTCCGGTTGCAGCGGTCTTCTTCAAAAGAGGAAGATCGGTCAGTGAAGCAGAGGCCGCCTTGTAACAGGGTGGCTCAAACTGTTCCATAAAATCAACAGACTCTTCATCCCAGCAGGATGCAAACCAGAGGATACCATGCTCCTTGCTGTAACGATCAATCTCCTGATACTCCTCAAGACCAAACTCAACCTTGTAGCGATAGTCGATGTATTTCATGCGACCCCAGGGGGTATCACGCTCAATGTCGCGCTGATCCCTGGGCACGCACAGCTCAGGGGTACGCTTCTGAAACTTGACCGCATCGCAGCCAGCCTGGGCCGCGCCGTCAATGAGCTTTTTGGCAACCTCCATTGAGCCGTTGTGATTGATGCCAATTTCAGCAATAACAAAAACGGGATGCCCATCCCCGACCATTCTGTTCCCTAGAGCAACTTCAGCCATATTCTTCTACTGGTAAAACGAACCATTCATTCCATTTTGACTGGGATGTCAGGAATCGATGTTAAAAAAACAAAAAATATACTCAGGAATTTCTCAACATTATGAGCCACTCAGCAAAGTCGCGAAATGCTCCATGGCCGCCATTGGCACTGGCCTTATAGTGGCTACATGGCTCAACAAAATGCGTTGCATCATGAGGAGAGGCCGTCAAACCCTCTTTCGCTATCTCCTCCATAATCGCCACGTCATTGACATCATCACCGATATAGGCCAGCTCACAGCGGCGAAGTCCGGTCTCAGCCAGAACGGTTTCAACCATTGAGAGTTTGTCCTTGACTCCAAGGTAAAGCCGTTTCATACCAAGCTTTTCAGCACGCTTTCTGAGACTGGGTGAAACCTCACCGGTCATGATGCAGCTCTCAATACCAACGTCTCTTAGCCGTTCAACGCCCATGCCATCCCTTATGGAATAACGTTTCATCTCCTCGCCCCGGTCAGAGTAGTAAACACCGGTATCAGTGAAAACGCCATCGTTGTCAGAAATAACAAGTTTTATCTCTCCTGCTCTTCGTACGAGCTCCCCGATTGTCAATGACAGCATAAAAAATAAAGCGTTTCAGCGGGATACAATGATTTTCAGCAGGCTAATATATGACATTTCCCGCATTTCACAGCAAGAGAAAGCAACGGCTGAGAGATCCGAAGAGCTACCATTCCGATGAAAAAGATTTGGCGCACTTTCAATTTACCCACTGAATCGTTATGTTCACCCTCATCATGAGAGCGTGAAGGACGGTGAAGGACAAATTGGCCTGTTTACTCAACTTTAACATATCTTGCTTATGTGTGGAGTTTTCGGTGTTTTTAATTCTAAAACTCCCGCAGAAGATACCTTCTATGGTCTCTACTCATTGCAACACAGAGGACAAGAGGCGGCAGGTATCGTCGTAGCCGAGTATAATAAAGTCAAGAAGAGAACTCTCTTCAAGCAACACAAAGGGATGGGACTTGTCGCTGAGGTGTTCAGAGATGAGACCATTTTTGAGACTCTCGGCGGGTATGCTGCAATTGGGCATAACCGTTATTCTACAACAGGTTCTGCTTCATCAACCAACAATATCCAGCCCTTTTCACTCACTTACCGCTCGGGTAGTCTTGCAATAGCACACAACGGTAATCTTACGAACTCCCGCGCCCTGCGGCGCGAACTGACCGAGCTGGGGGTCATCTTCCAGGCCTCGTCGGATACTGAAATCATTCCTCACCTCGCCGCCCGAAGCCGTGAAAAAGAGCCTGTACACCAGCTTTACGAAGCACTCTCCCAGGTACAGGGAGCCTATTCATTGGTACTTCTGGCCAATAACCAGATGATTGCCGCACGGGATCCTTTCGGCTTCAGACCCCTTGCCTTGGGCAAGAAGGTGGATCCTCTCACCAAAGAGCTTACCTATGTTGTGGCAAGCGAAACCTGCGCATTTGATATTATCCAGGCGGAATATATCCGGGATATTGAACCGGGAGAAATTCTTCTGATTGACCATCTTGCTGTTACCAACGAAAATCCGACCTCGCTTTTTCTTCCCTCCTCAACACGCAAAGCTCGCTGTATTTTTGAGTATGTCTATTTCTCCCGTCCCGACAGCTTTATTTTCGGCCATTCGGTTGACAAAGTCCGGAGAAATCTTGGTAAAAATCTTGCCAGAGAGTCAACAATTGAGCATCAGCCAGGAGAGAAGGAGCTCACCGTGGTCAGTGTGCCCGACTCTTCAAACACTGCCGCACTCGGCTTTGTCCGCGAAAGCATCAAAAATGAGAAACCGGCGCGCTTTGAACATGGACTTATCCGCAACCACTATGTCGGCAGAACCTTTATCCAGCCGGGTATTCACAGCCGAGATATCAAGGTTCGATCAAAATACAACATTGTGCGGGGTGTTCTTCAGGGACGACCGATTATTCTGGTTGACGACTCGATTGTGAGGGGCACAACCGCGAAAATGCTGATCAAATTGATCCGGGAGGCTGACCCGACGGCAATTCACCTGCACATCAGCTCCCCCCCGATCACAAACCCCTGCTTTTACGGTATGGATTTCCCGACCAAAAGGCAGTTGCTTACCCACATGTTTGACAATCTGGACAATGAGGAGGAGGAGATTGAAAAGATAAGGGAGTATATCGGGGTCGATTCACTGAAATACCTCACCATGCAGGGGCTGATGAACAGCGCCCCTTCATTTGAGGGTGAAACGTGCAGCTATTGTACCGCCTGTTTCAGTGGCAACTACCCGATAGAGGTGAGAGACGCAACGGTCGACAAAGAGGAAAATGACTAAAATTTCGTTCCTGCTCCGGCAAATGACATGACCTGATCAACATGCTCGTCCTGCCGCAACAAGGCAAGTCTTTGCTGATACGCCATACCTTGCGCCGTCTTCTGGGCTACAGTGACAAGAAAAATAACCAGTTTTTCAACCCCGGGAACATTGCTGGACAAGGCATAAGTTAAAAATCCTAAAAGCCGCGAACCAGAAAAAAAGTGCTCTATAAGAACATCATCAAGCGCCACATAGGCACGGACTGAACCGGGATCACCCTGCCTTGCACATCGACCGAAAAACTGCCTGTCAATACGTTCCGCCTCATTCGGCTCTGTTAAAATAACATGAAGTCCTCCAGATTCTGAAACACCCTCTCCGAGAATGATATCGGTGCCCCTGCCTGCCATATTGGTTGCAATAGTGATCGTGCAACGTTGACCGGCACAAGCTATGATAGCAGCCTCTTCATCATGATACACAGCATTGAGTAACTGAAATGATAAAGATTTCTCCTGCAGACGTTCAGCAAGTGACTCACTTTCCCGAACGCTTCTTGTGCCAACAAGAACAGGTTGACCCTCCCTGTGCAGCGCCTCTATCTCGGCAAGAAGAGCCTTGTATTTCATTGATTTTTCAGAAAACACTCTTGGACCGTGCCTCTTTCGACGCGAAGGACGGTGAGTAGGAATACGCACACAACGCAGTCCATAAATGTGCCAAAGTTCAGAAGAGACTCCCTTGACTGTTCCGGTCATGCCGCTTAAGGTCTCAAAAAAACGAAAAAACCGCTGAAAGCTGATCCTTGCAGCCACCTCAACAGGATCGGTCATCTCAAGACCTTCGAGCGTTTCAACAATCTGCTGCGTTCCTTGCCGCCATTTTCGATCAGGCATGAGTCTTCCTGTAAATTCGTCAATAAGAACAACCTTGCCATCCTGAATCACATAATCTTTTCCCCGCACGAAAAATTCACGAGCCGCAAGCGTCAGAAGAAGGAGTTCGTCCCGTCTTGATGAAGAGTGCCAAAATAAGGGTAAGGATTGTCTCTTCTGAGCAATCATCTCTATCCCGGCGGGCGTGAACTCTATCCTCTTGAACCGCTCCTCAACAACATAATGGTCATCTCTTCGCAAATGTGAGGCAAGATGAACTGACTCACTGCAGGCATTGAGAAGTGGTCTGTTTTTCACAGAACGGGATATAATCAAGGGTGTCGCGGCATCATCAACAAGGACACTGTCAGCCTCATCAACAACTGCTGCCGACAAACCGTTAAGGACCGGACTATCCCCCTCATTACCTTGATGCTCAGAGATATAATATCGGGATGGATCAGTAACTCCATGCATTAAAAGCCGATCCTTGAGAAAATCTGCCACCAGCTCCTTTGCAGTCACATACACAACAGAGCTGGCATATCTCTTTCGTCGCTCATCTCGCTCCAGTCCAGCCGTAACGCAGGCAACTGACAGTCCGCAAAATCGATAGAATGGCTCAAGTTTTGCGTAGTCACGATCTGCAAGATAGTCGTTGACCGTAATGACATGACAGGGTTTGCCACTCCAGCCAAAAAAAACTGCCCCCAATGCAGCAACAAGTGTCTTGCCTTCACCAGTCTGCATCTCGACAAGAGTTCCATTCATCAGCGAGATTGCTCCCATAATCTGTTCAGGATAGGGGCGCATACCGAGCATTCGCTGTGAAGCCTCTACCAGCAAGGCCATTGATTCTGGAATATGAGTTTTATGACCTCGCCCTCGACGTCGAAAATGTTCCTGAAAAACCATAAGCCGATCATGAAGCTCTGTCTCGGAGATCGATCGGAACTGCTCCGAAGCACCATGAATCTCTATGGCCTCTTTTCTCAAACGCTCAGTACTGAAGGTTATGCGCTGCACCTTACCGCTCATCCAGTGCATAAAACCGCTTACCCCGGAAGGAACTCGATCTGGAGTTGGAATAAAGCTCTGTTGATACTCTTTTGAAGGAATCACAATCTGTATCGTTTCTGAAAAAGCTGATAGAGGTATTGGCTCCACTGCACAACCAATGGTTCAGGAGTCAGACTGAAACGGATGTTTCCTGATCGCCCATGAAACAGATGCACACCAGAATCTTTTTGCAGCACTGCATTCACCAAAAAGAAAGGTTCTGCTGCATTATCAGCTCCCTGCTGTGCAGTAAGCATCACCGGAATATTTCCACCCCCCTGCTGACCAAGAGATGGAGAGGGAAGCTTCTCATGCTGATAAGGAATAAATCGAACAGCCTCCGTTTTCACGAGCCGATGAGCCTCTCCCCACACTCGAACTTCAACACCTCTGACTGGTGCATCAAAAAGCTCGGAAGCCTCCTCCTGGGCAACAACTGCCGCAAACCTGAAACGGTCACCACCGACAATATCACCCAAATACCTCCCTCTCTCAACCCAGAGTCCCGAGACAGACTCTTTGCTGACCGGGATCCAGATACCACTTCCGCGTGCCCGTACAACAAGCTCTGCTTCAGTATGTTTCAACTCTGCCAACACAGCCTCGGCACTCTGCAGCTCCTTAAGCACCGGCTGAAGTTCGCCGATCTTCTTTCCAAGTGCCTGTCGCTGCCTCACTTTAATCTCGAGAACTCTCGATTCAGCCCCCCTGAGCGTAAAATCCATTTCCCGGTTTTCCAGTCGAACAAGCGGCTGACCGGTAACGACATGTTGACCAGGTTTGACCAGATACTCACTGACATATCCAGATGCCATATTGACGACCTTGATATCAGGAAACGACTCAATAACACCAGGTGCACTGTGATAATGGGGAAAAGGCACCAAAACTGTCAGTGTAATGAGTGCAATAATAAAAAGTGTCGACAGTCCAACAATTCTTCGCCTGCATTGCAGAAGGCGAGAATCAAGAAAGAGATAGGAGACCAGATGGATGGCCGGCATAACCACACCGCTGAATACAGCGACAATGGCAAGAATTGTGCCGAGAATCAGCCATCTATCCGCGATAAACATGATGATACCAAGTGAGATCATCACTTTATAGATCATGCTGAAAGTCCCGTAAAGAGTAAGTTCAATTTCTTCACGTCTGCTCTTGGCCAGCGGCTGGGCCCCTGCATACTTGAAGATATAATGTTCAAGCAGATAATGCAGATGCTCGGTTGATCGTGCATGCAGATTTGGAATATCAAGCAAATCCGAAAGAATATAGTATCCGTCAAGACGCAGGAGCGGGTTGGCGTTGAAGAGAATTGTTGATACTGAAGCCACAAACATAATGTTATAGGCCAGTGAATGAAGTGCTCCCTGACCGGAAACCGCCCAATAAACAGCAGCAAGCGAGGCGACAAACAGTTCAGCTACCATTCCCGCTGCGCCGACAAATGCGCGGTGCCATCGATTCCTGAAGCCCCAGCTTGAGGTCGCATCCATATAGGGCAGAGGAGTAAAAAGCATGAACATAAGGCCCATGGTATGCACCTCGCCACCATAATGGTGACAGACAACGGCGTGACCGAGTTCATGGAATGCCTTGACAAATATAAGAGCAAGGTAGAGCAGAAACAGGTTTTCTGGCGCCAGAACCGCCTGGGCACTGTCAAGGGCAATATCAGCATTATCAGCAACCTGTTTAAGCGCCAGGAAAAGCGTAATAATCCAGACTGCCGCACCGGGAGGGGTTAACACACGATGAATCAACCATGAAAAGCGCATGAGAAGCTTTTCCGGATCAAAAAGAGGCAGCTTGACAAACATAATGTTCATGAGCTGGGACTGCAACTCTTTGCGGCGACTCAAGGAGTAGCGGGAGAATATTTGTCTGGTGTCGGGAGAGACATCTGTGTCAAGAAGATTCATTGAGTAGAGTTGCCCAAGAAGCATCACAACATCTGACTGGCCCGGTGCCGTTTGTGAAAACTCTTCCATACACGCCACCCATACCTCTTCGACCGTGCGATCAGCGTTGAGACGTATGACAAAGTCGTAAGCCGATGGTTGCACACGAAAAAAACGGTTATTCAAAGGATCTTTCAGCACATACCATTTCTCGCCACGATAAAACTGCCGATGAACTTCAATCGTTGACCGAAGCTTCAGGTGAAGGTTGGCAACGAGATGCCACGATTCACTGTATGTTGTGCCTTCTGAATGCATATCACCACCAAAGCTTCATAGAGAAAAAATCGATCGTGCGATGCAGCAAGATCCATATAATTGGCCGTCTGCCCACACTCAGTTTCGCCAACCCACTCATACCTGGGCGCCACCACCCCTGCCTGACCTCCATAATTCGACCAAGTACAAGGAAAACACTTCCTTTTTGATCGGTAACAGCCATAGGTTCTATCCGCTCTATCAGAACTTTGAATTTCCTGCCCGGCTGGCTGATAAAGGCGACCTCACCCCTCTGCCCCACCGTCAACTCCTGAATGTCTCGTTCAGGCACTTTCATCTCTACATAGAGGTCTTCGAGCTTGGCAACTTTCAACAGCACATCTCCTTTCCGAACTGGAGCTCCAAGCAGCTTTTCCAGATCGCCCTCAACCACAACACCAGTAAACGGTGCCTTGATTTCGGCATGATCAAGATTATACTGTATCATTTGCAACCTGCTGTCAGCCTGACGTTTGAGCGCCTCGGCAACTTTCATCTCCGCAAGGGTATTCTGGGCCATCGCTTTCTTCTCATCCTGCGCATACCGCTGCACTTCAGCAAAACTTCGCGACTGCTCCAGCAGCAGTTGACGGATATCAAGCAGAAGAAGAGAGTGACCTGCCCTAACCAAATCTCCGGGTTTGCGGCTTACCCTCTCGATATAACCATCAAAAGGTGCAGAGAGCAAAGCCAAATCCTTGGTTCGAAGGATAAAGGGAGCTTCAATCCGGTAATCCAGAGTTCCGAAAAGAAGAAATGCAAGGAATAACGTTACTGCTCCTCCATACATCTTGTTAACCGTATGGTCAGTGCCAAAAACTGAACCACCCCAACGCACAAGTGCATCAACAGCCTCTGCTCCGAACCAGCGGTCGTGCCGCTTCAACTCCGACAAACGACGGGATACCTGATCACAGATAATTCGAAGGGCTCGAACCTCTTCGGACGAAAATGACTTTTCCCGTTCACAGCTCAACACAGCAACCACTTTCTGTTCAAGACGAAGTGGTAACGAAAGCATCGCTGCCACACCTTGATGCACCGCAAAATTTCTATGCTCACGGACGACCGACGATGAGCCTGCATCTTCAGGAACAAGCAGCTCTTCATCCTGATCCAGACACTCCTCCATAACCATTTCAAGAGCTTGTACAACTCCCATTTTACGGTCAAACTTCTCTGTATGGCTCAACACCTGCAACCGGACATACTCACCCTCTTTCCAGCCAAGACTTACTCGTGAACAGTTGAAGCGATACGACAGCTCATTACAAAGCGCCATAGCCGCACCAACAAACCTGCTTTGCTCGTTCATGCTGAGCATCACATCAAGCGGATCTGGCATACCATGCCTCTCATGCAGGAGTAGACGGTCTGTTCTGCTCATTTTGTATGAGGCAGGAATATCGAACAACAGCTCCCGCATAAGCTGGTCACCCGTGCGATCAATTTCAGAACCAGATGCCCGAAAAAAGAGAGCAAGCATCTCGCCATCTTCCGTCGCACACTGTAGACGAAAAGTGAGCAGCAAATCTGGATTGCCTGTCTCATTGGCACTCTGCGGAAAATAGTAGACAATGGAACTCTGCAGGGTTTGCCCAGCGAGATTTTCCATCAGGGCAGGATCAACGACACCTGACCGAACAGTCCCAAGTGGCCAAAAAACGAACGGGCTCCACCCTCGTTCACTCCTTCGTAGAAGCACTACCCGTTCTGCCGCCAAAAGACGACAGCTCTTTTCAGCATAAGTGAGCCAAAACTCCCCCTCCTTACCCTCAAAAAGGCGCAAAGCACGAAGAGCGTTCAGCCGATCATCAACAACATCCATAACAAACGATATTCACTATTCAGGTAGGTACATCTTCCCGGTTACACCAGGTTTTATTCGACCATCCCTGTTTTCAAAAACAACCTTGACAGCCATCACTCCGCTGGCAGGATCGACAACAAGAGGAACCTTCGTGATAACACCCTGCTTTTTAACTTCAGTGCCACCGACATTTACCAAGAGAGAAACAACCATTCCTTCCCTAAGATGATAACTCCTGGTATCATCAAGATTAGCAGTCAAAAGACAACGCCCGGAATCAATCAGCCGCACCACCGGCTGATTTGGCTGGCAAATCTCACCTGCCTTAAAATAAATCTTCTCGACAACTCCGGCTGCGGGAGCCCTGAGAATTCGGCTTTCCAATGCATTCTCGGCCATCGCGTACTCTACCTTCTCTCGCTCCTCCTGATTCAGCAGCTTGTCTCGCTCAGCGACAGCATTTTCCCACTGAAGAGAAAGTTTATCAAGCTCCTCCTTGCTGACACCTCTGGAAGTACTATAAAGTGAGCGATTTGAGTTCAAGCTTTCAGTCAAGGTGCGCACCGTAATATTTGCCAAATTAAGCTCTGCAACGTTTTGCCAGATAATTTTCCGCCGAGCCACCTCAAGCTCCTCCTGACCCTTTTCAAGCATAAGTATCACCGCTCCCTTCGGCACCCTCCTCCCTTCAGAAAATAAAATCTTGTCAATCCTGCCCTGAACAACCATTCCAAGGGTGATGTCAACATAAGGTTCTACGACTCCTGTCACCAGGCTCGACTCGCCTGCAGCAGGAGCCTTTGGTTGCAGATCACCAGTTCGACTGGAATCGACCATAACCAGAGGGGATTCAGCTCTCTTCGGAAGATCAACCTTTCCGGGCACTTTTTTGGACGGCTGAGAAAAGAAAAATAAAAGAGTAAAAAACAGCAGTGCCACAACAATCCCAAGAAGCACATTTCTTTTCATAGAAAGCAGTAATAACCAGGTTTATAAAACCGTTCACGATGAATCACGAAGAGCTCTTACTTTTTGACTGCGAATGAAAATCCATAGCGATCAAGCAGAGTACCTTCCAGCGCATAGAGATTGACCAGGGCATACTGATAGGCGAGGCGACTGTCGAGCAAGCTTTCGCGTACCTTCAGATAGTCCTCGTCCCTTCCAAGCATCATGCGTATATCACTTTTACCCATCCTGAAACGCATCTCCTCTATACTTGAAAGCTCACCATTCAAGGCCACAACCTTACCATAATTCTCAACCTGACTATACACTCTACTTACCAAATTTGATACTATCTCCATCTGATTGGCAAGTTCGATTTTCTGGATCTCCAGACGTTTCAGCGACTGCTCCTTTCTCAATCGTGCAGCATGGCTCTCATTGCTGTTTTTGATGTCACCCAGCAACGGAATACTCAGTTCAAGACCTACACTCCACGATAGATAATCTTGTTGCCATGCTTTATCCAACGATGAACCCCATGATTTATCCAGACCATTGAGCCCGTAGCTTCCTTTAACATCAAACTGTGGAAGAAGCTGATTTAATGCGTAGGCCGCACGAATATTCTCACGTTCAACCGTTGTCAGCGCACTCTGGTACTGTGGATAACTCTTATAGGCGTTCTCCAGACTCTTGGCATAATCGGTATCCTTGCGAGTGCAGTCAGGGAGATCAACAACTTCAATGCCAGCCGGGTTCAGCCCTGAAGTATACTGGCCATAAAGCGACAGCATATTTCTTTTCGTCGTCAGTTCTGTCTGTTCCGCTGCCGCAACAAGTGCCTGGCGAAGACGCAGCCCTGATTCCGCATCCAGAACTTCGGTGTAATCAACCTTTCCGGCATCATGACGACTCTGATTCAGTTTCAGCATCTCTCCAGCAATCGCAGCCGAGCGTCTCCTCATCGTCAACTTTTCCTGGGCAACGTAACACTGCCAGTAGAGCTGAACAGCGCGGGCTACGGTCTCAACAACGGTCTGCCGGTACCCTTCATAAGCGATATCTGCATTGACTCGCGCAATACGAATCGGCGCACCGATAACTCCCTGTCCCATTCCCTTCAACAACGGCTGCGAAAGGTTCAGCCCAAAAAAAGTAACATACTCTCCAGTACCGCTCGTCGATAATTGGCTTTGCAGAGTGTTCTTCAGTTGCTTCGTATCATACCCCACCCGATAGGTACTGCCAAATGGTGTCAAGCCTTCAACAGCCGCATTCCACTGCGTGTTATTCTCCGAATATTCTGCCGCATAACCTTGATTCAGCGTCTCTTTTATCGTGTTCTGCACATGATTTGCATTACGGTTCAGTGAGGCCTTCAAGGTTGGCTCATAGATACCACGAGCTGATTTTACCATTTTTTCATTCGACTCCCATTCAAGCCGCTGTGCCTGTATTTCACTGTTTTTTTCAATGACTTGCCCAAGAAAGTCCTGCAATTTCAATCCTGAAATTGCAACGGCAGGTTTTGAACCAACTATAGTCCTCTCTTTGTAAACGTCGGCCACCGTCGGAGAGCTCTCCACCGCCTGACCTCTTGACGGCAGTGCCAGCCATAACGGCACCAGTACCATAAGCAATTTGTATTGATAACGGTTCTTCATCTTCAATGGTATTGATGTTATTGGGCAATTTATAAAAACAAAAGATATTATATCTTGAAATGCATGGGTCCATAGACCAGTTTCAGTCCGTCGCTGGCCCATGAATAGAGCGACCATTCATAGATTCCTTCGGGGAAACGTTCAAACGGAGCCCAGGATATATCCTCAAGCCACCGGCTGGCAAACTCCAGTTTGTCACGCTCGACTACCAGAAGATATGAATCGGCTCCCGCAACCTCACCCCAATGGAAAAAGAGATACCCCTCCTTCATCTGAACATAAGCATCAGTAGTTGTTCTCTGCTCCAGCTCTGCAACCGTGCTGACCTCCAGCAGATTATGAACGGGTTTGACTGGCAGAAGCCACTGCGACGATTGAACAACCGCATCTGGCTGGCGATAAAACACAGGACTCGTTATTGAGGGGGTATAGATCGACTGCTCCAGATCCCACAGATACTGAAACTGCTTGTTTCTCACCTTCAAGTAGCTGCCCGCATCATCAAAGTAGGCCTTGCTGCCCTGCAATATTCCTTCGGGGAAGCTCAGCAGAGCATCCGAATGACCCTTGGTATCAACAGGGGCCGCCACAATAATATCTCCGGTCAAACTTTCAAGAGATATGCCATCATTCGCGGCCAGACCATTGACTCCACCAAGTGGTGTCACCAATATGGTACGATCATTGACGATCGCAAGGCCACCAGTAACTGCTTCTGCCGCCACACGATCAACCGACAGTGAGAGTGGCTTGGAATTGCGAACTCCAATATTGACACCTGCCTTGAAAAGAGCGTGCTCTGCCTGAACATTCAGCTCACCCGTGCTTGATATTGAGCCTGTTGTGGCTGAGACCTGCACTGAGCCTGATTCTGCATGCAACAGGGCAAGCAACACATCATTATACGAGTTGTATTGAATAACTCCACTCTTGTTCACGGTCTGAACACCCTGATCCATAACAATCGAACCCTTACTGGCCTCTACAAGTACCGTATTGCCCGAACTTTTGATATCGGCATTCTGGAATACATCTTTGGATGCCACAATACTGACGATGCCGCTTCCGGTCTCAATAGTAGAGTTGATAGTAATACTGCCCCCTGCTCCATGAGCCTGAAGCACAATGCTGCCAGTGCCATTGGCGTTTATGGCTGAACCATTGCCATCTCCGTCGTTGAGGGTAATGCTGCCATCTATAGTGATCAACTCAATACTGCCGTTCTTGCCCGTTACAAGATCAGAGAGTAAAAGATCGGTTATCTCAGCCGTTTTTGCATCGGGAGTGAATATTTTGACCTTAACCTCAACGCCACTGATAATCACACTGTTTTTTTCTCTGAGATAAATTCCAGCCTTCTCAATCACAGGATCTGCGCTTAGATATACGACATCTGTAGTAAACGGGTGCTCTGGAGTACCAATTGAACCATAAGCCTGGAGACGAAGATTTGTCGCCGTTACATTTATCGTGCTGCCAACTGCGTTGATGATGGCACCTCCAGGAGAGACAATGCTGACACTGTCGGCTGCCAGGTTGCCAACTGTCACATCAGTTGCTGCGTTGAGACGAAGGCTGCTTCCCGTTGCAGTCACATTTGCTGTGCCATCCATCAGAAGGGCACCTGTTCTGGCATCAAGGCTTATCGTCCCTGGTGCTGCCGTCACAACATCAACTCCACTGCCAAGGATGAGATTCTCCCCTGCGCCGAGGGTGATGTGGCCACTGCCGCTGAGAATGTCAGCAGTAACAGTGATGGCGCTGCCGATGCCGTTGGCGGCAAGAAGAATACTGCCGCTGCCGTTGGCACTTACCGCATAACCATTGATTCCGCTGGCAGTCACACCATCACTCAGGGTAATGCTGCCGTTTAAGGTGACCAAGACAATATTGCCATTATTTCCTGTGACAAGATCGGCCTGGCTGTTGTCTGTTAACACCGTTGTCGTGGCATCTCTGTTGACATCGGTGACACTGACTTCAACGTTGGATACGGTGATATCGCCAACTTCCGCGAGATACATGCTGGCGGTATCGGTGCCAGTGGAGTTGGCGCTGAGCGTATCAACCGTTATGGTCAGATGAGATCCTGGGGCACCAATGGCATCGTCAGACTGGAGACGGAGGTTTGTCGCCGTCACATTCATCGTACTGCCTGCGGCGTTAATAATGGCACCAGTGTCGGACACCAGGCTGACATTCATCGCCGTCAGGTTGCCGACGATCAGCTCTGCGGCTGCGTTCAGCCGCAGAGAGCTGCCAGTCGCGGTAATGGTTGAGGTGCCGTCCATGGTCAGTGCTCCTCCTTTGGCATCAAGGCTGATCGTCCCTGAAGAACCGGCCGTCACGTCGGCTCCACTACCAAGAGTTATGGCATCTGCAGCTTTCAGCGTGATGTGGCCTGTCTTGCTTGTGATGTCAGCACTGAGAATGATGTCACTGCCAACGCCACTCGCATCAACAAGGATATTGCCGCTGCCATTGGAACTGATAACGCTGTTGTTGCCATCACTACCGTCAGTCAGTGTAATCGTGCCATTGGTCGTCGAGAGTACAATATTGCCATTGCCCGACGTTGTCACCAGGTCACTCTGTTTGATATCCGTGACCGTTGAGGTGGTCACCGTACCATCGCTCAGAACACGATTGACCATCACCGTCACGTCACCAACCGTCACGTTATCGCTCTCAAGCAGATAAACACCACCACTCGCCACACGGGCACTCACCACAGCCACCGTCGTCTCAAGGTGGTTGATGCTCTGGCCTATGCCGGTACCTGCATTCAGGCGCAGGCCGGAGGCTGTAACATTGACAATCGCATCGCTGTTGCTGAGGTTGCCAAGGTTCTGCGCATCGACGATACTGCCCGAGGTCGCTGTCAGGCTTACCATGCCACTGCCATCATTGGCCACGGCTGTCGCTGCCGTCCTGATCACACCAACTTCGATACTGTTGGCTGCCAGCACCCTGATTGCTCCGTTCGTACTGCCAAACACACTGTTGGCCGACATGATCACACTGCCACTGTTGGCTGCAACAACATCAATCGTGCCGGTGCTGCTCGCCCCTTCAGTGCGTATATCCGCATTCGTCGCAAAGGTAACACTATGGCATGACAGAAGGCTTATATGGCCGATACCACTGCCCAACACTCCGGCAGAGGCTGTCGTCACGATATCCGCATTCGCTGTGATGTCGCCTGTAGCACTCAGCGTCTGCACCAGAATGTTGCCGCTGCCATTCACGCTGATCGCCGTGTTGTCTGCCGATGCTGTGCCGTCGCCGAGAATGATCGAGCCTGTCGTGCTCGTCAGCACAATGCTGCCATTACCCGACGTTGTCACCAGGTCACTCTGTTTGAGATCCGTGACCGTGGATGCGGTCACCGTGCCATCGCTCAGAACACGATTCACCATCACCGTCACGTCACCAACCGTCACGCCATCGCTCTCCAGAAGGTAAATGCCGCCACTGGTCGCACGGGCACTCACCACAGCCACCATCGCCTCAAGATGGTTGACGCTCTGGCCTATGCCGGTACCTGCATTCAGGCGCAGACTGGAGGCTGTGACATTGACAATCGCATCGCTGTTGTTGAGGTTGCCGAGGTTCTGCGCATCGACAATACTGCCCGAGGTCGCGGTCAGGCTCACCATGCCTGTCCCTGCTGCTGCCGTCGCCGCAGTGCTGATCACGCCCACCTGGATTTCGGCTGCAGCAAGCACTCGAATGGCTCCGTTGCTGCTGGCAAACAGAGTGTCTGCCGCCATAATCACGCTGCCGCCGTTGGAGGCAACCACGTCAATCGTGCTGGCGCTGCCGATGCCTTGTGTCCTGATGTCAGACAGCGAACTGAAAATAACGCTGTGACCAGAGAGGATGCTCACGCTGCCGGCACCACTGCCCAACACTCCGGCAGTCGCTGTCGTCACGACATCCGCATTCGCAGTGACATCGCCTGTGGTGCTCAGCGTCTGCACCAGTACGTTACCTGCGCCGTTGGCACTGATCGCCGTGTTGTCGGTCAGCGCGGTGCCGTCGCTGAGCACGATCGAGCCTGTGGTGCTTGTCAGCACAATGCTGCCGTTACCTGCAGTCGTCACGAGGTCACTCTGCAGAACATCCGTCACCGTCGAACCGGTCACCGTGCCATCGCTCTTCACCCGGGTCACCATCACCGTCACGTCGCCAACCGTCAAGCTGTCACTCTCCAGAAGATACATACCGCCACTTGTAGCACGAGCACTGACTGTAACCACCGCCGTCTCAAGGTGGTTGATGCTCTGGCCGATGCCTGTACCTGCGTTCAGACGCAGAGCGGAGGCTATAACATTGACGATCGCGTCGCTGTTGCTGAGGCTGCCAAGGTTCTGCGCATCAACGATACTGCCCGTCGTCGCGGTCAGGCTCACCATGCCACTGCCATCATTGGCCACGGTTGTCGCTGCCGTCCTGATCACACCAACTTCGATACTGTTGGCTGCCAGCACCCTGATTGCCCCGTTCGTACTGCCAAACACACTGTTGGCCGACATGATCACACTGCCACTGTTGGCGGCAACCACATCAATCGTCCCTGCACTGCTCGTTCCGTCAGTACGTATATCAGCATTCAGCGTGAAGGTGACGTTGTGGCCTGACCGGAGGCTTATAGAGCCAGTACCACTGCCCGATGCTCCAAGAATCGCCATCGTCACGATATCCGCCTCAACCGTGATGTCGCCTGTGGCACTCAGAGTCTGTACCAGAATGTTGCCGCTGCCGTTCGCACTGACCGACGTATTGTCTGCCGATGCCGTGCCGTCACCAAGGATAATTGAACCAGTGGCACTTGTCAGTACTATGCTGCCATTACCGGACGTTGTAGCCAAATCACTTTGCCTGGTATCAGTAACCGTCGAGTTGGTCACCGTACCATCGCTCAGCACACGGTTCACCTTCACCGTCACATCTCCAACCGTCACACCGTCATTCTCAAGAAGGTAGATGCCGCCACTTGTCGCACGTCCGCTCACTGTACCCACCGTCGTCTCAAGGTGGTTGATGCTCTGGCCTATTCCGATACCTGCATTCAGGCGCAGGCCGGAGGCTGTAACATTGACAATCGCATCGCTGTTGTTGGCGTTACCAAGGTTCTGAGAGTCAACAATACTGCCCGTCGTTGCCGTCAGGCTCACCATCCCACTGCCATCGTTAGCCGTAGCAGTTGCCGCCGTTCTGATCACTCCAACTTCAATACTGTTGGCTGCCAGCACCCTGATTGCCCCGTTCGTACTGCCAAACACACTGTTGGCCGACATGATCACACTGCCACTGTTGGCGGCAACAACATCTATCGTCCCGACACTGCTTGCGCCTTCGGTCAGAATGTCCGCATTCGTCGTGAAGGTGATGCTGTGGCCTGACAGGAGGCTAATATTTCCAAGACCACTGCCCAACACTCCGGCAGAGGCTGTCGTCACGATATCCGCATTCGCCGTGATGTCGCCTGTAGCACTGAGCGTCTGCACCAGTACATTACCTGCGCCATTGGTGCTGATCGCCGTATTGTCTGCCGATGCTGTGCCATCACCGAGAATGATCGAGCCTGTCGTGCTCGTCAGCACAATGCTGCCGTTACCTGACGTTGTCACCAGGTCACTCTGTTTGATATCCGTGACCGTCGAGGCGGTCACCGTGCCATCGCTCAGGACACGGTTCACCATCACCGTCACGTCTCCAACCGTCACGCCATCGCTCTCCAGCAGGGAGATGCCGCCACTGGTCGCACGGGCACTCACCACAGCCACCATCGTCTCAAGGTGGTTGATGCTCTGGCCGATGCCGGTACCCGCGTTCAGACGAAGGCCGGAGGCTGTAACATTGACCGTCGCATCGCTGTTGCTGAGGTTGCCGAGGTTCTGCGCATCGACGATACTGCCCGAGGTCGCTGTCAGGCTCACCATGCCACTGCCATCATTGGCCACCGCTGTCGCTGCCGTCCTGATCACACCAACTTCGATACTGCTGGCTGCCAGCACTCTGATTGCCCCGTTCGTACTGCCAAACACACTGTTGGCCGACATGATCACACTGCCACTGTTGGCTGCAACAACATCAATCGTACCGACACTGCTTCCGCCTTCGGTCAGAATGTCCGCATTCGTCGCAAAGGTAACGCTGTAGCCTGACAGGAGGCTAATATTTCCAAGACCGCTGCCCAACACTCCGGCAGAGGCCGTCGTCACGATATCCGCATTCGCCGTGATGTCGCCTGTGGTGCTCAGCGTCTGCACAAGAATGTTGCCACTGCCATTAACGCTGATCGCCATGTTGTCTGCCGATGCCGTGCCGTCACTGAGAATGATCGAGCCTGTGGTACTCGTCAGCACAATACTGCCGTTACCCGATGTTGTCACCAGGTCACTCTGCGCATCCGTAACTGTCGAGCCGCTCACCGTGCCATCGCCCTTCACACGGTTCACTATAACCGTCACATCCCCAACCGCCAACCCGTCGCTCTCAAGCAGATAAACACCACCACTCGTCGCACGACCAGTCACGGTATCCACCGTCGTCTCAAGGTGGTTGATGCCCTGACCAATACCAATTCCTGCATTCATGAGCAGGCCAGCGGCGGTGACATTGACGATCGAGTCGCTGTTGTCAAGATTGCCAAGGTTCTGTGCATCCAGAATACTGCCCGAGATCGCGGTCAGGCTCACCATGCCAGTTCCGGCCCCTGCCGTTGCTACAGTACCTATCACACCAAGCTGAATGTCCGTTGCTGCCAACACCCGAATGGTGCCATTCGTACTTGCAAACACGCTGTTGGCCGACATGATCACACTACCACCGTTGGCTGCAACAACATCAATCGTCCCCATGCTGCCGTCGCCTTGTGTCCTGATGTCAGCCAGAGAATTGAATGTTACGCTATGACCTGAGAGAATGCTCACATTGCCTGTGCCATTGCCCAACGTTCCGCCTGTCGCCGTCGTCACGATATCCGCATTCGCCGTGATGTCGCCTGTAGCGGCGAGCGTCTGCACCAGAATGTTGCCGCTCCCGTTGGTGCTGATCGCCGTGTTGTCTGCCGATGCTGTGCCGTCATCGAGAATGATTGAGCCTGTGGTGCTCGTCAGCACAATGCTGCCATTACCCGACCTTGTCATCAGATCACTCTGTTTGACATCCGTCACCGTGCCATCGCTCTTCACACGGTTTACCATCACTGTCACGTCTCCAACCGTCACGTTATCGCTCTCCAGAAGGTAAATGCCGCCACTTGTCGCACGGGAACTCACGGTACCCACCATCGTCTCAAGGTGGTTGATGCTCTGGCCGATGCCTGTGCCTGCGTTCAGGCGCAGAGCTGAGGCTATGATATTGACAATTGCATCGCTGTTGCTGGTGTTGCCAAGGTTCTGCGCATCGACCATATTTCCCGTCGTCGCAGTCAGGCTCACCACGCCATTCCCTGCCACTGCCGTCGCCGCAGTCCTGATCACGCCCACCTGGATGTCGGCTGCCGCAAGCACTCGAAGAGCACCATTCATACTTGCAAACACACTATTGGACGACATGATCACGCTGCCACTGTTAGCGGCAACAACATCAATCGTCCCGACACTGCATGCACCTTCGGTACGAATATCCGCGTTCGTCGTCAACGTAACGCTATGACCAGAGAGAATACTCACACTGCCGGTACCACTGCCCAATGTTCCGCCGACCGCCGTCGTCACGATATCCGCATTTGCTGTGATATCACCCGTAGTGCCAAGCGTCTGCAAGAGAACGTTACCCGTGCCATTGGCACTTATGGCTGTGTTGTCTGCGAGCGCGGTTCCGTCGTCGAGAACGATCGTACCTGTGGTGCTTGTCAGCACTATATTACCATTACCCGATGTCGTCACCAAATCACTCTGCAACGCATCGGTAACTGTCGAGCCAATGACCGTACCGTCGCTCTTCACACGGTTCACCATCACGGCCACATCCCCAACGGTCACACTATCGGATTCCAGCAGGTAGATCCCCCCACTTGTCGCACGGGCACTTACTGTTCCAACCGTTGTTTCGAGGTGATTGATACTCTCTCCCACACCAACGCTGGCACTCATTCGAAGAGCGAAAGCTGTAATATTCAGTTGCGTATCGTTTGTTGTCGTAACAGCATCAGCATCAATAATACTACCTGTTGTGGCAATCAGACTTACAATTCCAGTTCCTGGAGTCACCGTCGCTGATGTGTTGATGTCACCCACCTGAATGGTGGTCTCAGCCAGCACCCTGATCGTTCCATTCATACTTGCGAACAAGCTGTCTGCGGCCTGAATGACTGAACCACTACCAGAAACAACATCAATACTGCCCACGCTCCCGGATCCCTGGGTCAGAATATCTGCCAGTGACATAAAATTCACACTACCACCACCAAGCACACTAATGCTGCCCGTGTTACTCATGACATCAGCACTGGCTGTAATGGCACCGTCGGTTGCCAGTGTCTGGATCAGGATGTTACCGCTGCCGTTGGCACTCACAGCAACACCGACACTGCCTGCCACTGCTGTACCATCATCGAGGATGATCGAGCCTGTGGTGCTCGTCAGAACGATACTGCCATTGTGCGAGTAGGTGATCAGATCGCACTGCAAGGCATCGGTGACTAGAGAACCACTAACTTCGCCGTCACTCTTGACCCGGCTAACCGTCACTGTCACATCACCAACCGTCACACCGTCACTCTCAAGAAGGTATATCCCGCCACTTGTCGCCCGCGCACTCACAACATCCACCTGAGTCTCAAGGTGGTTAATGCTCTGGCCGGCTCCCACACCAGCATTCAGGCGAAGTGCTGCGGCTGTAATATTCAGGTTTGCATCATTGGTTGTCATGACAACATCAGCATCAACAATGCTTCCTGTTGTTGCAATCAGGCTCACCACGCCAGTGCCCACAGTGGCCGTTGCCGATGTGCTGATGTCACCCACCTCAATAGTGGTCGCCGCCACAACACGGATCGCTCCGTTTGTGCTCGCAAAGAGACTGTCGACCGCTTGCCTTACCAAACCACTACCCGAAACAACGTCAATACTGCCAACACTTCCGGTTCCCTGGCTCCGAATGTCAGCCTGCGACGTGAAGCTCACACCACCACTGCCAAGTATGCTCACACTTCCCATAGTGCTTATCACATCAGCGTTCGCCGTGATATCTCCGCCTGCGCCGAGCGACTGAATAAGAATGTTGCCGCTGCCATCAGTGCTAACAGCGATATTATCCGCAAACGATGTGCCGTCTTGCAGCGTAATGCTTCCGGCTGTCGTGCGCAACACGATATTCCCGTTGCCTCCTGTCGTCCGAATGTCACTTTGTAGCGCGTCTGTGCTGTTCGTCGTTGTCGTACTGGCATCACTCGATACCCGGTTAACACTCAGCATCACATCATCAACAATAAGGGTATCTGCCTCCAGCAGGTAGATACCACCATTGGCGGCACGGGTGCTCAAGGTTCCAACCGTCGTTTCAAGGTGGTTGACGCTCTCTCCAATCGCCGTACCGGCATTCAGACGCAACGCAGAGCTGGTGATATCCTGGTCAGCATCATTGGTGTCACTCTTGACTCCAATCAGTGCATCAGCATCAAGAATACTCCCCGAGGTGGCCGTCAGACTCACTTTACCGCCAGAAAGTTCTATATCTCCGACCGTGATACTTGTCGCTGCAAGCAAGCGAGCCGTCGCGGTAACACCACTGCTCAGGAACAGGCTTGTGGCGCTTTGCGTGATCGCTCCCGTACCGGCCACGATGTCGATACTACCACTGCTTGCTGACGTGCTGCTCGTGCGGATATCTGAGGTATAGGTGAATATCACGCTGCGAGCCGCAAGAACGCTGATGTTACCACTGGTACTCATGACATCGGCGTTCACTGTGATATCGGTACCAGCGGCGAGTGCCTGAATCAGGATGTTCCCGCTGCCGTTGGCGCTGATGGCCGTGTCGTCTGCCAATGCTGTACCATCGTTCAGCGTTACGCTGCCTGCGGTCGTGCGGATCACGATCGAGCCGTTGCTGCCATTCGTGCTGGTCGTTCTGATGTCACTCTGTTTGGCATCCGTCCTGATCACCGTCGTCGCATCGGACTGCACAAGGTTTAACGTCACCGCTTCGCCTGCCGCCGATGCCTTCGGGCTGATGATATCCATGATGATCAGGCCATCCTCATCGATCAGGTTCAGCCCATCAGAGCCCTTGATCAAGGCGCTCAGGCTGGTGACCTTCGTTTCAATGGCATTCACCGCTTGACCAAGGCTGTTGCCGGAGAGCAGACCAAAGCCTTTGCCAGCCTCAATGCGTAGACCAAGCGCAAAAATGTCGCGGTTCGTGTCGCCTGCCGTGTCGCTGTCAAGGATCGAACCGCTTGAGAGCAGGCTTACATTGGCGTTGGTCGCATTGATCAGGCCTATCGTCAACTGATCAAGGATGTCGTCACCCGCATGAATGCGAATGTCGCCATCGACACTGTTCAGCGTCGCACTGGTCGCCATGGTGAATGAACCCGTCGTCGCTCCGATCTCAAGCGTGCCGATACCCGTCGTCGTCACATCAACGTTCGTCTGAAGATCGATCGTGCGAGCCGCAAGCAGCGTGATGTTGCCACTGCCGGAGACGATGTCTGCATCGGTTTTGACGATGATGTCTGTGCCTGCGCCAATCGCCTCCAACAAAATATTGCCGCTGCCGTTGGTGCTGACACCGCCGTTGCCATTGACTCCGCTGTTCGCCGGGGTGGTGCCATCCTCTATTGTAATGCTGCCTGCGGTCGTGCGGATCACGATCGAGCCGTTGCTGCCGTTTATGCCTGTCGTCCTGATATCACTCTGTTTGGCATCCGTCATGATCACCGTCGTCGCATCGGACTGCACAAGGTTCACCGTCACCGCTTCGCCTGCCGCCGATGCTTTCGGGCTGGTAATATCCGTTATAATCAGCCCATCCTCATCGATCAGGTTCAGGCCATCGGAGCCTTTGATCGAAGCACTAAGGCTGGTGACTTTCGTTTCAATGGCATTCACCGCTTGACCAAGGCTGTTGCCAGAGAGCAGACCAAACCCTTTGCCCGCCTCAATGCGAAGACCAAGCGCAAAAATGTCGCGGTTCGTGTCGCCTGCCGTATCGCTGTCGAGGATCGAACCGCTTGAGAGCAGGCTTACATTGGCGTTGGTTGCATTGATCAGACCTATCGTCAACTGGTCGGTTAAATCATCACCGGCATGGATGCGAATGTCACCATCGAAACTGTTCAGCGTCGCACTGGCCGCCATGGTGAATGAGCCCGTGGTCGCTCCGATCTCAAGCGTGCCGATACCCGTCGTCGTAACATCGATGTTTGCCTGCAAGTCAATGGTGCGTGCCGCAAGCAGCGTGATGTTGCCACTGCCGGAGACGATGTCCGCATTGGCTTTGACGATGATGTCTGTGCCTGCGCCAATCGCCTCCAACAAAATGTTGCCACTGCCGTTGGCACTGACCGCTTTGCCGATCAGGTTCGTCAAGCCAGCCAAAATACCCGATGAGCTATCCTTCAGCGTTATGCGGCCTGCTGTTGCCCGCAGCACAATACTGCCATTGCCCGCCGTCGTGACAACGTCTGATTGAGCTACACCGTCGAGGTTGACGCTGGTCGCATCAAGCGCAACGTTCTGCACCGTCACCGTCACATCATCAACGATCAGCTCATTGGCTTCCAGCACGTTGATGCCGCCGCTCGTTGCACGTGCGCTCAGCGTCGTCACCGTCGTCTCAATGGCATTCACACTTGCACCAAGAACTCCAACTCCAATTGCGGCATTCAGCTTCAATCCGCTCGACTGAATGTCTTGCGTCGTACTGTCTGCGTCGGAATCAAGAATACTGCCGGTCTCGGCATACACCGCAACATTGCCTGTCGTGCTGATCAACCAGCCAAGATTCACGTTGATGTAACCCGATACACGAATATCGCCACTGCCTGCGGTCTAGGTTACTTGTTGTGCTCAAATCTACCGTCCCGGCAAGTGCTCTGAGGTCTATCGTGCCAACCGTGCCTGGGGATCCTGCGGTGTCGCCCGTCAGAATGTCGGCTCCAGCTCCAAGTGTGATGGCATTGGCCGCTACAACACTGATGTCGCCGCTCGTGCTCTCAATGTCGGCTCCGGCCTGTGCTTCGATACTGCTGCCAGTCGTCCCTGCGCTCAGTAAAATGTTGCCACTGCCGTTGGCACTGACCGCTTTGCCGATCAGGTTCGTCAAGCCAGCCAAAATACCCGATGAGCTATCCTTCAGCGTTATGCGGCCTGCTGTTGCCCGCAGCACAATACTGCCATTGCCCGCCGTCGTGACAACGTCTGATTGAGCTACACCGTCGAGGTTGACGCTGGTCGCATCAAGCGCAACGTTCTGCACCGTCACCGTCACATCATCAACGATCAGCTCATTGGCTTCCAGCACGTTGATGCCGCCGCTCGTTGCACGTGCGCTCAGCGTCGTCACCGTCGTCTCAATGGCATTCACACTTGCACCAAGAACTCCAACTCCAATTGCGGCATTCAGCTTCAATCCGCTCGACTGAATGTCTTGCGTCGTACTGTCTGCGTCGGAATCAAGAATACTGCCGGTCTCGGCATACACCGCAACATTGCCTGTCGTGCTGATCAACCAGCCAAGATTCACGTTGATGTAACCCGATACACGAATATCGCCACTGCCTGCGGTCTAGGTTACTTGTTGTGCTCAAATCTACCGTCCCGGCAAGTGCTCTGAGGTCTATCGTGCCAACCGTGCCTGGGGATCCTGCGGTGTCGCCCGTCAGAATGTCGGCTCCAGCTCCAAGTGTGATGGCATTGGCCGCTACAACACTGATGTCGCCGCTCGTGCTCTCAATGTCGGCTCCGGCCTGTGCTTCGATACTGCTGCCAGTCGTCCCTGCGCTCAGTAAAATGTTGCCACTGCCGTTGGCACTGACCGCTTTGCCGATCAGGTTCGTCAAGCCAGCCAAAATACCCGATGTGCTATCCTTCAGCGTTATGCGGCCTGCTGTTGTCCGAAGTACGACACTGCCGTTGCCCGCCGTCGTGACAACGTCTGATTGAGCTACACCGTCGAGGTTGACGCTGGTCGCATCAAGCGCAACGTTCTGAACCGTCACCGTCACATCATCAACGATCAGCTCATTGGCCTCCAGCACGTTAATGCCGCCGCTCGTGGCACGTGCGCTCAGCGTCGTCACCGTCGTCTCAATGGCATTCACACTTGCACCAAGAACTCCAACTCCAATTGCAGCATTCAGCTTCAATCCGCTCGACTGAATGTCTTGCGATGTCGCATCGCCGTCCGCATCAAGAATACTGCCGGTCTCTGCGTAAACAGCAACATTACCAGTCGTGCTGATCAACCAGCCAAGATTCACGTTGATGTAACCCGATACACGGATGTCGCCGCTGCCTGCGGTCAGGTTGCTCGTCGTGCTCAAATCTACCGTCCCGGCTAGCGCTCTGACATCTATCGTGCCAACCGTACCTGGTGAGCCTGCTGTATCGCCCGTCAGGATATCGGTGCCAGCGCCAAGCGTGATGGCATTGGCCGCTACAACACTGATGTCGCCGCTCGTGCTCTCAATATCAGCTCCCGCCTGAGCTTCGATGCTGCTGCCTGTCGTCCCTGCGCTCAGCAAAATGTTGCCACTGCCGTTGGCGCTGACCGCATAGCCATTTGTACCACCATCAGCAACACCATTGATATCACCGTCATTCAGTGTAATTGAACCGCCAACCGTCACCAGCACAATATTGCCGTTGCCGCCCGTCACCAGGTCGCTCAAAACATTCGTAACCGTTGTGCTCGCAGCAAGAGTATTTACACGATTGACGTTAACCGTCACCGCATCAACCGAAACGCTGTCAGTCTCAGTAACAAATACACCACCACTTCCTGCCAATGCCGAAAGGGTGACTACTGTTGTCTCAAGATGGTTGCTGCCTGTGCCGATACCTCCATTCACAGCGCTCATCAACAAACCTGCAGCCTTGACATCCAGATTTGTCGAATTATCAATATCAACAATGGTACCGCTGGTAGTGATAATCGCCACATTGCCGTTCGCTCTCCCAACTGTTGTGGTTGTAGCATCAACATCAGAGACATTAATGTTATTAACCGCCTCAAAGCGAATGTCACCACCGTCGGAGGTAATAGTGGAGCCATCCTTCATGTCAATAATAGTGCCTGACTTAACATCAATGGTCGCATTATTCGTGCGCAACACTCCGGTAAAGGCTGTACTGCCAGTGGTGCTCCAAAGAATAATGCTGCCACTTGCATCAAGTGAAATATTCCCTGTACCACCATCAATAACAGCCTTCGCTTCTATATTTCCGCTACGGGCTTGCATGAAAATATTGCCCGCCCCGGTGGTGGTAATACCTGTTGTATCTCCACCACCTTTCACCATAATATCGGTCGCACTGATAACCATATCCCCTGAACCGGTTGTAATATCGCTCAATGTCGCAGGTGTCGTCACCGAAAAATCGTTCACTCCACTCACGCTCGCGTCTCTTCCAACTCGACCGACAACAATTGACACCACCGTATCAATAACAAGTCCATCGGTTTCTGTAACAAAAAGATTGCCCGATGTACCAAGAGCCGCCGCAATTGTCCCAACGGTGGTTTCAATATGATGAGTCGCCGTTCCAACACCTGCTCCGGTAGCCCAAAGGCGAAGCATGGCTGCCATTACATCAATATCAGCGTTGCCAGCATCATCGTCAGCACTGTCGGTAATCGCGGTTCCTGTCAGGCTGACGTTGCCACCGGTGGTAATGGTACCAAGGCTTAACGTTGTGGTTGCATAGTAACGAATGTTGCCGGAGGTGGATGAGGTTGCCGCGCCATCATCCATCGTAATCGCGCCCGATGAGGTGATGGTGGAAACATCCACATCAACTGTGCCAGCGCCACCAGCCGTGATATCACCTGTGGCTGCCTGTCTCACAAAGTCTTTGGCAAGAATGCTGATGTTGCCATTCGAACCAGAAGTAGTGCTGACCCTGGCATTCAGTGTTATGCCTGCCACTGTTGCTGTGGCAGTTTCACCCGCGTTCAGCAGGATGTTGCCTGCTGCCGAAATATCGCCATTGTCAAGCGCTGTGATGATGCTGCCATTGCCCGTCTGAAGCACTACTGCGCCGCCGCTGTTGATATCTGAAAGCGAGGCCGAATCATAAACCGTAGAACCGGTTATCGTTCCATCACCCTTCACACGATTGACCGTTACCACTGGCACGGTGTTAATTATCACATCGCCACCAGTGTCAATTTCATCAATAAACAGGCCGACTGTACCCGTCATGTTTGCGGCAAGTGTCGTTATGTTTGTTCTGAGGTGCTGGGTTGCCGTGCCTGCCTGGGCACCACTCACCCGCAGGCTTGTCGCAATGATATCGGTATCAGTAGTGCCGCTGTCGGTTATGGTACCTGTTGCATTGAGGCTGACGTTGCCTGTCGTACTGATACTGCCCACGGTAATAGTCGAGGCTGCATAGTAGCGGATATTGCCAGTGCCTGTCGTCTTCGCTTCAGCACCATGAATCATGCTGATAGAACCCGTCACAGCTTCAACATCTATCGTGCCGGTACTACTGGTCTGGATATCCGCAGCACTGCTTGTGCTCTGCGATACGTTAACATTGGCAAGAATGCTGATACTGCCACTGACGCTGCTTGTTACTGCGCTCTGAATGTCTATGGAGCCAGCCAGGGCGTGCAGCAGGATGTTGCCGGTGCCGTTGGCATCAATGCCTTTGTTGTCTGCATCGGAACCGTTGGTTACCGTGATGTTCCCTGTGTTGGAGACAAGAACGATATTTCCATTGGCACTGCTGGTCAGATCGGAAAGAGCACTGGTAGTCGCTGCAGTCGTGTTGGTTCCGCTGACACGGTTAATGTCAAAGGTGACACCGGTGACACTCACATCGTTCGTCTCCGTGACAAACATACTGCCGTTTCCACTTGATGCTGCCAGGGTGGCAATCGTCGTTTCAATGGCATTCGTACCAGTACCAATGCCTGTGCCAGCCGTGAGTATCAGACCGCTGGCGGTGATGTCAACTTCTATGTCACCATTGGCATCGCCATCCACGATGTTCCCGCTTGTAGCGTAGACCGCTACGTTACCGGTTCCTGCCGCAAGCGTCTCAATGGTGACATTCGTACCCGCCTGATAGCGGATGTTACCATTGCCAGCAGCGGTGCTGGTGGATGATATACCCTCAGCCATCGTGATGCTGCCCACAGCAAGCAGGTCAATACTGCCGGTTCCGGTGGTTACCGATATGACCGCATTCTGCGCAATATCTTTGCCCGAGTTCAGGCTGATGCTGCCCGCACTGCTTGTTACAAGTGCATTCAGCACGATATCGTTTGAACCACCGGAGAGAAGCAGGATGTTACCTGCAGCCAGGATATCACCATTGACAGGCACTGTGGTGATGGTGCCGTTGGTGGTTTGCAGAACTACCGCGCCACCACTGGAGATATCTGAAAGCGATGCCAAATCAAAAACCGTAGAAGCGGTTATCGTTCCATCACCCTTCACACGATTGACCGTAACTGCCGCGACCGTATCAATGACAAGGTCGTTCGTTTCGTCAATGAAGATGCCGACTGCTCCGGTTATGCTGGCCGCCAGCGTGGCAACCGTCGTATTGAGATGCTGGGCTGCCGCGCCTGCCTGGGCACCACTCATCCGCAAACTTGTTGCAATAATATCCGTATCGGTGGTGCCGCTGTCGGTTATGGTACCTGTCGCATTGAGGCTGACGTTGCCTGTTGTACTGATATTGCCCACAGTAATAGTCGTGGCTGCGTTGTATCGGATATTGCCACTGCCGGTGGAGGCTTCAGTGCCATCAAGCATGCTGATCGAACCAGTTGCGGCAATGATATCGATAGTACCGCTGCCAAGGGTGGTGATATCGGCCGTATCGCTGGTGCTCTGTGATACGTTGACATTGGCAAGAATGCTGATACTGCCACTGACACTGCTTGTTACTGCGCTCTGAATATCTATAGAGCCAGCCAGGGCGTGCAGCAGGATGTTGCCGGTGCCGTTAGCATCAATTCCTTTGTTGTCTGCATCGGAACCGTTGGTTACCGTGATATGCCCTGTGTTGGAGACAAGCACAATATTTCCATTGGCACTGCTGGTCAGATCGGAAAAAGCACTGGTAATCGCTGGAGTCGTGTTGGTTCCGCTGACACGGTTAATGTCAAAGGTGACTCCGGTGACGCTCAAACCGTCACTCTCCGTGACAAACATACTGCCACTTCCACTTGATGCTGCCAGGGTGGCAATCGTCGTTTCAATGGCATTCGCACCAGTACCAATGCCGGTGCCAGCCGTGAGTATCAGAGCACTGGCGGTGATGTCAACGTCAATGTCACCGACAGAATCGCCATCCACGATGTCCCCTGTTGTGGCGTAGATCGATACGTTACCGGTTCCTGCCGCAAGCGTCTCAATGGTGACATTCGTACCCGCCTGATAGCGGATGTTACCATTACCGACAGCCGTGCTGGTGGATGATATACCCTCAGCCATCGTGATGCTGCCCGCAGCAAGCAGGTCAATGCTGCCGGTTCCGGTTGTTACCGATATGACCGCATTCTGCGTCACATCTTTGCCCGAGTTCAGGCTGATGCTGCCTGCGTTGCTCGTTACCAGTGCATTCAGCGTGATATCGTTTGTACCGCCGGAAAGAAGCAAAATATTGCCCGAAGCCAGGATATCACCATTGCCAAACACCGTCGTGATGCTGCCGTTGGTCGTTTGAAGAACAACCGCACCGCCACTGGTGATATCTGAAAGCGATGCCGAATCAAAAACCGTAGAACCGGTTATCGTTCCATCACCCTTCACACGATTGACCGTAACGACATTTACTGTATTGATTTCAAGGTCGTTCGTTTCGTCAATGAAGATGCCGACGGCTCCGGTTATGCTGGCCGCCAGCGTGGTAACCGTCGTATTGAGATGCTGGGCTGCCGTACCTGCCTGGGCTCCACTCACCCGCAGACTTGTTGCAATAACATCAGTATCGGTCGTGCCGCTGTCGGTTATGATACCTGTCGCATTGAGACTGACGTTGCCTGTTGTACTGATACTGCCAACCGTAATCGTGGTGGCTGCACTGTAACGGATGTTGCCGCTGCCGGTGGAGGCTTCGGTGCCATCAAGCATACTGATCAAACCAGTTGCGGCAATGATATCGATAGTACCGCTCGCGAGGGTGGTGATATCGGCCGTATCGCTTGTGCTCTGCGATACGTTAACATTGGCAAGAATGCTGATACTGCCACTGACACTGCTTGTTACTGCGCTCTGAATGTCTATGGAGCCAGCCAGGGCGTGCAGCAGAATATTGCCGGTGCCGTTGGCATCAATGCCTTTGTTGTCTGCATCGGAACCGTTGGTTACCGTGATGTTCCCTGTGTTGGAGAGAAGAACGATATTTCCATTGGTGCTGGTAGTCAGATCGGAAAGAGCGCTGGTGATCGCTGCAGTCGTGTTGGTTCCGCTGACACGGTTAATGTCAAAGGTGACACCGGTGACGCTCACGTCGTTCGTCTCCGTGACAAACATACTGCCGCCGCCGCTTGATGCTGCCAGGGTGGCAATCGTCGTTTCAATGGCATTCGCACCAGTACCTATGCCGGTGCCAGCCGTGAGTATCAGAGCGCTGGCGGTGATGTCAACTTCAATGTCACCATTGGCATCGCCATCCACGATGTCCCCTGTTGTGGCGTAGATCGCTACGTTACCGGTGCCTGCTGCAAGCGTCTCAATGGTGACATTCGTGCCCGCCTGATAGCGGATGTTACCATTACCGACAGCCGTGCTGGTGGATGATATACCCTCAGCCATCGTGATGCTGCCCACAGCAAGCAGGTCAATGCTGCCAGCTCCGGTTGTCACCGATATGACCGCATTTTGCGCGATATCTTTGCCCGAGTTCAGGCTGATGCTGCCCGCACTGCTCGTTACCAGTGCATTCAGCGTAATGTCGTTTGAACCACCGGAGAGAAGCAGGATGTTTCCTGCAGCAGAAATACCTGTTGTCGCAACAGTACCCGGATTTACCGTAATGGCACCGTTAGTGGTCTGAAGAACAACCGCGCCTCCAGTTGCCGAAATATCTTCCTGCGTATCCACTGGTGTGGTAGCGGCTGCGCTTCCGGTTGAATCAACCCGGTTGACCGTAAGAGTTACGGTATCAACAACGATACCTGTGGCTTCGTCAATGAAAATGCCTCCATTCAGGGTTTTCGCGCTCAGTGTGGTGACCGTGGTCTCAAGGTGGTTGTCTGTTGCCCCGATTGCTGTTCCAGCAGTCAGAATCAGGTCAGATGCCGTGATGTCGTACGTGCTGCTATCGATAGTCAAATCAAGAATACTGCCTGCTGTGGCAATTATTGCTGCGTTGCCAGCTCCAGCGTTCAGCTCACCAAGAGTGATGTTGCCAGTCGTTGATTTATAACGAATGTTGCCGCCACTTGTGCCGGTCAGGGCTCCATCAACCATACTGATGCCCGTGACTGCTTCCAGATCAACCGTCCCTCCACCTGTCGAAATGTCAGAGGCTGCAACGCTCTGGGAGATGGTCGTGCCAGCAAGAAGCGAAATATTACCGCTGCCACTCGTCACACCAGTCTGAATATCGACAGAACCTGCAACCGCATTCAGCAGGATGTTGCCACTGCCATGAGCCGATACACCAACATTGACATCAATCGAATCCGTGATAACAATGTTTCCTGTCGTACTCTTCAGGACAATATTTCCATTACCGCCTGCTGTGGTCATATCTTCCTGACTATCGGCGGGACTCGTAACCGTTATACCGCCGCCAAGCTGAACACGATTAACGGTGAGCGACACATCTTGGACAATGACCCCGTTAGTTTCATCGATAAAGATGGATCCATCAGCCGCTTTTGCTGTCAGATTGACCACCGTCGTTTCGATATGGTTACCCAAAACTCCGATAGCCGTCCCGGCAGTCATAAGCAGGTCGTTGGCTGTAATATCCACAGCCGCAGTGGCATCCCCGTCCAGAATACTGCCAAGAGTGGCAATAATCGCCACCTTGCCTGTACCCGCCACGAGTTCACCAATGGTGATATCACCCGTTGAAGCCTCGTAACGAATATTGCCATTGACTGTCGTGGATACCGCCCCATCAACCATGGCAAGAGCAGCATCAGCCTTGAGGTCGATGGTTTTGCCAGCGGTTGATAACGTGATATCTCCTGCGGCATTCTGGGTAATATTGTCTTTGGAGTAGAGACTTACATTACCCGTTGAGGTTACGGCTGCGCCAAGCGTGATATCAGCATTTGTTGCGGAGCCTTCTCCAGAACTCTCCGCTGTCTGGAGCAAAATATTGCCGACTGTTCCGGTGCTCGATATGGGGCCGCCGACCGTAATGCCTCCGTCAAGAATATCGAGCACAACCGATCCCTCCGTGCCTGAAGCTGTTATCCCGTCAGTAACAACAATCAGGGAGTCCCTCTCCTGGATAAAGATGCCACTACTGACCACGCCGGTGTTAGTCGCTTTAAGAGAGGCTATTTTTGTGTCGATATTATCCAATGAGGTGCCGATACCCTTCGTTGCACTCAACACAAGCGCAGTAGTCGCCCCTGTAATATTGAGATCAGTAACCAGTTCTCCCGCCAGATTATCGGTAATCGCTCCAGCCGTTGCCGTCAGCGTTACCGTCCCACCGGCATCAATAATGCTCAACAAAATATCGGTACCAGCCGTATAGGTAACTGCACCGATTGCTCCAGCAATCGTTTGAGTGCCGCTGACCATCGTAACAACCGTCGCGGCCGAATAGGTAATGAGTCCATTTGCCGATGTTACATTGGCACCCTGGGAAATTGAGAGATTCTTCGACGTGATGTTAATGGCCCCGGCACCGCTATCCGACACAAGCGCCGTTGTCGTTACTGCGCCATCCGCTTCAAGGGCAATAGTACCCGTTGTACCGCTGATTGTCTGGTTGACCGCAAGCGTTTTGTCCGTACCGGTATCGTTGGCATCAATGGTGATATTGCCAGCTCCCACCGTGCTGACTCCATTTCCGGATACCGCAACAGTAATATTGCCATTATCCGTTGTCAGGGTAATATTGCCACCACCGGAGAGAGATGTTTGCGCTATTCTGGTAACACTGACATCACCTCCAACTCCAAGTACCGTATCGCGGGCAACAACGTTGACAAAAACATTTCCAGTGTCAACATTATCGACAACCAGAGTATTGATCTGGGCCCATGGCATATCCACACCTATGGCCGCACGAATGGCAAGTGTCGCAGCACGCAAAGGCTCACTGCTGATACCATCAGCACCAGTCGCCCTGTCAAACTGCTTGACATAGCCAGCCTCCGAGTACATGGTTATGTCAAGCGGAACTGTATTCGGAGCATTTCTTGCTTCAACAGTATTGTAAAGTTCTATATTATTGTGCGCATCCAGATTGATTGTCCCCTGCACATAAAGGATGTAACCAGAGTTCACACTGTCCTCTACGGTAATGTTGCCACCATAGACACTCAAGTTATCCAGTATTGTAGGTGTTGAAAGCAATTGAATAGCACCGATGCGCACCGAACTTGCATGAGATTCAGCGTGACCACCGCTCTCACGACCAATAATAACCTGAGTGAACCCGTCAGCCAATGCGTCCAGATCAGAATTGGTCAGGTTAAGTGTATTGAGGGTGGACCCGGGGTTGGGAGGGTTTGCCACCTCTATGGCCAGATCAAGGGTTGTTGGTCGAAGCGTAATCGTACTGGAACCAATAACTGCGGATGAACCGGTCAAGAAATCAATTTCATCTCCTTCAATCAGAATTGCACCACCGTTCGTCGTTACACCTCCCCTGAAGATGACCTGGGTAGCACCCAAAATGGTGAGTTTACCTCCACCAGTTATGGTGAGCGTCGACTTAAAGTCAACAACTCCATGAGCGTTGATAGTAATATCACCAGCAACACTAACGGCCTGAAAGAAAGTAACCAATCCGGCACTATCGACCGTCAGGCCCGAAAGCAATGGTTGCAGTCCACCATTATTTCCCACTTCGCTGTTGACCAGGACATTTCCGCTGGTTGTCGTCAACGTAAGCTTGTCGTTAGGTGCACCAGTATAGCCTGTTAGTGTATTCACAATGCTCGCACTGCCTAACTGTATGCCCGTACCACCTGCCTTAATTTCACGAATACCGCTTACCTCCACTGAATCAGAGATAGTTGCATTATTAACTACATCGATCTGGTCAGCCAATAAAGTTGTATGCCCTGAACCCTGAATAGTGAGAGATTTCGCCTTAAGAGTGGCATCGATCACTATCTCGCCACCCTGTGCCGGATTCAAGAAAACAACATCATCAGCAAAGGCGACAATATCATTGGTGACAGTGCTGTCACCGACGTGAATGAAGCTGTTGCCCACATAACTTCCGAAGATAATCTGAGCAAAACCTGGCTGGAACTTCCCTATCTCAGTGGTGTCAAGATAGAGTGTGTTGGCGGTTGATGTCGCAACAGTTCCAAGCTGAATCGCTCGTGAGGTATCCAGCGGCGCAATAGTCAGAATAGCACCAGGACTTCGAAGTGTATTGTCGAGTTGCACATCATTGGCAAGGATGGTCAAATCCTGACCAGAGGCATCAACAGGACTTAAAATTGTCTGCAAACCACTCAACGTACTGATACCAGTCCCACCTCCTTTTGACCCCGCCGCACCATTTGCAATGTTCAGTACACTGACTGAATCTGTCGATATCACCGACACCGTTGCCCGATCAGAACTGCTGGCAGCAAAATAAGCCGCATCAATAAACAGGGCAAGCGGGCTATAGTGGAAACCTGAAACTGCATCACCAATCGTGCCTTTCGCCATCAGGATAATAGTGCCGCCAGTCGTCTGGAGGTATGGACCTTCTGCAGCACGTAACAATGTACTGTTGGAGAGATGAACACTCTCCTCGTATTTTGTAGCTCCATCAACCCAAAGCTTACCAGTAGCAACATCAACCTTGAACCGACCATTGATCATGGACCATTCAATCTCAGGACTGAAAATCCTGCTGTTCTGCGTTATGGTACTTGTTCCTGCGCCATCGGTCACGGTAATAACATTTCCTGAGAACGATGCGGTATAACGGGCATCAGCATCAATCAGGGAAGCAAGGGCACTCACCACCTCAGTCAGCGTCGCACTTGCCACTGAAGCTTTATAGGTAAAGTTTGTGCCATCAATGGTAATGGTATACTCGCCACCATTTTCAGCAGAAACATTTGCCAATGAAATGATGCGATCAAAGGCAGCATCTGCACCTTTACTGTTGATGCTCGCCTGACTTGCATTTGCCTTGAGCCAACCTGTCGCATCTAGATTATTCACAATCGAGCCCTGTGGTGCCAGGAGCGAAATGTTGCCGGTTCCAGTCACCTCAATTCCCTTGCTCAGGGTTATGTTGCCATTGTCAGTGATGATGCTCACACTGCCACCGGTTGTTTTGATAACACCATCGAGAATAAAGCTGCTGGCATTGCCACCCGAGTAGAGCGTCACACTTCCGGTTGTGGCACTAATGCCGCTGCCATTGACCGTAACAGCTCCATTGATAGTATCAACTTTCACGGTGCCGGATGCGCTCTGGGCAATATTGGTAATCGTCAAGCCATCCGCGTCCACAATGGCTATATCTCCACCGCTCGTATTGGAAATATCAAGGAAAGCCACCTGGGTCTCAAGCGCACCGTAGGTTCCGTTACCGACACCACCGTTCGCATTGATAACCAGTTTCGCACCAAGGGCAATAACATCCGTCGGGCTGTCACCAGCATCAAGAACCGCGCCACCAGTACTGGTGACAACCAGATCATTACTGTTGGTGGTACGCAGTTTGCCCAACGTTATGGTGCCGCCTGCGTCTATGTCGAGCAACCCTGATCCGGTATCAATGACTGTTTCTCCCGTCATGGTGAGAGTGCTGGCTGCAGGAGCGACTCTTGCAGTGGCAGTGTACGTGCCCGCAGGAAGGGTTTCTGGAATCAGACTCCATTTGCCGGAGGCATAGGTCAAGTGACCGTCGCCTGTCGTATAGACTTTGCCATTCAGCGTAACTGTCAACGACTCATTGCTGCCTACCGTCACGGAGCCTGTCAGGGTTGGCGTCGGACTGCTGGTGGCAACCGCTCCGGTTGGCGCAACCGCCGGAGCGGTTGTGTAAATAACCACGGAATCTGCGGCCGTAATCAGGTCGCCACCCGTTACCTGTGCTGTCACGGCATAAGAGCCTGCGGCAAGTGCTGTGGCTGTGGTCAGGCTCCAGACTCGGGTCGCGGCACTGTAGGTCAATGTGCCAGTAGCAACGGTGTAATCAACATTATTAACATTAACCGTCAGCGTTTGACCATCCATAACCGTAGCTGTACCAGTAATTGTCGGCGTGGTGTCGTTGGTGGTAATGGTGTTGATGGTTGGCACCACCAACGTTGGAGCACTGATAATTGTCAGCTCGCTGGTGGTTGCATCAGAGCGCAGAACCACGTTGCTTGTTGCATTTCTCACCTCGGCAAGAGCAGTATACTGACCTGTGCTGAGTGGTGCAGAAGCCGATAAATCAAGGCTCCATATTCTGGTTGCAGCGTTCCATGCCAGCTTGCTTCCAGCATTGGATGAGTCATAAGTAACACTATCAAAGGCCACTGTCAGCTTTTCACCACTATAGACGGTCGCCGTACCTGTAATGGTCGGCTTGGTACTCGTTGTCGTAAGCGTGTTCACCGTCGGCAGTGCAGGAGTGATTGCCGCACTTATCTGCAACGCCCTGGCGCTGGTAACCTCGCTGATCTTGTTATTGCCTGCATCGCTTACTACAGCCTTGACATCGTAAGAGGCCGCTGCAAGTGCTGGCAACTGCAACGACCATGAAAGCGAAGCAGCATCATAGGCCAAACCATTGGCTGACGTATATACGATGCCATTAACCGTCACTGCCAGCTTTTCGCCACTATACACCGTTGCTGTGCCGCCAAGCATCGGCGTGGTATCTACTGTTGTCAGCGTGTTGACCGTTGGCACTACAGCCGCTGGTACCGTATAGGTCACCAGAGCATTGTTCCTTTTCGTTGATGCCACAACAGCAGCACCATTCTTTATCTCTACCGTCACATCATATCCTTCGCCTGCCACCAGGGTATTCGCCGGAATACTCAAGCTCCATCCTCCGGTCACTGAAGAGTAGGTCAAGCCATTTGCTGTCGTGTAGGTAGTTGCTGCTGATGTAGCATGATTTTTCACCGTTACCGACAGTGTTTCGCCATTCATCACAACGGCTGTTCCACTGATCGTCGGGGTCAGACTGCGCGTGGTCAGTGTGTTCACCGTTGGCTGAACAAGAGCAGAAACAACAAGAGTGATTGCCGCGCTGGCAGTACCACCTGCGCTTGCTGTTACGGTATGCGTTCCAACACCAATAGCAGGCAACGTCAATGTCCAGAGGCCGGTTACAGCGTCGTAACTGAGACCATTGGCAGAAGTATAAGTGGAGCTATCCACCGTCACGCTCAGGCTCTGGTTGTGGTAGAGGGTGGCTGTGCCGCTCAGTGTCGGGGTGGTGTCGCTGGTGGCAAGCGGGTTCACCGTTGGTGCACTTGGTGCCACAACCGTGTAGATATGGAGAGCGTGAACCGTTGCTGTGGTGGTTAAACCTGCTGTCACCTCAACATCATAGCTGCCAGGAGTCAACGCATCAGTCGTCAGCGTCCAGGTTCGCGAAGCTGCTGTATACGTCAGTGCTGCATCAGTGCCAAGCGTGTAGGTAACGTTATTAACCTTCACCATCAGCGATTCACCTTGAAGCACCGTGGCCGATCCGGTAATGGTCGGGGTAGTGTCATTCGTGGTGAGTGTATTGACCACAGGCACGGCAACAGACGCGGTGTGAACCGTCACGGCACTGGCAGTGATGTAAGTTGTTGTCCCTACGGTGACCTCAACATCGTAACTGTTGCCAGCAGTCAAGGCACTTGTGGGTGTCAGCGTCCAGATGCGGGAAGCCACATCGTAACTGAGACCATTATCTGTTGTATAGGCGACATTGTCAACATTGACGATGAAAGCTTCTCCTGCAAAAACTGTCGCTGTGCCAGTTATAGTCGGGATCGTTACATGCGTGGTCAAGCGGTTCACCATTGGCACTGCTGGCTCGGTGGTAAACACAACCAGCTCATTTCCCGTATTGGCATCAGTGGACATCACATTGCCGCTGCCATCAGCAACTTCTGCCTGCACAGCATAAGCGCCTGCCGCAAGCGAATCAGCATCAGGAATTGTCAAGCTCCAGATTCCAGAAACAGCATCAACAGCGACAACTGTATAAACCTTGCTGTTGACTGTCACGTTCAACGACTCACCAACCCCAAGATTTGCCGTACCGGTAATTGTCGGCCTGGTGTAACTGGTTGTAAGAACGTTGACCGTTGGAACGGCAGGTATAGTGGAATAAACCACCAGCTCGCCAAGAGAAGGATCGGAACTGACAATCGTTGTGCCGTTATAAACCTCCGCTATGACATCGTAGGAGGCATCGGCAATCAGCACTGATGAAGGCACAAGCGTCCACACCCTTGATGCAGCTTCGTACGTAAGATAAGTATCACCTTGCGTGTATGTTGTCCCATTCAGCGTCACCTTGAGTGTTTCACCACTAAGCACTGTTGCCGTGCCAGTGATGACAGGCGTTGTACTGTTGGTTGTCAGGAAGTTAACCAGCGTTGTTACCGCAGTGATCTCCAAAGCATTGGCTGTGGTTACGGTTGAAACAACGGTTCCAGTCGTATCACTGACGTTGACCGTCACCGAATAGGTACCGGCAAGAAACGACGATGCTGCCGGAATGACCAGACTCCAGGTCTGCAGTGCAGCATTGTAGGTAAGTGCGTTATTGAGACCGAGCGTATAAAGATTTTTTCCAACCTGCACAGAAAATGTCTCGTCGGCATAGACTGTTGCCGTACCCGTAAGCACTGGGGTAACATCGTTGGTACGCAGGCTGTTAATCGTCGGCGTTGCATGGGTCGTTGCTACCGAAGTAATAACTAACGCTCCATTGACTATTGTGATCGAAGCAGGAGTGACAACCGTGACATCATAAGAACCGATTACAAGATCAGAAGTTATGGGAAGCGTCCAGACTCTGGTTGCCGTATTGTACTTCAACCCATTCGCTGTTGTATAGTCAGTCGAGCCTACCCGCACCGTGAGCGTCTCGCCACTGAACAACGTGGCCGTACCTGAGAGTGTCGGTTTGGTTTCAGTTGTCGTCAGCGTGTTAACCGTCGGTGAACTCGACGTTGCGGTACGCACCACAAGCTCGTTGCTGGTACTGTCGGAAACAGCGCCAACCGTAGCTGTAACCGAGTACGTGCCTGCTGCCAAAGAATCTGTAAGAACAAGACTCCAGAGCGATGAAAAAGGATCAAAGCGCAAACCATCTGTTACCGTGCAGGTTTTGTTGTAACCGATGCCGATGCCGTTGACCGTCACCGTCAGTGTCTCGCCTGCAAGTGCTGAGGCTGTACCTGAAAGGGTTGGTGTGCCACTGTAGGTAGTCAGACTGTTGACCGTCGGCGCAGATATTGCCCCTGACGACAATATCACCAACTCGTTACTGCTGCTGTCGGTTGCAACAATGTTGCCGGCAGCATCTTTCACCTGCGCAATCACGGACCAGGTACCAGCACTCATTGGTGTGGCAAGGCCAGAAAGATCAAGGCTCCATGAGCTGGAAGCCGCTGAATAGGCAAGCTTGCCATCGCCAACAGCATATTCGGCAGAACCGACAGAAACCGTCAGCGTCTCGCCGCTGTAAAGTGTTACAGTGCCGGACAATGTTGGCCTTGTGACCGTGGTGATCAAAGTATTAACCGTCGGCACGGCTGATGGAATGGCGATAATGTGCAGCGCAGCATCGTTGGTTGCTGAGTTGAAATCAACAGCCGCTGTGATCGAATATGTACCAGCCGTCAACGCTTGTGCTGAAGATATGGTCAGCGACCAGATGCGGGTTGCAGGATCGTAACTTAGTGCACCTTCGCCATTTTTATAGGATACAGCGACTTGTGTGGCGAGATTCTTGACCGTCACCTCCAGCACCTGGCCGCTCTCAAGGGATGCTGTTCCGGTAATAGTCGGCGTAGTATCGCTGGTGGTCAGCGTGTTGATGGTTGGCGTAGCCGACGCTGCAGTGAAGATAATCAGTTCGTTGGTTGACGTATCATTCGTTGTCGTAACTCCATTGCTTACGGATGCGGTAACCGCATAGGTGCCTGCCGCAAGTGTTGCAGGAATTGCCAAACGCCAGGCAAACGTGGAGGAATCATAGGTCAACTGAGGGTTGGTACCCAACCGGTACGTTGTACCATTAACCGTCACGGTCAGAATATTGCCGACAGCATTGGCCATACCAGTAAGAACCGGCGTGGCATCGGAGGTAACAAGCGTGTCAACCGTTGGAATTGTGGGCGCTGTTGAAGATACCGTCACGGTGGTTTCGTAACTCCGCACACCGGCGTTGATGGTCACTGCGCCAGTTGCGCTGGTAATATCAGCCAGCTCCGAAAGGGTGATAGCCGAACCGGCTTTCAACGTCACTGCGCCATTAACGGTGGTCAGCCCCTGATTGATGGCAAGCGAACCGGTACCGTCGCTGCCAGCATTCAACGTGATTGCTGCCGAGCCAGTAGTAGCAAGATCAGCATTCAACGTGACATCACCAGCAGCATTAAGCGTGAAGGTTGATGCAAGGTTGCCCTGAACAACGCTGTTGACGATCACGTCATCCTTCTCTGTAATCGAAATGTTTCCGCTGGCTACAAGATCAAGCGTATCAGCTTCGAGAGTGGCCGTAATGGAACCACCAGGCGCATTCAGCGTCACCGCTCCAGCGCTTGCCATATTGCTGATGGTAATATTACCGGACTTTGATGTAATATTGACAGCTCCCGCAGTGCCAGTAATTTTGCCAATGGTAACAGAACCATCCGCCACAAAGGTAATATCTCCGCCTTTCATATCCACTGACGAAACCGTAAGCGCACCAGTCTGGAACACCGTCAGGTCGCCAGCCCCGGTCATGGTAACACGCAAACTTCCAACCTCAGAGGTCAACGTCAAATCATCTCCAGCCGTTAATGTAAGCTGGTTCGCCGTTATTTTACCACCAAGGGTAAGACCTGCACCGGCACTCAGCATAACACTGCTGCCGTTGATTGGTGAAACAATCACCAGGTCACTGCCTGCTGTTAAACTGGTTGTATAATTGGACGATGTCGGAAGCTCAACAACCGTCAGCGTACCACCAACAATCATAGAGACATCACCAGCGGGTTTGTTTGGAGCAATCAGGATATAATCACCTAAAACGCTCGGAGGCAAACCGCCTACGGTCATTGTGGTAGCTCCCGTTATGATGCCCTCGCTTGCCGCTCCGGTCATGGTATAGGCAATCTGCAAGTCTGCCCCATGTCCGATCACAGAAGGATTGTTGACCACCGTCACCCCTGATGTTGTACCTTTCAGGGAAATCGTATAACCAAGCACATTAATAGAGTTGTCAAAATATGGCTGCAACTCTGCGATTGTTCCTGCGGCATCAAGGGTTACTGAAGCATTGCTCTTCAATGCACCTTTTGATGAACCAGCTTCAACATAGTGCACCAGCAGATCGCTCCCTGATTTCAGGACAATATCATTCCCCGGATTGTCTTCAATAGATTGTACGGTAGTAACACTCATCGTACCGCCGGAGGTGATCTCCACCTGGCCGTCTTTTGCAACAACACTCTTGACGATCAGTTCATCCGCCTCGTGGATAATAATGTCACCATTGAGCGTTGAAACTGCATCCACAGTATCAACAAGGGTATTGAGAAGAATGCCCTTGTTTGCTTCAGCCAAAAGATCAGTGGCAATAAAGACTGAGCTGCTGTTACTGGCTATATCATCGGCCCTGACCGTCAGATTGTTCGTAGCAGCAACAATACCTCCAATAATCGAAAGCTGGTGCGCCAGCACATCGGTGGCACCGGTAACCGGATCAGGAGTGGATGAGAGCAGCTCTATCTTGATATTCTGTGCTTTATCAAACCCTGTCAAGCCACCAATAAATCCGGAGAGTGTGAAGTCAGACTGAAGACCAATATAAATGTCTTGTTTCGCTCTGATTTCAAAGTTGGTAGCTTTGATGCTTTTAGTCTTAATGTTGACGTAGCCGGAAGGCTTCGCTACCGTTGTTTTGTTCCCACTATTGTTGACATCAACAACAGTATTAACGTCTTGCTCGCCCCGTGCAATAATCTTTACGTCACCGATGGTACCCGCAAGAACAGTTCCGCTTGCATCTATAGCTACAATATTGCCGCTGACAAGCACATCACGGGCGGAATTCAGTTCAAGATAATCCTTTGCGGCAAGCGTACCGGTAATGGAAATGACATCGCCGGTTTCAATGATAATCGTATTTGACTTGAGGCTGGTTGCCGGGATAACTTTGGTAATCGTGCTGCCATTGTTGAACTGGAAGTAGTCGCCTGCTCTGTACTCAATCAGATCTGTGGCATTAAAGAATCGGTACAGATCAATCACTTTTTTTGCGACAAAGGAGACTCCCTTTGTATAGACAAGGTTGTCGCCACCTGATGGCTTTGCCACCTGGATATTGCCGGTATCACTCGCCAGTTTTATTGTATCGCCCTGAATGTAGGAAGAGGCTACAGCAAAAAGATCATTAACGGCTGCGATGGTCACCGTTGATGTTCCTCCGGTTGACGTTTTCACCGACTGAACCGTCAGGCCTTTGGATTGGGAATTCTCCAGATATCCGTCAAAATCCTTCAACCAGATGTCGCCGGAAGTTGTCTCCGCTCTTGTTACCGTATTAACCGCTATCTCCAGACCAAGAATTCCGGTTCCGGCTCTAAGCGATACCGCCTTGGCTATCAGATCCACCGCATCATCCGTGAAGCTCTCGGCAATTTTGCCCGTCGCTGCCAGCACAATGTCTCCGGCAGAGCTGACTGACGTGACTGATCTTACCGTACCATCACTGTTATAGACCGTACCGGGAGAAGCGCCGTTTTCGAGATAAATGCCTGCGTTGATGTAGCGCACCAAAATATCACCGCCAGTCGAGGTCACCGAAATATCGTTACCTGCGCTGTTCGACGACAGCACAACATTTACCAGATCTACGCTGCCAGCAGACAAAAGAGTAAAACCACCATCCATAACGGTGACATTCTCAACGGTAAGCTGCTGCGTGCCGGTCTGGGTTACCGTTACATTACCGAGCTCTTTCGTCTCAAGAGAGAGCGTGGAAACATTGGTACGGAGGCTGACTCCACCCACAACCGATACCGTTAAGACATCAGCAACCAGTGTGCCAGAAGTTTGAGTGATAATTCCCTGCGAATTAAGAACAATATCGCCCTTGCCGCCAGCCCCGACATTTGCAAGTATCACATCCGCAGTTCCAGATCCAACCTTGTACGTGTTGATCGTGATGTCGTTTCGGTCGGTTGTGCCAAGTGTGGTAACACTGGTTGCCGTGACATTGCCAACAGCGTTGACGGTTACCGCCCCGTCGGCAGTGCTGACAGAGGTCAGCAATACAGCTTTGGCATTGGTGAGGGAGATATTGCCAGCATCGGTTGTCGCAATATCAACACTGCTGAGATTGGTGTTGAGGGCAATACCACTTGCCGCATCGGCAGTCAGCACGGTGGTCGTTATAACGCCTTGTGTCTGCACAATCTTGCCCGAACTTGCAGTCAACGTCACCGAATCAGGCCCCAACAGCCCGGAGTTAGCAAGTGTGATATCACCGCCGCTGCTTCCTGCTGTCATAATAATATCGCCAGTAGAAGCAGTTACGGTTAACGATGCTTCAACATCGCCAGTAATGTTGCCATCCTTCACGGTGCCAAGTGTTACCGCACCCACTGTTGTAGCACCTGAAGTAACAGTAAGAGTATTGAGTGTCGTCACCGTACCACTGAGGATAATATCCCTGGCCGCTGATAGAGTAATGGTATCTTTTGATTCCGTCACTCCGCCAACCGTCATATCCTGCCTTGATGCAAGGATAATGTCACTGCTGGCAGCCGTGGCCGTAATCCTTGCCGTATCATCCAGTACCAAGGTATTCCCTGCAATGAGAGTAACAGCATTGGCTGCGCTAAGGGATGAAAGCATATCTACCTTGACACCAGCAGCAGTTGTTCCTGTTGAACCTTTTACCGTAAGGGTATTGGAGGCATCAACCGTCATGGTGTCGGTTGCTGTAACCAACGCACTGATAATGCTGTTTTTATTGGACTCAAGTGTTATCTTTGATGCCTTCAGGGATGATTTGCTATACTCGCCAACCTGTCGACCATTGCCACTCTCGGTGTCGCGTACTGTGGATAATATCGTTTCTGTACTCGTCTGCGCCTGCGTGTCCCACAGGTTAACATCCTGCTGCGTCACAGTCCGCACCTTGACAACCGATGAGCCATAAACTGGACGGTAGTCGTAAATATCCTTTGACTGCGTCGTCAACTCATAACCCAGTTTTACACGGGTGTCATAAATATCATGCCACTCGGATGTCCAATTGTAGGTATAGTCATCCTGCGTCTCTTTGACTGTTGCCGTATAGACATTTCTGCCTCTGAAATACCAGACGTAGACATCGTTATAAATAAAACTCGGTTTTTCTACATAAATGCCCTTGATCTCCATCTCATTGTATTGTTTAACCATAAGCGGAAATGCCTCAGCTCCTCTCACGCCCGTATCCAGCATATTTTTCCAACCACCATAAGGCCCGGTGGTAGGCATTGCTGAATAAGGGAGCCAATCATGCTGCCAGTTAAAAGTGTTTAAATGGTACTCATCATAGGGCGATGGAGCAGACATGTGCCACGCGCCACACACATCAAAGGTGGCTGCTGTAACATCGGTGCGCTGTGAAGCAGATGCCTCAATCAAAGACTGAGTATCATTGGTGAGAACGGAGATATACTCTGCCGGAGCAATAATATTCTGGGTTCGTGCTCGGGTAATGTCAAATACATCACCACTGTCATTGGGTCCAGCATTTACCTTGCCGCTGTCCACTCCCTTTGCATTCTGATCACCCCGTCCCAATCCCCATGTTGGATCCTTTTGCAGCGATGTATCATCAGTAGTTCTGTCGGCCTGAATCGTTCCGGAGCCACTGAGCGCAAGCTGATTGACAACATTAAACTGGCGAGACCCAGAACTTTTTTGATAGGTCACCTTCCAGCTTGCACTGCCGTCATCCACTAAATTTTTTGTAGCCGACAGACCATCAGCATTACTGCTGATGTTGAACGCCATTCCATCCACAGAGGAGGTATAAGTGCCAAGTGCTGTTATAGCAGGTACTGTAGTCGTAATATTTCCAATAAAAGGAAAAGAAACCGTTACAGTTTTAGTCATATCATCCACAGAAAAATAGGATTGTTTCTGTGTATAGACCGCAACACCGGTATCGCGGTACTGGCCGATATATTCGCCCATGGCACCGCTGGCTGCCCCCCAAGTACCATCATTATTTCCATCTGCAGTGGTGTCGCCATTCAGATACTGCGCCTCACCCTGCGAAACAACTTTCAGTATATCCTCATTTGCACCCTTCGGCATCTTGATGTACTTGTCTTTCCATCCGTCAACTTCAATGCGGTAGATCACCTCGGGATTTCCTGCCCAGTCGGGAGTAACAAAGTTATCCGAAGGGGTACCGTTAATCGTCTGCTCAAGAAGAACTTGATTGCTGGCTTGTGCAATGATATTTCCGTTGGCATCTTTTTTTGATGCGCCATAAGAGAACTGGAAGAGCGGCATGTAGCCTGTTGCATTCAGAGCCGCCTGCTTCTGGGCATCATTAAGTGCTGTAAACTCTTTGTAGGCGACATTTTTATAATCACCAACCACCGCCTCGGCTGTTCTTGTTGGCAACGCCTCACTGCCAGCCCTGCTCCAGTCAACAACTGGCGCTTCTCCAGATTCGGAAGCGTCATTGCGATAATCAATCCCTTCAAGCAATATCTCACGGAACTTTGACCCTTCGGCAGCGTTGGGATTGTAGTAGCCAATCTGCTCAAGCGTCACATCCATCGAGAAGTTCTTTTTACCTACCGGCACCTTGGCCATGCCAATCTGCTCTACCAGCAACGTCTCCTGCCATGAAACAATATCAACCTTGATAGTGCCTGCAAAAACCTGTTTGTACCCGGTAACCTTTGTCACATCCTGAGAAACGGTTTTGATTACAGGGTTGAGAATGGTTGTCAGCCCGCCAACTGTCGTATCGGCATAGATGATGATATCGCCACCAGCTTTGATGTTGATATTACCAGCAGCATCAAGCAATCCGCTGGCAATAACATACACCGTGCCACTGCTCTGGAGTGTGGTTTTATCCATCACGCCAGTCAAGGTTGCAGTCGTCCAGTCGCACTTCACGCCTGAATTGATATCAATGTCGCCAGAAGAGAGTGCTGTCCCTGTAATTGTTGTATTTGTGGCCGAGTTAAGCAATATCCGTCCGTTACTGCCGGTATCGTTTGTAATCATGCCATCAATCCGGATGTTCGAGGCATGGATGTGCAGCATGCCGTTTGCCTTGAGCTGCGCGGCATAGGGCGGCGGAACCAGAGCACCAGGATAAACCCAAACATTGCCGGTGGCTTTGATGAACATTTGTGACGCAGCATTTCGGGCAAATATCCTGCCACCAGCGAGCACATTCACATCCGTGGCACTCACCGTGACACTGTCGCCAATATCCACCATACCATCAACCGTCACCGATTTTGAGGTAGAGGAAATATCCAACTGGCTGACGTTTGCCTTGCCGGAACCATCCAACTGGCCGATAACACCACTCAGATAAATATGATCAAACGCCTTGAGATGTATCTTTCCACCACTGGAGGTATCCAGCGTGCCGCCGGAAACCCTGCTGGTACTGTCAGACGTACTGAAAACCATTGGGGTCACATAGATGCCGATGCCGGTGGTATCTGTTCCACCGGTAATGGTCAACTCGTCGCTGGCCTTGACAAAGCCATCAACATAGACCAGCGAATCGGAAGTAATAACGATATCCGAAGCAGCATCTTTCGATTCAATCGTGCCAAAGAGCTGAACGTCACCGCCAGCGCCAATTTTCAGCATTCCCGGCGCTGATGCTGCAAATGTGCCACCTCCAGTAGCATCAACCGTTATGGAACTTGTTGCCGTCAGCGAAAGCCCTGTACCATCACTGTTCTTGCCTGTATTCATGATAACAGTGCCACTGGATGCAATGGTGCCGCCCCCTGCCGTTCCCCCAACATTCAGCGCACGACTGACCGTCAGAGTAACAGTGCCATTGGCTCCCTTCCAGAGGTATCCTGGCGTGGCGGAGTATTCAGCGCCAGCCCTGATTGCGCCCTCCACCGACATATCTCCGGCAGTTATCTTGATCCTGCTGTCAGTACCACTGGTAAAGAGCAGCGCATCAGCAGCCACATTCACCATTCCGCCAGCCTCAATATCCACCAGCTTGTCGGCAGTGATGGTGACCGCTGCAGGACCGATTGCGGCGGCAGCCTTGCCCAGCAGCAGATCACCCGGAGTTCTGATAGTCAGGTGCTGCTCTGTCCCGACGGCAAGAGTGGTGTTGTAGATGCTGATGTCATCACCTGCATTGATCAGCAGGGAACCCGCAAAAGCCAATGCACCATGAATCTTTACCATCCCTGTGGTATCAATGGCAACCTCGTTGTCAAACAAAGCTGAAGTGAGTCGGGTGCTCTCAACAACACCGGCAATATCTATATTTTTGCCGGTCAGCTTCAACTCGGCATCCGTTTTGACATAACCTGACTCCTTGGCTATCGAAAGCGTCCCCTCAGTTGACGTTACCTGCAACAAGCGCAACTGGTTCGCCAACTGCCCGATCTGGCTGTTGATAACAACATCATTCAGGCCGGTTATCTTGATGGTTCCGTCAGCATCAAGTGTTGTAAAATGGCTGGTACCATAAGTATAAACACTTGTTTCAGCTGCTTTTACATTAGTGCCAGCAGTTACAAAAATATTGCGCTGGGCTGTCAGGTTGCCCCGAAGCTCAAGCGTATCTTTCGAAGTAATAACAATATTTGAACCAACGCCATTAGCAACCAAATCGCCCAAAACAATACCTTTGTCACCAGGGTTAAGAACAATACTACCTTCAAGCGTTTCAAGAACGCCTGTCTCGGTCAACGTAAAGTTCTGGCTGCCATCACCCTTCGTTCCGCTGTAAAGATTAATGGCTTTTGCCCCACGGATGGCATTGGCAATAAGTATCTGCCCATTAAACGACCCCTCCTTGCCAATATTAACCGTTGAGCCTGCCTGCCCGGCATCAATCGTTAACATTCTGCCGGATACTGCAGCTCCTTTGCCCAGTTGTGTGAAGCCAAGCAAATTATAGTTTGTAGAACTGCTCTTGATGCTGAATGCCGTGCCTCTCGGGCTGGTAAACATCGAACGTCCGTCCGTCAACCTGGCACTCAGATAAGAAAAGCCGTCTGGATCTTTTCCAATAACATCATCAAGCACAGCCTGAATATCAGCCTTCAGATCACCGATTCCGAAGTTATTGCTGGTATCCGAAGCTTTGATGGTAATGGTGTAGTCCTCAAAACCCGTTCCTTTATCAAGTGAAATAATCAGGGTTGCATCACTGGAAATATGGCCATCAGCAAATTCAGCAAAACCGTCAGCAACAAGCTCCTGCCGCCAGGCTGGTGCCAGAACGGAGAGGTCGCCTGTAGCACTTAAATTGATTTTGCTGTTAGCCTGCCAGGTTGCAAGATGAGTTGTGCCAGCAAGCACAACACCCTGCCCTGCCCAGGGATTTGCTGCTAAACCGGTAACTGAATCAATAACAGTATCTTCCGCCAGAATCGGATCAATGCCGCCACGCAGATCAATGAGCTTGCCCGCATAGAGATCGCGCCCTATTCTGATTTGATGACCACGCTCAGCATTAATCGTTATGGAAGATGCGCCACCAAAGGTTTTAACGTTACTGCCAAGATAAAAGCCCTTGCTGTCGCGGAAATCAATAATCTCGCCACCAGCAACAAGCACACCATACACTTCTGCATCTCCAAGAGCCTCAAGATAAATGGAGCCATCTGCATTGGACACAGCAACCTTGGCTCCACCAGGCATTCTAATGCTCCGGCCGTCATAATATTCTGCCCCGTTGAGAATAACCTTACGACTGCTCACGCCGCCCGCAAGATTGATGGATTCACTTGCCCAGATAACTGAGCCGATTTCAACCATCTCGCCGGTACTTGATTTCGCCATTCCACCTAGCCAGAGCTGATCGTCGCTTGCAATGCTGATTCTCGATTTTTCCGGTGACCATGAGTAGTTTTCGGTCAGCAACTCACCTTTTGCGTTGAATGTCTGTGTCACACTGCCACCAGAAAGAATCATCCCGCTCAGAGTAACACCACCAACCGTATCAATATTAATCAATCCTCCACTGTTGTCGGCGGTAATTCCCGCTGTTGTAATTCCCCCCGCAGTGGTGAGCACCAAACCCCATCCGTTGTCATCAACTCCTGTGGATCCGGTAGTGGTAATGCTTACCTCTTTTGACGCAGCAACTGCCGTATCAATAAAAACCTGTTGGACAGCCGTAATGGCAACTTTCGAGTTACCACCTGCCGCCCAGACAATACCATTGCTACCAATGTCACCGCCAGCAACAGTTCTGCCATAAATATCAACATCCTTGCCACCCTTGAGAGTAATGACACTGCCCGCCTCCCACGTTTTCAGAGTAGCCGTGGAATGAATATAGACGCTTGTCTCTTTTGCTGTTGCCGTCACCAAACCAGTATCCAACGCAACACCGCCAAGGATTGAAAAATCTTTGGTGACACTTGCCTTGCCTTCAAAATAGACCCATTTGTCCGACTGGATTGTCAGATCGGAATTGTTGCCGTACAGGTTGATGTTGCCACGGATAATGGTGTCATCCTTGCTCGATATAACCATGGAGGTATTATCCTGCAGCGAAGTGACGGTACCAGTCAACAGATATCCAAAACCTCTCTGACCGAGCAGTTCATGAGGTTTCTGTATCTGAATCTCATCAACAGTTCCGTCATTGTTGCTGTCGAGGGCGTAGATAACATATTTATTGCTTGCGCTGTCGGTAATAACCCATCTGTTGGTCTTGATGGCTGATGACGAAGAGCCCCAATCCATCGCACTGTTGGTATAGTCAAGCCCTTCAGTAAAGGTTGTCACGAGACGTTTGTCAACAACCGTTGCGGCAGCATTGTAATAGAAGCTCTGCGTGTACTTGGTGTAGCCGAGATATTTGATGATGGCATTCTGCTGCTCTGCGCTCAGATATTTGGCATCAAGCACCTTTTTCTGGTCAGGATTCATCGTCTTGTAGGCCTCTTTCTCTGCAGCAGTCATCTCTCCAAAAATCGCACCGGTCGCTGGCACATCAATCGAACTCCACTTGACATCGGCGTTCTTGTAATCGGTACCCTGAACAAACGTCAAAACATACTGCTTGTTCGCTACGGTATTTGCGTTGTGATAGACCGTGCCGGTAAAGAGACGGTTCCCGGTGCTTTCAAGCACCTTGGCCTGCTGATCCGGCGAGAGTTTGTTGAAAGCCGTGCCGTCAGCCGGTTTGGCCACTGTACCCCATGTGACCCCCGAAACAGTGTAGGTCACCGTCTGAGCAAGCGCGTTCGTGGTCGAATTGTAGTAGATATCTCCCTGGTATTCGGAATAGCCAAGCAGATTGAGCACCACCTGCTTCTGGGCAATGTTGAGCTGTTCAAATGAAGCATCGGCGGCAGGCTTCCCCGGGCCACCCCAGTTAATATCTTCAAGGCGATAGTCCGGCGAGGTTCCGGCTGCGGCAACGGCTGTTATGAACCGTTGTCCTTCAGGCGCATCGGCCTTGAACCACGCTCCGCTAGCGTAAACGTCATAACCCAGGGCATGGGCAAGTACGTTCATATCGCCCACAGCGGCTGCTCCCCAATAGATATCATTGGCTTTGTAGTCTGTCCATGAACCTTGTACAAAAGTTGTTACAGACTTCTTGCCCGCCGGAGCATTATAATTGAAGTATGTCCCAAGATTGACTGGCATTTTAGGCGTATAGGTCGGCAAGAACTCACCCAAAGCTGCCCGGTTAAAATTCTTGAGATCACTTTCAGTATGCGACAGGTCATAGCGTGACTTAAGCCCTGTCAAATCCGCAGAAACAACCTGGGTAGGCATCTTGGCCGTCAAGAGGTTGTAGAGATCAATACGCAACAACAGCGCATTAATTTCTTTAACCAGTGTACCAAGTTGCGCATCGGTCAACGCCACATAGTTGGGATCGGAAAGCTTGATATCGGTACTGGTATCAACACTGAAGGTAACCGTATCGCCAAGTGCAGATTTCAGAGCATTACAGAAGTTTTTAAGGGTGACATCTTCAAAATCGTTGGTCGTAAATTCAGGAGATGGCGCATCCTTCGTATAACCAAGTGCAGTGGCAACCCGCTCCTTGTCAGCATCCGACAATCCTTCAAAAGTTGCCGACTTTGTAGCACCAATGGCAGCTCCCCAGATAAGCGTATTGTCGTAATCAACAGGCTCGCCCTGAACAAAGCTGGTTTTAATTGTGTTGGTTGATGGGTTGTAAAACACCGTTCCCTCATAGCGAGTATAACCGGCCAGACTGCCCGTATAGCCACCTTCGGTGAAGGTCGTGAGCAACTGCGCATCCGCATTGTAGTAGTATGCTGATGTTGTTTCATCAATGGTTTTAACCTCATAACCAAGCTTTGCGGCAACAATCGCCTGCTGCTCTTTTGTCAGCGAGCTGAATGGCGTGTAGTTGGCAATGGATGAGACTCCCGCGCCTGTTGCGAGAGAATAATGCTGCGAAGTCAATGCCGCAATAATGGTGCTGTCAACAACTCCGCTTTTGAGCTTGTCAATGATATCCGCCATTGAGACCGTAATCTTGGTGATCGTCTGGCCGTTGATGGTATCAAAATAATCGCTGTATGTGTTCGCGGCATCGGATCCTCCGCCAACCAGGTTCATTGCTCCGGCTGAGGTGATGGAGCCGGAAAGCTTCATTTCACCTACTGAGGTAATGCTGATGCTGGCGTTATCGCCAGTTTTCACGGCTACCGGAGTTGTACCAACCCAATCGAACCGTGCACCGGCAGTCACCGCTCCACCCGAATTAATATGGACATAAGCACCCGCCTTCATATCAATTGCCGAGTTCGCTTCACGGACAACCACTACTGCACCTTCCAGTACGGTAAGCCCTGTACCAGCATTGACCAGAACCGATGAACTGGTGCCTTTGGCCTCAAGTTGCGTTGCAATAATGACCGAAGCAGAGGTGTCAATGGTGACAACACTGTTGATGTTGGTTGTATAAATTGCGCTGCCCATATCAGCGGTGACGCTGTTCGGTTCGGCACCATAGCCCACGATAACCTTTTCGCCTGTGCTGCCATGCACTCCGATGGTAACGTTATCTTCACCTATTATCCAACCAGTCACCACAATCTGCTCGGTCAGATCAAACAAAACCTCTTTAGCCGTGACACCAGAGTCAGCAGGCCCAAGTTGGTCATGGAAGTTGACCTTCCACACCTCTGAAAGCCGTCCGATAAAGCTGATAACATCGCTCGACTGCACATCACCAACAATGTTGATCCGGCCAGCAGTGAACTGTGCCGTGTCCGTCAGCTTGGCATAGAAGACGGGAAGTTCAGCTCCCATCTGCCGGTCTTCAACATCGCCAACATACATGAAAATGCTGTGCTGCTCATTGTCATGACCGATGTTGATCTGCGAGAATCCGTCAGCAAAAGCATTCATATCCCTCATGGAGAGGTTCATGAAGTGCTCGTTTTTACCCAGAGAGTAGTCAACTCCATATTTGGAGCCGCCAGCAGCACCAATCTTGTAATTCTGATCCAGTGAGTTGGCTTTGATGGTCAGTTGTCCAGCACCGGAAATCATGTCCCTGCCCGATTTGAAATCAACATCATCAGCAAGAATAATGATGTTTCCTGCCGCATGAATAACACCCGATTCAAGGCTGAAGAGCGACTCCTGAGTCTGTAACGTTACAGAAACATCACCAGTGGCCGCATAAAGCCCGCCGTTAGCAAGATCACCACTGACGATATTAAGGTCGTTGACATTAAAGACCGTGATATTGCCCTCACCTCTGTTGATAACGGTCAAATCCTGCATATCGCCCGTGATTGTTCCAACCAGGCCCTGAGAAACCAGTGTCAGATGCGCATCAGGAAGCAGGAAAGTAGCAGCAGAAACATCAGCGATCCCGCTCGAAATGAGGGTCAAATCGGTAAAGCCCCAATTGCCACTGGAGGCAAGATCGGTCGTGATGAGCGTTTTTACCGCCGTATCGGTAACCTCTATCTGTTCCAGAGTATCATCAAAGTTGATGGTCAACTTGTCAAAAATGAACTGATGTTCATTCATTTTAAGCGCTGAGGTAGATTTGATCGGATCCAAAATAACCTTATCCTCTCCTTTGGCACCAATCACCGTCACCGTCCCGCCCATTGCTGTTGTGCTGACATGGATAATGTCATTTCCAGAACCGGCATCAACGGTGTGTTTGCCGCTCCCCACATAAATAATATCATCTCCACCGCCACCAAGCACAGAATTGTCACCGGTGCCCATATCAATAAAATCAACCGTGTCACCACCGACAAACTTATCGTTACCGGCTCCACCATAATAGTGGATACCACTGGCACCTCCACCGGTTAACAAGTCATCATCTTCATCACCGTATATCACGCTGGTGGATGCACCACCACTGATCATGAACACATCATTGCCAGAACCACCATGAAAATCCAGTTCCGATGTTACTCCGGGATCAGTAATAATACAGTCATTACCGTCACCACCATAAGCAACGATCTTTTTAACTCCCGTATACTTGGAGGTTACGCCAAGAGCGCGTACTGTAGTTTCACCATCTTTTTCTGAAATATTATAGGTCTCATTCTTGATCTTCTGGTAATTGACATCGGTATCCCTCCAATTATGATCGCCTTGGGCACGATCACCCATATTGAGATAAAGCACATCCCCAACTTGTGTGGCAATAACAGGCGGGGTGCCCCAACTCCAGATCATATCACCGGAAACCGTCATGCCCATAAGGGTGACACTGGCTGAAAGCTGTGCACTTGACGCATTAATGCGAATGAGACCACTGAATCCGGCCAATGTTTCGTGGATTTTGAAGAATCCGAGATCAATATTGACGCTCAGCGAACCATAGACTGAAAACTCAAACAATGGATCGCTGCTAATCGTCAGGGAAGCTCCAAGTTTGAGTTCAATAATGGCCAAGTTAAGATCCAGATCAACCCCGGCATGCAAATAGAAATAACCGTCAGAATGGACCTTGAGCCCCATATCCAGTTTCAGGAGCGAACCAATCTTGAGTGTCGCTTCAAGATCAAGTTTAAAGAGCCCCGCCTGAATGCTGATTTCGCCCTTGAACGTTCCTTTCAGAGCCAGGACCGTTACTGAACCATACCCGGCAGGATCATCTGCGCCATGCAGCGCAAGCTTGAAAACAGTGTTAGCGGGAACCTCCAGATACGGTTTGGTCTTGCTGGTATTGATCTCCAGCGTTGCTCCCGCATCAAGGTTAATAATATCAATACCAAAATGCACGTTCAGACTCGCCTTCAAGGCAAATACCGGACCCTCATCCGTATCAAGTATTGCTGCAGCTCCCTTTACTCCAACAGTACCGATAAATCCAAGATCAAGGGTTGCGTCCAGTGTTGCCTGGAAGCCATCTTTGTTGATAAGAATATCAACCGAACCATTCAATTTGATGGTGTCAACAATACTGACCTGCACTTTACCGGCAATATGAAAACTCTGCTTTGGCAGATTAGCTGGCTGATCTGCCGTTGGAGTAAGCATATTACCTGTATAAACACCATCAATCTTTTCAAGCTCCAGAACACGCTCGTCCTTCGATGTAGTATTAATCTGGAGCAGGAATGAACCGCCTATGGAAAAGACGTTGTCAACACCAATAATGGTATCATCCTTGCCAAGACCTGTTACATTAAGACTGCCATAAAAACCGTTATTGGAGAATGCAAGCGTACCGACTGCCCCAAGTTTCAAAACAGGCGACACAACGGTTGCTCCAATACTTAATTCGGCAAGAACCTGATTGCCATCAGTGACACTGAAAAGAACACCAACATGTCCCTTAAACGACAAAATATCCATCAGTGTAAAATCACCATCTCCGATCAGCGACACATAGAAATTGGCTGGTTGCGATTTGTTTGGCGGTGTAGCAGAAATGGTAACGGTATGGTAATCAAGAACTCCACCATTCTCCTTCCAGAAATCTTCAGGAACATCATAGACAACATCTTTGCCAAAAGAGTTCATGGCAAACTTCAGCTTGATCGAAGAGGAGAGAACTGGTTCAATATTAAAGGAGGTTGAAAGATCAAGCTTGATAGCAATACCGCTTGAGGTTTCGAGTGTCGTTTTATCTTCATATTCTCCTAAAATAAGCAAGCCCAAGGCATCAGCCTCCAGCACCAGTACACCCTCTTTGCCAATTTTTGCATGAACATCAACAAAAATAGATAAACCAGTCTTCGCAGCTTTTATTTCAAAGGCACCGGTAATATCAATAATTTTATCATTATTGATAGACACAGTCAGCTCTGCCTGCCCGGCAACACGCAGATAGAGATCCTTGTAAGTAGGGCTTGCTGAAAAAGTGTTAACGCTATATTTTATATTTGATTAAGTCAATATTTTTTGTATATTGGTGCAAGGAAAACTAAGGAAATGGCCAAAAACCCTTGCACCTAAAAAATAATGTATAA